>Ga0209541_10008566_pt1 | contig 16826 bp, 17 predicted proteins | sample RifCSPlowO2_01_FD_184027 | JGI IMG/M metagenome (GOLD analysis project Ga0209541, IMG submission 184027) | Groundwater microbial communities from Rifle, Colorado - Rifle CSP2_plank lowO2_0.1 (SPAdes) (version 2) | ecosystem: Environmental > Aquatic > Deep subsurface > Groundwater | place...
CACATTAAAAGAAATTAAAAGAGCCCAAGACCTTCTAAACGGTCGGCCTAGAAAAGTCTTGGGCTGGAAAAAACCTAACGAAGTCTTTCAGAATTTAATTGCACTAGAAATTTGAGAGTAAGTTCGCACTTACTTTCGCAAAAACACACAAATAATCCCCCGTCGGGTTATACGGAATCTCAAAAACAAACACTTCGACTGTGGTTAATCTATAAAAATACGGGGGCCGGGAATAAAGCCATGTTATGATGAACCATAACATCACTTGGGAGATAATATTTTATTTCTGTTTTGTATTTTGTTTCTTTATTTTAATTTATATTTCGATTTCTATTTTTTGTCTTTATTAATCTCATCCAGCAGATTAGAAAGCCAGTAATAATTTTTATAACGTCTTCTAATCTCGGCAAAGCCGCTGGTCGGATAATAATCGCTGAATTCGGACTGCCGTTTAGCTGAAGATCTAACTGCTTTTCTAACCTTTTCAACAACTTTTTCGTAACCTTTATGCCTGCCGCCCAGCCATTTTTTGACTCTATATATTGTGTCCAGGCCAACTCTCATCTCCGAGGCTATTCTTCTTGGAGGCCAGCCGATTAAAAGTCTTCTAGCAATTAAAATCCTCCTGCCAACCATAATTTTCTCGCCCTCGGTTAAAATATCGTTCACGAAAGACTTGATTTCATTTCTCTCTTTGGCAAAGTTCAGTGCCCCATAAAGAGCGTCAAGGCATTTTGATTTAATATCGTTTTTTACTTTTATACTTACAAATTTCATTATGTTATGATCCAATTCTTGTTATGGTTCATCATAACAAGAAACGGGTTTAAAAACAAGAAGGACGTATTTTGATTATTTATAATTATTTAAATTTATCATAATGAATCCAACTACCGCCCCACAATAAACCTAAAAACGGCATTAATCCCCACCAAAACAGTAACTAAAAATCTTTTTTAAGAACTGTTCTTTGAAAAGCTCTTCTGACAGTCATAAATATCTCCTCCGTGATGCCATTCAACACCCTGCCCTATAATACCCATCTGTTAGTCAAACAGTTAAAATGAGGGGGTGAAAGAACTTATTTACTCAATATCTCTTTAATCCTCCCTGCAATCTCAATCATCTCCCCCTCCTTCATTCCTTGCGTTGTTACTGCCGGAGTGCCGAGACGAATACCCGATGGATCCCATGGCTTGCGAGTATCAAAAGGTATCATGTTTTTATTGACGATTATTCCCTCTTTTTCAAGTTTATCACTGGCCTGTTGGCCGGTCAGACCCAGAGGCGTTACGTCTATCAGAATAAGATGATTATCCGTCCCGCCTGACACTAATTGAAAACCGAGCTTTTTTAATTCATCGGCCAGCGCTTTGGCATTCTTGACAACCTGTTGAGCATATTCTTTAAAACTTGGCTGAAGAGCCTCTTCTAGCGCAACTCCTGTAGCCGCTACCGCATTCATATGGGGTCCGCCCTGGATACCGGGAAATACCGCCTTGTTAATATTTTCTGCTAAACCATTCTTGGCAATAATGATGGCGCTCCTCGGACCTCTTAATGTTTTATGGGTTGTTGTGGTAACAATATCGGCATATGGAAATGGCGAAGGATGAACTCCGCCGATAATAAGTCCGGCAATGTGGGCAATATCGGCCATTAATATAGCTCTGACCTCGTCGGCAATTTCCTTGAATTTTTTATAGTCTAATATCCGGGGATAAGCCGAAGTACCGGCAATTATCATTTTGGGCTGAAAAGTCTTGGCTATTTCCCTGATATGGTCGTAATTTATAAACCCATCCTCTCCCACTCCGTAATGCTCAAATGAAAATACTTTGCCGGTAATGCTGACGCTGTGGCCGTGGGTAAGATGACCGCCATGTTCGAGCGACATCGAAAGAATTTCGTCTCCGACATTTAGAGCGCCGAAATAAGTGGCAATGTTGGCAATACTTCCCGAATATGGCTGAACATTAACCCCATATTGATCTTTGTGAATATTAAATGCTTTATAAACCAGCTCCATAACCTCATCCTCCAGTTCATCAATGTACTGATTGCCGGCATAATAACGATGGTGGGCCATGCCTTCGGCGTATTTATTGGTAAAAACTGAACCAAGCGCCCTCATTACATCCTCCGACACAAAATTCTCCGACGGTATCAGATTTATCACTTCTTTCTGCCTCTTCTCCTCCTTTTTGAGTATCTCAAATATTTTAGACATATCTATAAAATATCATGTTTCTTTTGTTTTGAAAAATTCCCGCTCTCGCCCTCCCCATTTTTCAAGCGGTTCACAACCTTTATAACTGCTGCGATATTTCTTAATTTTCTTGAAAAAAATTATAGAAATATCTTGCAGAATTTAGAGCCATTACTTGGAGATTTAAACCTAGAACTTTCGACCTTAATAAAAAAACCACGCAATAAATACCGTGGTTTATAAAATCGGCTCCGGGTTATATGAAGCCGCCGTTGGGAAACGCAAAGCAATTCTAATGAATTTAATATAAACTTTTCCAATCTGCTCCTGGGCAAGTCCATAATTTGGATTAGAAATTATCTCTTCAATCTCCGCCCTACTAAGCAAAAAGTCTTTATCGCCCGAAAGCCCCTCAACGAATGTAGTTGAACCGCCGGACCTTATATCCTTAATCGCATCCAGCGCATATTTCTTGATAATCTTGTGAGCAGTCTCGCGGCCCATACCCTTTTTTAATACGGCCGTAAGTATCCTGGTTGTGGAAAGAAACGGCAGATAGTGGTCCAATTCTTTTTCAATCATAGCCGGAAAAATTTCCATTTCATCAAGTATAGTCAGAACTGACTCAAATAATCCATCGATGGCAAAAAAGGATCCTTGCAGCGCAACCCGCCTAACAACCGAACAGCTTACATCTCCCTCAAACCACTGATCCCCCAATAATCCCCTTGTCATCTCCTGAAAACCGCCCAACACAAGAATTAATCCATTAACACGCTCGCAGGTCCGACTATTCATTTTGTGGGGCATTCCGGAAGAGCCAATCTGATCTTTACCGAAACCTTCATGAGCCAATTCAGAACCGGCCATCAATCTGATCATTTTCGCAAAATTTCCTGAAGCCGATGCAAGCTGGAGAAGAACACTGACAACTTCAAAATCCAATGACCGGGGATAAACTTGGCCAACGCTATCAAGAATAGATGCAAAACCAAGATGTTCTTGAATTTTTTTCTCAAACGCCGATGCTTTTTCTTTATTGCCCAGAAGATCAACCATATCCTGTTGAGTTCCGGTTGGACCCTTAATCCCGCGCAAAGGATAATGGCTAATTAAGTATTCAAGGCGATCAAAAGCAATGAGCATTTCTTCGGCCCAGTTAGTGAATCTTTTTCCAAGGATAATCGCTTGAGCCGGCACATTGTGGCTCCGTCCGCAAATAACCAAAAACTTAGATTCAAAAGCCCTCCCAATAAACCGTGATAATACGGAAACTGATTTTTCTCGCACTAATTTTAAAGCATTGAGTATCTGTAATTGCTCGACATTTTCCGTTAAATCGCGCGAAGTAAATCCTTGATGAATTAATTCCAAAGCCACGCCGGCAAATTGACTTGCGACGGCATTAAATTCCTCAATGCGCGCTTTAACATCGTGCCGAGTCTTAACCTCTCTTTCGGCAATAGAATTAAAATCAATCACATGAATAGCTTTTTTATACGCCTGAATTGCATCATAGGAAACTGGAAGTCCAAGCTCGGCCTGAGCCTTAATTGCAGCCAGCCAAAGTTGTCTCTCATATACGATTTTATTTCGAGAAGACCAAATATTTAACATCGCCTGACTGGCATAACGTTCGGCCAAAACATCAAACTGAATTTCTTTTTTCATAACCCCCATAGGCCTTTTAAACGAACTTTTCTACTTATTAAGATTATTTAACAAAAAAAGTCTCGACTATCAACTCTCCCGCCTTAAACAGAAAGGGGGTTATCGTCCCTTGACGATTTCTTTGTGCTCATGCTATTATGTATCCATATACGCCCGAGGGCGTTTTAAAATAACCCAAAATTAGCCTAAAATAATACATTCATGGATAAAATATTTAATTTTCTAAAAGATGTTAAACTGGAATTAACTAAGGTCAGTTGGCCGACGAGAGAACAGACTGTTCAGTATACTTTAGTAGTTTTAGGATTAAGTTTATTTGTGGCAATATTTCTAGGAGCATGGGATTGGGTTTTACAATGGGGGCTGAATACTTTTGTAATCAAATGAGCTTATAAGTTAGCAGGTTTATAAGTTATGAAGTTAACCTAAAAACCTAAAAACTTAAAAACTTAAAACTAGCATTCCTAAACAAGTAACAACCGGTGAGCGTCGTTGGTATGCCATTCATACCTATTCCGGATATGAAGATACCGTAACCAGAAATCTCAAACAGCGCGTTGAGTCTCTTGGTTTTGAAGAAAAAATATTTAATGTTATTGTTCCCAAAGAAAAGAAGATTAAAATCAAAGGCGGGAAAAGAGAGATTTTTGAAGAAAAAATTTATCCGGGATATGTTCTGGTTGAAATGATAGTTGACGACGCATCATGGTATGTAGTCAGAAATACGCCCAATGTTACCGGATTTATAGGCGCCGGGACTATTCCCACTCCCCTATCAGATGGCGAGGTTGAGGGGTTGATGAAGAGAATGGGCGTTGAAGAACCTAAGTATAAAATTGATGTCGCCCTTGGTGACAGAGTTAAAATAACTGATGGTCCATTTAAAGATTTCGACGGCAAAGTATCTGAAATTGACATGGAGCGAGGAAGAATTAAGGTGTTGATAACAATATTCGGAAGGGAGACGCCTGTTGAATTGGACTTTTTGCAGATTAAAAAGTTATAAAAAATATGAGCTACCCCGCCCCAATTTTGCGGGATTAGCCCTATCGATCCGCTACGCCCTTAAGGGATGTCCCATTCGGACACGTGGATCGAGAGAATTTTATCAAATTTATATTTATAACAAAGCTAGGTGATTAATATACGGCAAAATTGAAGCGGGGTGCTCAATTTTGTAATCAATCGCTTCGCTCTTGAACAAAATTGGCAAAAAAAATAAAAACTATCGTAAAACTTCAAGTTGAGGGCGGAAAGGCTACTCCGGCTCCGCCGGTTGGAACTGCGCTTGGTCCGCAGGGCATTAACCTACAGCAGTTTGTTCTGCAGTTTAATGAAGCGACTAAGAACAAGCAAGGAGAAGTAACTCCGGTTGAAATAACCATTTACGAAGACAGGACTTTCGATTTTAAACTAAAGACTCCTCCTGCAGCATATTTATTGCGAGTTGCGGCAGGAGTAGAGAAAGGTTCAGGCACTCCCAATAAGGATAAAATCGGCAAAGTTACAAAAGCTCAAGTCAAAGAAATTGCCGAAAAGAAAATGAGCGATCTAAATGCCAACGATATTAATGCGGCGATAAAAATAGTCGAGGGTACCGCCCGCTCTATGGGAATAGAGGTGAAGTAAATGAATTTCTAGCGGGATGAAAAGAAACAGAGAAAAATTAAGGTTTAATGTCTTCCTCGGTTCCGTTGCGCTTCATTCGGTTCTGGCTACTTGCGACCGTTTAAGAACGGCTTCCGGAGCAATCAAAGACAAGCGTCTTCGAGGCGTTGGCTACAACGGTTCGGTCAGCGGACTGGCTCATTGCGACGAAGCCGGCCATCTTATAGTTGACGGCCACTGCTTAAGAACAAGGCATGGGGAGAAAAATCTCATCTCAAACACTAACAGAGAACACTTGAATGGCTCAAGCGTTATTGTTGTCGGGACTCCTTGCCTTGATTGCCTCAAGGATCTTGCCCACGAGGGCGTAGTTGAAGTCCATTATATCGGAGCATACGACAACTCCAGAGGCAAAGAGTATATAAATAAAATCGCCAAAGAGAAAAACTTGATTCTTAAAAATATAAATGTTGATTTTGCCGAATTATTCCAGGAACTTTTTGATAGTTTGGCTAAAAAAGGCGGAGTTTTGGCCAGAGCCGGCTATAAATTAAAAATTAAAAAAGAAAAGATATCAACTCTTGTTTAATTTCTCTTATTGCGCTAAAATTTCTCAGTTCTTCAAGATTGTTTTACAATGGAGATATAATGGTAAACAATCCATATCCTGGAAAATTTATTGTTCTTGCCGGTGTTGATGGTTCCGGCAAGGATACTCAACTTCGACGGCTTGAGAACGCTCTTACATTTTTTCCCAAAGTAAAGGTTTTGAGACCTTTCATAAAAGAACCGACTGATGGGCCTATCGGAAGAAGAATAAGGGATATTCTTGCCAATCACGATAAGGAATTTTATCTTGGACAGAATCTTACTGATGCAGAATTTCAGAAATTTTTTATACGGGACAGTATTGATCATTATCAAAACGTGATAATCCCAACTCTAAAGTCGGGTATTAATGTTATCTGTGGCCGGGGAAGAGAAAGTGCCATTGTCTATGGCGGTAATACTATCTCTGAATTCAAAAACATTGTAGACGTGCATGAAGAGATGTTTGCTGAAGCCAATGTTCCCCTGATCTGGCCCGACCTTATTGTTATTTATGACGTAACTTCTGAAACGGCTATGCGGCGGATGGATGCCTCAAAAAAAGAAAAAGATGCTTTTGAAAACGAGCTTAAAGTCCGCCGGGTCACCAGCAATTATCGTGCTCTTGCGGCTCTGTACCCTAACTGTCAGCTTGTTGATGCCGAACCAGAAAATGAAGAGAGTGAAAAAACCATATTCACCGATGCCAGACAGTATATTTACCCAGTCCTGGGCATTGAACCCAAATAGAATTTTTGCCCCCGTCCGCCACACTGGCGGACTTTTTTTACTCTTGTTATAATTCCATAACCAATATTTAACGTGGGAAATAATTATGATTAGACCGAATGAAGATTTCGCTCCGCTTTTTTCTAAAGACGAATATACGCAAGATGATCTTCTTAATATTGGTCCGTTCTTTACCAATCTGGACAAGCCTGTCTATGTGCCCTTGATATTTTCTCCCGAACTGATGGGCGCCTTGTGCTCCAGAACAAGCAGGGCAGCCAAAGATCTTCGCCATGTATTTTTGCATGAATTTATCTATCCATTTATAAATCCGGTTCGAACAGAAAAAGATACTGACAATTCTTGGACAGAAAAAGTTCAATACGGCCAAAAACTAGCTGAATTTATAAGTTTTTTAAATACCCATTCAATACTGGATCTATTCTCAAATCCCAAAGCAAGGTCTTTCTACTCAACTTGGTTGGCTCAATACGGCGATGATTCAATCGCCCAAATGGCCGGCACTCATCTTGTTTTTTGCGGAATTTCCCAAGTTGCCATCAAGCATCCCGAAGATCAGAGAATCGGCCTTGCGCCGATAGAAAAATCAACCCGATATGTTAATTACTCCCGGAAAGTTAGTGGTCAATACCTATATTATATTGACCCAACATTAGAAGATCTTGGATTGCGCGATCAATATTGCAAAGCCATGGACAATCTCTTTGACACATATGCCGGATTTCAGCCGCGTTTGATAAAATGGCTTTCTGATAAATTTCCGTCTGAAAAACCGGCGGTTATAGAAAAAAAGGCTTTTGATACTTTGCGGGGCTTGCTTCCGATGGCCACCCTATCGCAAGTAGCTTTCTTTGGAAACGGTCAAGCTTTTGAGCATCTGATAAACCGCTCGTTAGCTCATAATTTAGGCGAGATACGTTGGGTTGGTCACCAAGCGTTGAAAGAATTAAATCAGGTCACGCCCTCTTTTTTGAGAAGAATTCAAGATGAAACAAAAAAAGAACTTGTAGAAAAAAATCAAAGATACTTGGCCGAAAAAAATATAAGAGTAAATCCTTTTGTTCACGAACTTATGGATCATACCATTTGCTCTTCAGACAAACCTACTGTTTCTATAGTAGAATCTGATCCCGACGGAGAAGAAAAAGTAATCACCGGAATCTTATATTCTGCCCGCGACAATCATAGAACCTGGAATCAGATCTATAACGCCGTTATTCAAATGGATGATTTGGATAAGAAAAAGGTTCTGGATGCTTATCTTGAGGGCCGAGAAGCCCGCTGGCAAAAAGTGGGACGAGCCTTTGAAAACACATACACAAGATTTGAGATAGTCATGAATGCCGGAGCCTGGCGAGACCTCCATCGGCACAGGATGCTTACCCAGCAAAGACAACTCTTCTCTTGTCATCACGGCTACGATATTCCGCCGGAGATAATTGAATCTGGACTTGAAAATGAATTTAGATCAACTATCGGTCAAGCTGAAGATATTTTTAACAAGTTAGAAAAAATAGATCCAGAATTAGCTCAATATGCTTCAACTATGGCCCACAGAGTTCGTTTCATACAGTGGGAGAACCTTCGACAATCTTTCTGGCAGATAGAGTTGAGAACAATTCCAGAGGGTCATCCGGATTATAGATACATTGAGCAAGAAAAGTTCCGTCTTTTACAGAATATTTATCCGCTTATTTCCTCCTATATAATGGTAAATATGGGGCAATATAATTTTGCCAGAAGAGGTCAGGAAGAAAAGATACAAAAGAAAATCGATAATATAAATCAATAGAAAAAATAGCCCTATTCGTTAATTGTCGAAAGGGCTTTTTTTATACCTAAAATTATGATAAATTAGTAATTATCCAAGAGCGAAGCGATTGGCAATAATTAGTAACCCCGCTCTTTCTATGGATCCAAAGAAAGAGCGGGGCACTCATGATTATAGTTATTCGCTATGCTCATAAATAATCATGGCATACAGACCAGTCATCGGTTTAGAAATACATGCCGAACTCAAGACAAAGACAAAGATGTTTTGTGATTCTTTAAATGATCCGGATGAAAAACATCCGAACATAAATATATGCCCCATTTGTATGGGCCATCCAGGAACACTTCCGGTAATTAACCGGGAAGCTATCAAAAAGGTTATCGTGGCCGGATTAGCTTTGAATTGTAAAATCGCCGAAGATACATTTTTTGAAAGAAAAAATTATTTTTACCCCGATCTTCCAAAAGGATATCAGATATCACAATATCAGAAACCATTGTGTTATGGGGGGTGGCTTGACCTACAACCTACAACCTACAACCTACAACCTAAACGACAAATACGAATTACCCGGATTCATCTGGAAGAAGATGCGGGAAGATTATATCACCTTCCGGAAAAAGATTATTCTCTTGTGGACTACAACCGAGCCGGAGTGCCCTTAATGGAGCTGGTGACTGAGCCGGATTTTGAGAATGGAGAAGATGTTAGAAAATTTACCGAAGAGCTTCAACTTATTTGGCGGTACTTGGGTGTTTCTGATGCAAATATGGAAAAGGGTCAGATGCGGGTAGAGGTTAATATTTCGCTTACTAACTCGGATGGAACTTGGGGTACAAAAGTTGAAATTAAGAATATTAATTCTGTTAAATTCGCGGCTGATGCCGTTGACTATGAGATAAAAAGACAAAGTGAACTTCTTGATTCTGGAGAAAAAATCAAGCAAGAAACTCGCGGCTGGGATGAATTTAAAAAACAATCATTCAGTCAACGCTCAAAAGAAGAAGCTCATGATTACAGATATTTTCCTGAACCAGATTTACCTCCGCTATCACAACTTACAACTTACAACTTACAACTTACAACTGAAATGCCCGAACTGCCGCAACAACGAAGAGAAAGATTCATAAAACAATATAGTTTGCCGGATCATGATATCGAATTATTTACTGTCAATAAATCTCTTGGGGACTATTATGAGCACATAGCCAGCGAACTTTTATCTTTTGACAAATTGGATCATCTCAAGAAACCGGAACCGGAACATCAAAATAAACTGCTTAAACTTGCCGCAAACTATTTAATTACCGAACTTAAAAGACTGGCCGACGAAATTTCAGCTGAACCATCAGATACCAAAATAACCCCGGAGGCATTTGCAGATTTAATTGTCAGAATCTTTCACGGAGAGGTTTCATCTTCCGGAGCTCAAACTGTTCTAAAAGAAATGTTTGCCACTGGCGCTTCACCTAGCCAAATTATCAAAGACAAAGGTCTTGAGCAAATTTCAAGCGCCGAAGAACTGAATTTAGCCATAGAAAAAGTCTTGGCTGATAATCCCAAAGCAGTTGAAGATTTCAAAACCGGCAAGGAAGCTTCTCTGAAGTTCCTTATCGGCATGGTCATGAGAAAAACAAAAGGAAGAGCTAATCCTCAAATAGTCGAACAAATGTTAAGAAAAGTAAAGTTCTGACTATATGCCACCTAATTCCTGCAGAACCCTTTCATAAAGCTGAACAACTCTCCTGGCCTCGGCATATCGAAGAAAATAATTAACATCATGAACAAGATTATTCCTGACTTTATGAGCCTCCCATAAACCGTCAAGACTTTCCAGTTGGCCCTTCTCCATCCCTATTAATCTATCTCCCATCGTCTCTCCGGAGTAGCCGGCTGATTTAAGCAAATCGTCAATCAATTTATCGGCTTCTATAATAGCAAATTTCCACTCCGCTTCACGATCTGAGTCCAAATGGCGTAAAATCTCCTCCCATTTTGATTGAAGGCCACCGCCGGAAGCCGGTTCTTTAGCTCTTAGAGACAGTTGTGTTATTTGAGCTTTTATCCCGACAAGTTTCTGAAACTGAATTATAAAATAAACTGCTAACCCCATAAAAAGAAAAGACAGAACGGCCGAGATTAGCTTTAGCCGAAATAAGAGTTCGATAAAATTAATATCAAAAATGTTTATTATCTGAGCCATGTCATTAGTTGTTAGTCATTAGTTGTTAGTCAATAATTGCTCCAGTTGATAAGCCACTCTTAAAATTGTTTCTTCGTCAAACAGCTTGCCTATAATCTGGAAACCGACCGGTAAGCCTGATTCCGACCCATTGCCGCACGGTATTGATATACCCGGCAACCCGGCCAGATTAATCGGCACGGTATATATGTCTGATAAATACATGGACAAAGGATCGGAAGATTTTTCACCCAGCTTAAAGGCCGTACTGGGAGTAGTCGGACCGATAATCACATCAACCTTGCTAAACGCATCGTCAAAATCTTTTTTAACCAAAGCCCGGATCTTTTGAGCCTTCAAGTAATAAGCGTCATAGTAGCCAGAAGATAAAGCATAAGTACCAATCATAATCCGTCTTTTAGGTTCCGGCCCGAATCCTTCGGCCCGAGACTCCCGATAGACATCCAGGAGAATTTTAGCATTTTTTGATGAATGGCCATATCTGATACCGTCAAACCTGGCTAAGTTAGATGATACTTCAGATGGATTAATAATATAATAAGCCGCAAGAGCATATTCAGAATGGGGCAATGAAATATCGAGAATCTTACAGCCTAAATTATTGAGTTTTGAAATCATAGAGTCTATTTTTTCTCTTACCTCGCCCTCAATACCTCCCCCAAAATATTCTTTAGGCACTCCTATTTTCATACCCCTTATTTCCCTATTAAGGTTTTTTGTAAAATCAGGCACATCCATATTTGTCGCTGTTGAGTCGAATTTGTCTTTACTGGATATTACGTTTAATACCAATGCGGCATCATAAACATTTTTAGTCAGCGGGCCGATCTGGTCCAATGAAGAAGTCATGGCAATTAAGCCGTGCCTCGACACTCTTCCATAAGTTGGTTTCAATCCAACTATTCCACAAAAACTTGCCGGCTGACGGATTGAACCGCCGGTATCGGAACCGAGGGCAAAAACACACAGATCGGCCGCTACCGCCGCCGCCGAACCGCCGGAAGAACCGCCCGGAACCCGTTCTAGATCATGAGGATTTTTTGTCGCTCCATAAGCAGAATTTTCAGTGGAAGAACCCATGGCAAACTCGTCCATATTGGTCTTACCAAGAAATGAAACACCGGCCTTCTTTAGTCTGGTAATTACTGTTGCGTCGTAGGCGGAAATATAATTTTCAAGAATTTTAGAACCGGCCGTACAAATTGTCCCATCAATCAGAATATTATCTTTTATAGCCGCTGGCACACCGGACAATGGAGAAGTTTCCGGTCGTAAGTCATTAACCGTTAGTCGTTGGTCAAAGGCTAAGAGATAAGCATTCAACTTTTTATTTTCAAGACCAATTTTTACCGCATAATGATCAAAAATCTCTTCGGCCGAAAATTCCTTATTTTGAAGACCTTCTTGAATGTCCTGAATTGTATAAGAGAACATTGTTTTTACCATAATACATAATACTATTTATTTAACACCGACTTCACCTTCACAAAATTATCTTGTTTTTCCGGCGCTTGGCCAATTAATTTTTTGTTAAGATTTTCACCATGCCTAAAGTCGCCGAAGGCCTCATCTTCCCGCATCGAATTAACCAGTCCCGTGGTTTGATAAAGTGGCTCGACTCCGTTTGTATTAATCTCATTAAGTTTCTCAATATAACTTAAAACGGAGGTCAATTCATTTTTCATCCTCTCCTCTTCCCTCTCGGTCAACTTAATCCTAGCCAGAGAAGCAATGTGCTTTATATTCATAGTATTTTTAAATTAACATAATTAAAGAATATTATATATCCCGCACCTTTCTACTGGGTATTTAACCAGGCGGAAAGGTGCGGGATAAAGATTTTTTTAATTCAAGAACTTTCCAGACAGTTTCTTTGTATTCCCATGCTTCAAGAGTCCTAAATAAGAAGCAACTGTTTCCGGTTTCGGATTTGTCAAAAGTCTTTTTATCATCCTCTTTTTAGTCGCCGTTCTTAAAACCTTATAATCATGAAAATGCACCCAACCTAAAAAATCAACGCCGGAATTAATGGTCTTTATAAATACTTTGTCGGGATGAAGATTTAATTTAAGTTCTTCCCATAAAAAATCGCCGATCTTGGGCAAAACTTCTTCAAGCCAGAATTTATCTTGAGATAAGATTATAAAATCATCAGCATAGCGAATATAATACTTAACTTTTAATTTATGTTTAACAAACTAGTCAAACTCATTCATGTAGATATTTACAAATAATTGGGATGTTAAATTGCCAAGAGGGAGGCCCTTGTTTGGAGTTTTACAAAAACTATTGATTATTCTTTCAAGAAGCCACATAATATTTTGGTCCGGTATATACACGCGCAGTATATTAATCAAAACCTTATGATCAATACTGTCAAAAAACTTCCTAATATCACACTTTAAAACCCACACCGTCTTCTTATTGTTTTCAGAAACCTTATATACAAAACTTCTAAATCGATTTATGGCCTTATAATTAGCCTTACCGATCCGACATGAATAAGAATCAGCAATAAAAGTTCTGTCGAAAAAATGATATAACATTCGATATATGGCATAGTGCAATAGTCTATCTCGAACAATAGCTTTATGAATATTACGAGGTTTCGGGTCGTTAATTTTAAAAGCCTGATAGCCTCCGTGCTTATAACCAAGATTGTTAAGATCATCATGAAGATTTATTATATTATCAATGAGATTGAGTTTAAACTCTTGCGTATCTTTTTTATTTCCCTTATCCTTAATAAATTCTTGCCAAGCTAAAAGCAAATTATTAATATTTATTATATCCTCAAATTTATGAGTCAATCTGATTTTCATAAAAATTATCCATTTAAGCCCCCCCCCCAACGAGTCCGTGCCAATTATCCAAAGGTTAATTTCATCATACAAAATGTGGCATGAATTCTTGCCTCATTTTCCCAAGGGATCTAAATATACACTAGGCAACAAAATAGATTCTCTATTTGTTGGGATTCTAGAACTTATTTTTATCGCTGTTTATTTACCACGTGAGCATAAATTGCCTTACATCAAAAAATCGATAGGTAAGGTGGATTTACTAAAATTCTTCCTTCAAATCTCTTGGGAAATAAATTCACTTGAAAACAAAAAATATATAGCCTTATCCGAACCACTAAACGAAATCGGCAGAATGCTAGGTGGTTGGTATAAACAAATTGATAAACAAACCCAGCCCCAATTCGATAAGAGAGGGGCTGGGAAATGATACGACTTTCGAACACCAGCAACGAGACAGCCCGAGCCCCACCTGCCGTCAGTCCAATTCAGATTGAGCTTGCGATCATCAATATTGCTCCAGAGATAAACTACGTTCGGGTTGCCATCCACGACAAGTAATGATGTATAGGACACCACCATAGACATCACCATCCCTTGAGTACTCTTAGGATTGAATCTTATTTGGGATCTAAAATCCACTAATACCCTATACCAAGTTTTTTCATTTTTTAGAAATTAATAATAACACTGATATGAGGAAATTCCCGATATCACTCCGCATATATTAATTCCGAATCTCGGCCGTCCAAAGCCCCAAGCCAGATAAAAATCTGCATTGGTAACCGTAAACATATATGAGCCTAATATCCTAAATTAGTATATGGGATTTTCAATTTTTTTTCAAAAACAAAGGGGCTAAGAATCAAAGATTCCCAGCCCCTCAAAAACCCAAGGGGTCAAAGTGCTACGACTTTCGAACACCAGCAACGAGACAGCCCGAGCCCCACCAGCCGTCAGTCCAATACAGATTGAGCTCGCGATCATCAATACAGCCCCAGAGATAAACGACGCGCGGGTGGCCATCCACGACAAGTGGTTCGTGAGGAAATATGATCGATCGCTCCAGTTGTTTATTTGGATGCTGTTCTCCGAACAACATCCCGTCCTCATAGACCGGTCTTTCTAGGCCAAGCTTAGCAAGGACAGTCAGGGCATCATCCAGCGAGTAGCCAGATGTGAATCCATGTTCGTTCATGTCGACCAGCTCGATCGTTCGCTTCCCTTGACGGCGACGCCATGGAAAGAGCTGGCTGTTGATGTTCGGATTTGACCACCTATAATTGCCGGCCAGTACGACCTTCTTAGTCGTTCGGTTGCCGCCGACATTGATACGGAAGATATTCACTACCGCCTTGCCGACTAGCACCCACGCATCAATAAACTGGTTCGTCAGTTCTCGGAGTTTATCATCCGAGACCACGACAAACACATCCGCACCATGCTTTTTGATCGCCGCCATGATAGTGGTGACAATCAGTTCGATTAATCCGAGTGCCCTACCCAAAGACTTTGCATCCATTACCTCTTCTCCTTGGTTAGCCCCTAAGTCTAAAATAATTGTCAGACCCCCAGGCTTACCACTGAACTGCTTGATTGCAGCCCTAAATCCTCGGTTTAATAAAGGACTTGGGACTACAATCAGTACTAACAAGTAATATACAATATAAAAGATACCATATCTTATTTATAATTATACTCTTTTTTAGGCTAAAAGTCAATATCGTAAAAACATTACTTTTGGAAGTATAATACAAATATGATCGAAATAAAAAATCTGTCAAAAACATACGGCAAGCAAAAAGTCGTTGATGATCTGTCGCTAACCATACCCACCGGAACTATTTTCGGTTTTTTGGGTCCCAACGGAGCCGGCAAAACCACGGCTATGAAAATTCTTGTCGGAATAAACAGACCCGATACGGGCCAAATTACCATAGAAGGTAAAGACCCTTCCATGGCCTCGACCCGGGAAATAATAGGATTTATGCCCGAAGAACCGGGATCCTATAATCAGCTGACCGGATTGGAGCTGATAAAATTCGTCAATAATCTTTTTAATAAAAACAAACAAAGTTCTGTTGATGAGCTTGAAAATCTTTTAAAAAAAGTGGGCATCTATGAAGCCCGCCACAAAAAAATTAAAAACTACTCCAAGGGCATGAAACAACGTCTTGGCTTTGCTCAAGCCCTGGTTAATAACCCGACCTATTTATTTCTTGACGAACCCCTCGAGGGCCTTGACCCGATCGGCCGAAGAGAAATTAAAATCATCCTTGAGGAGTTGAAAAAACAGGGCAAAACAATATTCTTCAACTCTCACATATTAGCCGATGTTGAGAATATCTGCGATCAGATAGGCATTATCCACCGGGGTAAACTTATTTATTCCGGTTCAGTGGACGGATTCAGAGAAGACAAACCCCTTGAAGAAAAATTTGTAGAAGTAATAAAATCTATCTCGTGAATACCCTATTTGTCATCGCTAAAAATACATTCCAGCAAGCTATAAGAGATAAAATCCTTTACGGAATTATTCTTTTTGCTTTTTTGTTCATAGGCTCAACGATTATTCTTAGCTCTCTGGCAATTGAAGAAAATATTTTCATAATAAGAACATTCGGCCTGGCCGGTATTTATGTTTTTGGCCTAATCATCACCATATTTTTGGGAGCTTCTCTTATCTATGAAGAAGTCGAAAAACGGACTACCTATATTATGCTGGCCAAACCCGTAACCAGAACCTCTCTTCTGATCGGTAAATTTCTTGGCCTATTAAGCGCCGTTGCTCTAACTACATTAATGATGGCCATCGCCTACATAGCCGTGATTTATTCAAGCGGCGGAGGCATTGATTATCCGGCGATAATCGCAGTCGGACTTCAAATCATGGAAATGGCACTGCTGATAACTATATTAATGCTTTTTTCAATTTTTACGACACCGCTGGCCTCAACAATTTACACAATAATCATACTTTATATCGGCCACTTGTTGAGTCTGATCCTGGAATATGCCTCAAAGACTGGAGGCATTGCGAAAACAGTCTTAATAACAATATATTACCTGGCTCCCAATCTTGAAAAATTTAACATAAGAAATCTGGTCGCTCATAACATTCCGTTATCGTGGCAAGAGGTAACATTCTCTTTGGGATATGCTTTAATTTACATAGCTTTTATTTTTTATATTACCCGCCTGGTTTTTAACCGCAAAGACCTG
>Ga0209541_10008567_pt1 | contig 16826 bp, 20 predicted proteins | sample RifCSPlowO2_01_FD_184027 | JGI IMG/M metagenome (GOLD analysis project Ga0209541, IMG submission 184027) | Groundwater microbial communities from Rifle, Colorado - Rifle CSP2_plank lowO2_0.1 (SPAdes) (version 2) | ecosystem: Environmental > Aquatic > Deep subsurface > Groundwater | place...
TCCTGCAGGCACGCCGCCGCCACCTCAAACATTCCAAATCGTCGGTCCTGACGAAACCAACCCTGACAGGGGCCGGATTTCCTTCAAATCTCCCCTCGGCTCCGCGCTGATGGACCGCGTCGTTGGGGATGTTGCGACAATGAAAATCGCAACTGGTATCATCAAGTGGATTGTTATTGAGGTTAAATAAAAAACAGGTCGTTTTTTTGGTGACGTTTATTTAACTTCAATAGCGCTCTTAGTCTAGGCTTCAAGCTTACCCCCTTTTAATAGCTTTATCTCCAAAAAACGCAGAGAATTGTATTGCACGCAATAATGGATAGCTTTCGGGGATGACATCGGCACGTGGGTCTTTTACGGAAAGTTCAGTGACTATCTCCCGAATAAATTGCGGGATGGTTTTTATTTCTATATCACTGCCAAAATCTAAATCTTGAGGCATTGTCATACGAAAACTAACTATAGCAAGCCGTTTTGGACTACTCTTAAAATGAAAAATTTCCTCGTAGTATTGTTGAGCATCACTAAATTTCCTTTTAAATTTTTTCTCCCTTTGCGCACGAGTATTGGAATCGGTTGATGTTTCAATATGCAACGAGGTTTTGTTGTTTGTGTTATATGCGATAACGTCCATTTCTCCTCTCCAGCCACCCTCTTTTCGTTTGCCGAACTTAACATTCTGACGCACAAAATAACCATTATATTCATACCATTCCGCCGTGAGCTGTTCTAAAAAGTTCATAAATTTATTCTCCTAATTTTTTGTTGACCAAGTTCTCATAGAATAGTGGCCTCATTCCATCGCCTGTCAAACTCGTTAATTAAAGTTTTTCTAATATCTCTTCCGTACCTATCTTCTACGGCAATAATTAAAGATTCTTTATTCCCTAGGTCTTTAATGCCCTGACCAATAATAAAAAATAAATTCTTCGCTAAAATATACCTATCATGCGTATCGTTTTTGTTAAGAATCTTTATTTTTGCCCGTGATTCGTATTCCTGTTTAAAATCATTAACTACTTGTTGAATGTTGAACTTTTTTTCTCCTCCCCCAACAGCAGCGGTTAAAAACTTAACATTTTTGTGATATCGCAGAATCATCTCCAAGACTTGGAATGTAGAAGTGCCATAAAAAGGATCGCAAATTCTGAGTTCTCCCTTCGGAATATTTTTGACTAGCGTTTCAAGCGTATGTTTTGCCTGTAATGGCTTCGACGGGCGTAAATAGAAAATTGAGATCGGCTCATCTTTTTTCTGGGATTTTAGATATTTTTCACCCGGTTGGCTAATTTTGTAACCATCATCGCCCCGACCCTTAATAATTTTATTTCCTGCACGGGCAAACGCTTTTTTAATTTGGTTTTCGGTAAGTGGCACGTCTAAATATTCTTGTAAGATAGTTCCTATATCTTCACAGGAAAAATAATCGTGTTTATATTTATAAACTTCCTTAGCGACACAAAGACACCATAGGCCAGCCTCTAGTGGTTTATTGGTAAGATCATAAATACTAGGAAGACTTCCGCCAATAATAGCAGCCGATTTCCATTTCTTTTTCATTTTCTTCATAACTTCGTTTGGTAACTACTTAACTTTCTTAAACATCCAGTGTTCATTTCGAATTCGTTTTTCTCTAGGAATTTCTTCGCGCTCAAAATAATTATCTAAATCTTGGCACATTTGAGTTAGTAGTCGAGAAACCATTCCGATCCTCTTCCCTTTTATGGTGAAGCCCTTATTGCCCGATTTTTTGATTACATCAGAGACTGTGCGCCACTCATTAAAAAAACCACTCTCGAGCAAGGTCTCAAGAACCGTTTTTATATCTGATTTTTTTGAACCATCTTTTGGCATATTTTATTTTCTAATTGCATATTTCCATTTCTTATCTCCCCCGTCACGAAATCGAGTTAAAATTCGCTCCCGTACTAAATTCAATAAACCCATTGAAATTGTAGCGTTTGAGTAATGTCGACCCCCTTGTTTGAGGCGTTCTATAATTTCTGGGAGTTGTTTAGGGTCATTAAAATAACCCTCACCAACTAAAATCCTTAATCCTCCAGTTGCGCCGGATGTATCACTTCGACTGCTCTTGGGGTTATGATGATTTTTTTGTCCTAACTCAATCTTCTCACCCGCAAGCTTAGCCAGTTCTAACACCAGCGCAATTATATTTTCTGCTATTTGCTTTGGATCTTTTTCCATAATCCCTATCTTTTGAAATAATTATACAGGCCCTTATCCGGTTTGTTTCTGTCAAGAATTTTTTTATCGATCAAAAGTTTTAAAGATGGCATAATTGTCGTTGTTGGCCTGTTAACGCCCCGATCTTTTAATTTTTTCTGAAGATCGGATATTGTTTTTGGATCATTAAAAAATCCCCCTTCCAGAAGTTCATAAATGTTCCCGGTAAGGCCGTAAAAACCTCGGCCTGGTTTAGAGATTAATTGGTGATTTTTGTTATCGTGTCGAGAATTTCCATTCCATGTATTTAATGACTGCTTCAATTGTGCCAAAAGCGATTCGATCTGATCAATAATTTGTTGATTAGTCATTTTGGGAATATATTATTTATAATTTAACTCTATGGTAGATCATAATTCAATACAAAATCTTGTCAAGAGCCCTAAATTAGGACGTAAATTAAGCTTTTGTGTGCTTTTATTGTAATTCATCAAATTAAAAAGACAAGTGATTAAATGCAAAATCCTAAAACGACGACCTGTTTTAGGCATTTTTGCTATAAAATACTTATACGTTTAAGCCCGTCGGTATTATAAACCTGTATAGCGTGACTCTTTTCGGTGTTCTTTTCCTGTTTACCCCCGGCTGACACCCTTGAGAATTTCCTTCGGATCATGATGGTTCACTTCTTTCTCGTTGACGGCAAAATAAATCCCCGGAATTTTAGCACAAAAAAACCGCTCCGGCAAGGGAAGGTCCATTTTGGGATTTATGAAAAAAGCGACGATTGTTTAGTGTGCGCGCGCACAACAAGATTTCGAAACTTGCCAACAAACTCCCCCCTCGCCTTTCTTTCTTTAAAAGTTTTTTCTACTACATGCAAGAGTTTCTCTTGGGATAGTGTGTTTATTTCGCGTTGCGAATTTTTAACTCTGTTTTTGGAGCGTCCTATATACTCTTTAGAAATATCTATGCCCACGTAACTATGCCCTAGTAAGTCTGCCGCAACAAGCGTTGTTCCACTCCCACAGTAGGGATCTATTACCAATCCTTTTCTATCACCAAGCACAGAGTAAATACAACGAATCGGCAGCGTCAGTGGAAATGGCGCTGGGTGTGGATTGCGACCCTCGGGCCTTATTCGCCAAATAGACGTTAATAGTGCGTGTCTAGATTCCAGCTCGTCTCCAATTTTGTTACCCGCCCTCGGCTTATAGAGCCAGTACATTCTTTCATCTACTTGCCAAAAACGCCAGCCTCTAATGTTAGCTGCAATCCCCCTATCCCAAATAATTTCCTGCCTAACGGTCCAATTTGTTTTTAAAATCCATTCAAGAGGATGGAGCATTTCGCCCCGCTCCCAACGAGTCTTGTGGTTATAGAAGAAATGCCCGCCTTCCTTAATAACCCTATAAAGTTCGTTTAGAACGGCTATTTGCTCATTTTGATAAACCAATTCATCTTTTTTGTCATTTATAGCATCATACTTAACATTTTTTACCAACCAACCTTTTTTGTTTTCCTGTTTATTATACGGGGGCGAAGTAACGCCAACGTCAATAGAATTGTCGGGGAGTTTTTTAAGTTCCGAAAGGGCATCGCCGACCATAATTTTGTTACTATTTTTTTTCATTCTTTAAATTAAATAATTTTTGAAGAAATTTCTTATCAAAGTATCCGGAGTGATCAGTTAACTCCTCGTTGCTAGCAGAAAAGATTAACCCTATTTTCCTACTAGTCAAATAATCTTTATATGTAAAGTTTGCGCTACGAAGAAAATTGTTTGGCCGATCACCCCTTGGAAAATGTTTCTTGAGCTGTAATTTTAATTTATTAAGAAAACCTTTCGTGTTAAATGGAAATTCAATAATAAACAACAGTTTTCCATCTACGAAGCCGCTGGTAAGCACATTAGGATTTGCTAATCTGTCTTTCTTAAATCTTGCATTTGTGTAATCGGTGAAATTACCGCCTCCATTTAATACTTGTGGTTTCGATTTCCTCAACCCCCGCTTATAACTCTCTACGTCTTCCGAGCCTATATTTTTGGGTTTTGCTTCGCATGCAATAGGTTTGCCACCTATAATACTGCTCTGTTTAAATCCGTTGAAGCCAATCTTTTTCTCGCTGTGCTCATATCCAGCTAAAGTAACCGTGATGAATTCTCTTAACGACGAAGAATTTTTGTCGTTGATATACATCGTTAAGAGATCCGTTAATACTGCGATAACCGACTCCTTGGAAGAATTAGTTAACCGTTGAGTGAACTGCCCGTGCGTTTTTGTACTATAAATCTCTATTATATTAGAGAGTTCTTTATTCATGTGATTAATTATAGCATCTCGGTATAAAATACCGACAATGACAAAGAAAAACAACAAAAAATCGGAAACGACTCGTCCGACTTGTGGTGAAGGCATTTTTCAACCTTCGCGTGAACCGGAGAATATAAGTTGGTTTGTAACGTATCTCCGATGATGACGAATCGTACTCAGTTGTAAGTTAATTATCGCAGATCGGAATTTAAAAACAAGCCCCCTGTGAATAAGCGTATAAAAAAACCGCCGTTAGGCGGTTTGGGTTTTGAAGCGCTTGGCCAGAAGCTCATAACGCCTTTTCGTTTCGGGATTTGAAAGAAGGTAGGCACGCTCCCTAACAATTGGCTCAAGCCCGCGCGGATAGTTATCGCCAAACTGTTTTCCGGTAAAATCAACTTCGCCGAAGACCGACAGTCGGTTCCAATAATGCGAGCGCATTTTCGCGAATTTGGTGCTTTCAAGCGACGCTCGCAATATCTCGCCGCCGAAAATATCCTGCGCCAATAGCGCGACTACGGCGCAATGGCCCCAGAGTGGATTTTCCTTCGTCCACCCATCGGGATCCTGCGACGTTTCCTTGTCGCAAATGCGCAGTAGCAGATCCGCGAATGTCTTTGGTGTCATTTTCGTCTCCTGTTAAGAACCGTGGTAAGAATAACCCCGATTTGTATTTTTTGGAAATACGGTTACTATAATAGGCAGTTCTTTAGGAGAATTGTATGAAAAGCGAAGTGAGTCTCGTCTCCAAGCATCAAGTAACTTCTTTTACAGAGAATGCCAAGGGTCTTCTGATGAAGAAAGAAAAGAACGGAAAGTTATTGGCGAGACGGCAAATCTTACTCCTGAAACAGAAACCAGCCTCGGAACTTGAAAAGATTGGAACCGCTCTGGGGCAAGATCTGTATCACTGTATTTATTTAGCCTCAAGATATGGGAAAGACTTTGTAGAAAAGGTAGTTGCATACTCCATCAATAATCGTCCCAAAGGCAAAAAATTCAGAATGGAAGTAACTTTCTATAAGAAGAGTAATGACAAAAAGAGCCGCCAATAGGCGGTTTTTTCTTTGCCCCACCCCGTTACTCACTATTTTTTAGGCTGATTTTATTTCCGCGCCAAACAGTGCAAACTTGTCATATGAGAAGTTTCGCCACTATTTTAAAGTCTAGTTTAAAATCTAGCGCCTCCTTAATTGCGGCTAGAATTTATATTCCATTATCCAGCCATGGCTGGATAATGGAATATGGGTGTTATGTTATTATGTTATATGGAACAAGACGTGAACAGATGCAAGTAAGTGGTATATAAAAACGGTGTGGTTGAGCTGGGGTAGGTAATAACGTTGTTCTAGGACAACGGCGTATCTGTTTGAACAAAAACCAAAAATTTGATAAAATGATAAGCAGTTCTAAATATTCCCCGGTAGCTCAGCGGTAGAGCGGCGCCCTGTTAAGGCGACGGTCGTAGGTTCGATCCCTACCCGGGGAGCACGCAATAAAAACCACCCCCTTGCGGGTGTTTTTGGTTTTGGTTGTGTGTTAGTATCGTTTTGGTTCTTTTTCAAGAAAGGCAGATGCCGATGGTCAATCTTTTGGTGATACTGGCGCTTTTTACCGCGGGTTCGCTGGCGATGGTAATTGGCCGGCGCAAGGGAATTTTTTGGCTGACGGTGGCCGGATTTCTTCTCTCCGTAGTGGTCTGCCTCGCGGTTGTGACGGTCTGGATTATGATGTTTTGCCTCTATGTACTAAGTCATGCCGATCCGATGATGTGAGTGTGGCAACCGAAATCCCTCCGTGTTAATATAACTTTGGTTATTTGAGAGGCAACATGGAGGTGGCAATTGGTAGAGTTCTGGACGCCCAAGGACAAAGCCGACCGAGGTTGGCGTTTGGAAAAATACTGGAAGCGCAAGGATAAGGCCGATCTCCTGAAGGCGAGGACTTTTACAAGATTGTGCAAGATTGCCCTGCGGGTGATACGGCGCATGCCCAAGCCAATCGGCGAGGTTTGCGGCCCGATTTCCACCGGCGGCTACAGCGACAAGAAGAAAAACATCCGCGCTTTCAAGGCGACAATCAAAAAGTTGATTGTCCAGGGCAAGAACATTTTCAACCAGATGCCCTTTGAGGATTCAATGGAGCGGATTCTGCGGACGCCGGTTTTCAAAGGCGGCGACCAGTTGCTGGTGGAGTTTTATTTTCCGATTTTTGAATCAAGACTCATCACGACTTTCTACTTCATGGCCAACTGGAAAACTTCCGTTGGCGCCCGCTGGGAACATCGTCAGGCAAAACGGCTCAAGATTCCCATCGTCTACCTGCCAGAAGATTTTTCTTAATAAAAATGCCCCCGACGTTCATCGGGGGTATTTTATTTCTTTATAACGGCGCCGTCATTTTGTTGATTTTGCGGTTTTGAAGATAGGCAAACACACCAAGGGAGATAATCACCAGGAACAGAAACACCGGGCTGGTGAAAAGCGGACCGAGGATGTCAAAAATGGAAGCGACTCCAAAAGCGCGGACGGATTTATCCGGCAGTTGGACAAAAGTCATTTCGCGGCTGACCGCGGTTTGGTCGCTGGTTTTGGCAACGGCACGCAGATAATAAACGGTTTCCGCTTCAAGCTTGCCAAGATTTACTTTGTGTTTGGTTTCAAGAGTTTCGGAAGTCGGAGTGGCGTTCGCGTAAGTGAAATTTCCGGTTTTGCTGCCCTGCGATGCGGTGTCGTAAATTACGCGGGAGTAAGACGGGATATTGGTTTCCCAAATTACCGCGATGTCGCCGTTATCCTCGTTCACGATGGACAAGTTGGAAATTATCAATTCATCTTTTGCGGCCGGATGAGGGGCGGGCGAGGCGATGACCGGAGCGGTGTTGGCGGCATTAACGAATATGAAGAAACTGCGGGAAACTTGGACTTTTCCGTCAGAAACAGCGATGACGATGTTACTGAAATTGGTTTGCAACTCGGCGGGAGTCCATAAAACCAAACCGGAAGAGGTATTGATGGTAAGGCCGGTCGGTCCGGAAATGAGCAAGTAGCTGATAGGGTCATTGTCGGGGTCGGTGGCAGAAACGTCGTAAACATAAGTCTGGCCGACTTTGCCGGTCGCCGGAGGATTGAAGTTCAAAAACACTGGAGGATTATTGACGATTTGCGGCCCAAGCACGCTGATGTAGACGCCCATATCGGAATAATTGCCGTTGCCATCGGAGGCGCGGAAACTCGCGACATAGCTGCCGGTTTGGCCGGTGGAAGGAGTCCAAGTGAAAGTGCGGCTGTATACATTAAAATTGGCGCCGCTCGGCAGATTCAGGGCCTCGTAGGTGATGTAATCGTTGTCCGGGTCGGTGGCGTAAACGGAGAATTGCAAAAACTGGCCGGGAGTTACGGTTTGAGTGCCGATGGTATTCCAAACCGGACGGCGGTTGTCGTTGTTACTGTTAGAATTACTATTAGTCGCTTCGGTTACGTTAATAGTAACGGTTAAATAGGAGCGGTATTCGCCGTCGGTGACGCTGAATTGCATATAATAATTTCCTTGCTGGTAGTCGTTCGGCGTCCAGGAAAAAGTATGATTATAGGCGTCAAAATTGGCGCCGCTTGGCACAAAGGAAACGCCATAAACTAAAGTGTCATTGTCGGGGTCGGTGGCGGACAAAGTAAACTGCAAAAGCTGGCCAGTTTTAATGTAGAAATAAGTTTGGTTGGTAGCCCAAACGGGGGAGTGATTGACGTCCGCGGCGGGAGCGCTGGATTCGGGGGCGGGGCTGGAGCTTGAACTGGAGTTGGAGCAATGGCTTGGATGAAAAACGCACTCAATGCGCTTGGCAATGGAAATAGCCTCGGCTTTGTTCGCGAGGGCGAAGTTTCCTATGACAATTGCTGTTAAAACGACGAAAATGACGGCCTTTTTCATAACTGTAGTATGAGGCCCATTATAATAGCATTACCAGAAATTGTCAAGCTCTGGGTTTGCCGGGATTTGTTTATGGTTTAGTATACTTACTTATGAAGCGGCAAGTGGTTTTTTGGGCCTTTGGCGCGGCCGCGGTGTTGGTTGCCATTTTTGTAATTGCGAAAACCAAACTTCCCTGGATTGAGCCGATTTCGCCGACCGCTGTGCTGAGAAAAATAATCCAGCCGGGCGTCACCTTTGTTGACGTCGCGAGGGAAGCCGGCATTGCTACTGGCACCGCCAACCAACTGTTGAAAAGCGCGAAGGTGAAATATGACCTTGCTCGCATTGTCAGCGGCCGCGAACTCGCTTTTGTTTTTGATAATTTAACCGGCGAAGTGCAGGGCATGGTTTACAACATAGACAGCGATAATCGGCTGATGGTCAACAAAACAGAAACGGATTGGGACGCGGAGCTGGAAAAAATTCCTTATGAAATAAAAGAAAAGGAAGTGAGCGGCACGATTGAGACTTCCTTGTTTGCGGCGATGAATTCCCGGGGATTGGACGACCGGCTGACTCTGGCGCTCGCGGAAACTTTCGCCTGGCAGATTGATTTTGCGGCCGACATCCGAAAGGGAGACAGTTTCAAGGTGATTTACGAAGACCGCTATCTTGACGGCAAGTATGTGATGCCGGGAAAGATTTTGGCGGCAGAATTTGTTAACGACGGCGCGGCTTTCCGAGGATTTTATTTTGGCGGTACGGCCGCAACAAAAGCCGGCCTGCCCGCCGTAGTTTTAACGAAGGCGGGCTATTACGACGAAACCGGAAATTCCCTCCAAAAGGTATTTCTAAAATCGCCGCTACAGTATAAGTACATCAGTTCGGGGTTCAGCTATGGGCGTCTAAACCCAATTACAAAAAAGATTGCTCCGCACCGCGGTATTGATTACGCCGCCAATTACGACACGCCGGCGGTGAGCATCGGCGATGGCACGGTGGTGCAAGCCGGCTGGAACGGCCCGTACGGCATTTCCGTTTTGGTGCGGCACAACGAAACTTACAGCAGCCGTTATGGGCATTTTCAAAGTTTGGCCAGGAGCATAAAAGTTGGCGCCAAGGTCAAGCAGGGCCAGGTGGTGGGCTATGTCGGCGCCACGGGTGAAGCGACCGGCCCGCATCTTCATTTTGAAATTCACAAATTTGGCGCCTTAGTGGACCCTTTCAAAGTCGCAGTGCCGCCGGGAGAACCGGTTGCCGACGCGGACAGGGCGGAGTTTGAAAAAATCGTCAAATCATTTAGTGAACGGCTTGTTAAATAAAATTACCCAAGCAAAGTTCATAAAGTAGCGAAGGGTCGTTTTGAAGTAACCTTGTTTTTGAAAACGCCGCGGGGAGGCGTAAACCACCAATTTGTGGGTGAATAGAACGCGTCCGACGGAACGAAGCCGTTTGCCGGTGCTGACATCGTCGCCGAAAAATCTGTATTGAGTGTCAAAACCGCCCGCCTGTTTTAATTTTTCCCGCCACGCCGCAAGGTTGCCGCCCAGCACCACGCCGCCGGCGCCCAGTATATAATGGACGAAAAAATAAACCGGATAAGCCACAACCAGAAAAGCATTAAATGTCATAAACGCGCTGAACCAGCCCAGCCCTCTATAATGGTAGGCGCCGCTCACACCCGAAACATTTTTCCGCGTTAGATATTTTATCGCGGTGGCGCTCCAGTTTTCGGGAAGCCAGTTGTCGGCATCAATAAAAGCAACAATGTCGCCGGTTGCCGATTCAAATCCGGTTTGGCGCGCTCGATTGGTGCCCGGTACCGCTTCCTTCAAGACGCGGGTTTTGGGGTAGGCGGACGCCACCGCCACAGTGTCGTCGGTACTGCCGTTATCCACCACGATAATTTCTTTGACCAATTCCGCGGGTTGCCTTAATATGGCTTCTATAGTCTTTCCTATGTTTTCCGCCTCGTTGCGGGCGGGTATGATAAAAGATATCGTCATGAAATTATTTTTTGGAATATTCGGAGCAAGCTTTATTCTGCTCGGTATCGCTACCGTTTTATTTTACATTCATTTGGGCGGAACTGGCAATGTTTTGGTAGTTAATTTTGACGGCTTCAGGGGAATTAATTTTTTGGGAAATTTCAACGATGTTTTCGGAATTCTTCTCACGGGGTTTTCTATTTTGGCGATAAATATACTTTTGTCGTGGGGATTGTATAAGCGAAATAAATTTTTAGCGCACCTTCTGCTTTTCGCCACGCTTTTCATATCCTTATTGATTTTAATCGCGGTGGCCGCTATAATATCAGTTAATTAACTAAGTATGGCTACCACATTCGCGATTATAGAAACTGGCGGAAAACAATACAAAGTTGCCGCCGGACAAAAACTGAAAATAGAGAAATTGGAAACCGAGGCCGGCCAGGGTTTGGTTTTTGATAAAGTTTTAATGATTGCCGACGGCGATGATGTTAAAATCGGCGCGCCTTATGTCGCCGGAGCGAAAGTTGACGCCAAAGTTATCAAACAGGGTCACGCCAGGACGGTTATTGTTTTCAAGTACCATTCCAAAACCCGCTATCGCAAAAAGAAAGGGCATCGCCAGTTGTTTACCGAAGTGGAAATTACCGGCATTAAATAAAAAAGAGGCGCGTAAGCGCCTCTTTGTTTTCTAAGACAGGAATCCACCTCCCTTGGCCACCGAAACGGTGCCAGCCATCACGACCAATCCGCCGCACGCCCACCAGAAGGGTTCGGTGTTTGGGTCGCGGTCAAATCCAGCATAAATGCCGGCTCCGATCATCGCCAGGGCGATGATCACGGTCGTCGCCACCAGGAACTTCTTCACACATCCTCCTTAATGATCCGCCCTGATCGTGGCATGCCTACGAATTTTCGTCAAGACAGCTTTATTTAACTCCGATTTTCTAGTGCGCTCCCAAGGGTTTCCTCATCGGCAAATTCAATTTCACCGCCGGTGGGAATGCCGCGCCCAAGGCGCGTGATTTTTTTCGCAACATTTTTTAACTCCTGGGCAATCAATTCGGCGTTCAGGTCGCCATAGCCGTTGGGGTTAATCGCCAGAATTACCTCATCGGCATTTTTGATGGTTTTAAGCCGGAGCTTCTGGATGTTGTTGAGTGTTTCGCCGCGTTTTAAGTCTCCGAGAACCAGATAACGGCCGGAAAATTTCTTGGCTTTTTCCAACGAAATTAAATCAGTTTCCTTTTCAACGACCGCGATCAAGTTGTGGTTGCGCCGCGCGTCGGAGCAAATGCCGCAAATTTCATTTCCGTCAGTTGAATTAAAACAAACCCTGCAGGCTCTAAGCGCGTCCAGGCCCATTATCGCCTTGGTTGTTTCGGCGACGGCTGACTTGCCTTGCCGATGCCCGGCAAGGCGGCAAACACGTCAACGAATTTTTTTATCGGTTCAGGCAGCATCGGAGTGGAAACTGTCTATGGGTTTGAAAGTGGCCTTGTGCTCGTCAAATTTCAGCTTAATGGCGCCTAGCGGCCCGTTGCGGTGCTTGGCAACGATTATTTCCGCGGTGCTTTGCTCTTCGGGCGTCGGATTTATTTTTTCGCGGTCTTTTCTGTACAGGAACATAACGACGTCGGCATCCTGCTCTATGGAGCCAGAATCGCGGAGGTCGGCAAGGCGAGGCACCTTGCTTTCTCTCTGTTCTACTTGGCGGGAGAGCTGGGAAACGGCGATGACCGGCACGTTTAATTCTCTCGCCAGCCCCTTGATATTGCGGGAAATCTCCGTTATTTGCTGTACGACGTTATCGGAATTGGTTCGCGGCTGAATGAGCTGGAGGTAGTCAATAACCAACAGGCTTAAACCGTGTTCGGCTTGTAATCTTCGCGCCATTGAGCGCATCTGCAGAATATTTGGCATCGGCGTGTCGTCTATAAAAATCGGCGCCCGCGAAAACGTGTCCAGGGCTTTTTGAATAAGTTCAAAGTCGGTTTCACTGCTGACGCGGCCGGTGCGCAAAGCGGAAAGGGGAACTGCCGATTCCGCGGAAATCAGGCGGTCCATAATTTGTTCCTTGGACATTTCCAGCGAGAAGAACCCGACTGGCTGGTTCTCTTTGATGGCGACGTGCCGCGCGATGTCCAAAACAAAAGAGGTTTTACCCAAAGACGGGCGCGCGCCCACGACAAGCATATCCGAGCCGCGAAGCCCCGACAAAATCTGATCCAAGCCGGGGAAGCCGGTACTCAAGCCGCCAAGCGGTTTCTCGCCGCTGTGCATCTTTTCAAACCGTTCATAGGCCTTCGGCAATTCCTCCTTGATATGAATGAAACGCTGGGGCACGGAACGCTGGGAAATGGCAAAAATTCTTTGTTCAATTTCGTCCAGCGTCTCTTCCAAGTCGCCCGAAGTATCAAAAGCTTTTTCGGAAATGTCGGCGGAGGCGTGAATGAGGTCGCGCAAAACTTTTTTTTCTTTGACCAGCTTCGCGTAGTAGCCGACATTTGTCGCCGAAGGCACCGAATCCACCAATTTGCTTAAATACGTGGAGCCGCCGACATCTTTTAGCGAGCCTTTTTCTTTCAGGTCGTTGCTGACGGTCATAATGTCTATCGGCTGGCGTTTTTCAAAAAGCCGCATTACCGTTTCGTAAATTATGCCGTTTTGCGGATGGTAAAAATCCTCGGGAGCAAGAACGTCCGCCACCTGAATGATGGCGTTTTTATCTATCAACAAAGAACCCAAAACAGATTGTTCCGCTTCCTGGTTCTGCGGCGGTAGTTTAGCTGGCTTCGCCATAAATTTCTAATTTCTAATTGACCTAATTTCTAACAAATGACCAATGTCCAATTATCGCCTTTAGAAATTAGTAATTAGAAATTCAGTCATTCTCGCGGCCAGAGGAACGGGCCGCGAGGTGTGTCCTCTACGATGTATCCTAGCGCTTCTATCTCTTTTCGCAAGACATCGGATTGAATAAATTGTTTATTAGTTCTGAATAACTCGCGCTTTGAGGCCAGGCGCCTTATTTTAAGGGGAATTTTAACTGATTTTAGTCCGATGCCGAATAATTCCAGCTTGTTTTTGATGAATTTTTTCAGCATTTTGGCGCTTTTTCGGCTTAGCTCCCAAACTTGCTTTTGGTTCTCATTGATTAGTGAGAAAATTACGGCCAGAGCTGCCGGCGTATTGAAGTCGTTTTCCATTGCCGCCGAAAAATCCCGTTCGGCTTTCTCCAAAACGGCGCCGTTTTCTGTTTTTCCTCCTGCCATTTCCAGCCTCGCGAGAAATTGCGACAAATTGTTGAGTGTGTTTCGTGCCTGTTGGGCCAGGCCGTCGGAGTAGTCCAGCGGCGAACGGTAATAATGCGCCGCAACAAGATATCGTAGAACTTCAACGGGATATTGTTTAAGAAAATCCTTGACCGTAACGAAGTTGCCGAAACTCTTGGACATCTTTTCTCCGCCTACCACCAAAAAGCCGCTGTGCATCCAAACTTTAACCATCGGTTTTTTTCCGGACGCCGCCTCCTGCTGGGCGATCTCCGCTTCGTGGTGGGGAAATTTCAAATCTACCGCGCCGCCGTGGATGTCATATTGCGGACCAAACCAGCGCTCGGTAATGGCGGTGTCTTCTATGTGCCAGCCCGGCCGGCCTTCGCCAATGGGCGTTTTCCATGACGGCTCGTTTTCTTTTTTGAATTTCCAGAGCGCGAAGTCGCCCTTGTTTTTTTTGTTGACATTTTCATCAATGCGCGAAACGGAATCCTCGGCTTGGTTAACGGTGCGTTTGGCGAGCTTGCCGTATTCCGGAAAGGTGGAGATATCAAAATAGTAGCCGTCGTCTATTTTGTACGCGTGTCCTTTCGCAATGAGCGTTTGAATCTGTCTGACAATTTGCTTGATATGGGCAGTGGCGCGAGCGTATTTGGTTACCGATTTTATGCCCAGCGCTTTTTCATCCTCGTGGTAATACTTCTCGTATTTTTTGGCGAGGGATTTGGCATTGGTGTTTTCCTCGGCGGCGCGCCGGATAATTTTATTGTCTATGTCAGTAATATTTTGGAGATAAAAAACTTTAACTCCCAATGCGCGCAAATAACGGACAAGGTTATCAAATACTATATAAGTGCGGGCATTGCCTATGTGAATATAGTCATAAACGGTCGGGCCGCAAACAAACAGGCGGAGTTTTTTGTTGTCCGCTACCTTTTCTAAGTCCTCTTTTTTCCCCGAAAGAGTGTCGTGTATCAGCATAATTCTTGCTTAGAGCCATCCTTTGCGTCGGAACGTGATTATGAGTGAAACCACTATTACTCCCATGAGAGCGGTTAGCGTCCAGAAGCGCAAGGGGGTCGCCGCGACAAATTTCCCGATAAAATCTATTGAAGCTAACTGGGTAAAGAAAAGCATCGGGAAAGTAAGGAAGGCCAGAATAGTGAAGCGCTGCATTACGTTGTTGGTTTTGGCGCTCAACAGCTGGCCGTTGGTGGTTTCCAGCGCCTCAATGGTGGCGCGGTAATTTTCCACGTGCTGGGTGACTTTGGAGTAATCTCCGGCAAGGTCGTTGAGATAAATTTTTGTCTCCTCGCCCCAGAATTTGGTGCCCGTTTCAATAAGTGAGCTTAATAAAATTTCTTGCGGGGCGCTGATGATGCTGAAATCTAAAACATCGCGCTTGGCGTAAGAAATTTTTTCCAGAAGCTGTGTTTCTTTTCCTTTGAAAATTTCTTGCGAGATGTTGCGGATGTTGTCCTCTATGTGGCGAAGCTGGCGCATAGAGAAGTGGATAATTTCTTGAATGAGAAAATATGTGCAGTGGGCGGAATCCTGCAGGGCCTGCGACTTGAAATTGATATTGTTGCTGATGGACCGCATAAAAGTGTCCAGCGGTTCCAAATCTTCGTAGTGAATGGTTATAACCTTATCTTTAGTAATTAAAAAATCTATTTCGGCGCGGCGGGAGGTTTTTAAAGACTTGTCGTAGATCGGCAAGTGGTAAGTAAGAAACAAGTAATTGGCATAAAAATCCACCCGGGAACGGCTGGAAAGATGGAGCAACTCATCCAAGATAATCGGATGGAATTTATGCTGTTTTTTTACAAAATCAATGTCGGCCTTAGTCGGTTTTAGTATGTCAATCCAGGCAACTTTTTGTGCGCGAGTTATCCACATTCGCTAACTTAATTCTACCATACTATAATAGGAAATATGAGTAGATGGATTGATGTGTTGGCGCTTTCCTTCGCCGGCTGGCTGGTGGCGAGCGTTGCTTTCGGCTGGACTAATCCGAGTTCAATGCCGAGCGGCGGCGCCGGGTATATTATCGTTGACGCGAGCGGTAATGTCGGCATAGGCGTTACCCCAGCGCAAAAACTGCACGTGAACGGCAGTGTCAGAGCAACTCAACTATGCATCGCCAGCGATTGCCGTTCCGCTTGGCCGGCTGACGCGAATGGCGATATCTCCGGCGTTACGGCCAGTACCGGATTAACCGGCGGCGGAACTACCGGAAGCGTTACCTTGAGCGCCGATACTACTTATCTCCAGCGCAGAATTGCCAGCTGCCCTGTCGGCTCCGGAAGATATTTAAGGGTTATTAACGCCGACGGAACCGTGACATGCAACTATTAATTAAAACGATTTTATCAACGGCCTTTATCGGCCTGCTTGTTACGGGCATTGCTTTTGGTTGGACTGATCCGTCCGCCAACCCACCGACGGGCGACGGGCAAGTTTCGGTGGATACCTCCGGCAATGTCGGTATTGGCGGAGCTAACCCAAGCTATAAATTATTTGTAAATGGAAATCTTCGCGGTTCCACCGGCTTGTGCATAGGTTCTACTTGCATAACCACTTGGCCGACAATGGCAGCGGGCGACATTACATCTGTTATTGCCGGAACCGGCCTTAGCGGCGGCGGAACTACCGGGGCGGTTACTTTAAGCGCTAATGCCACCTATCTCCAACGGCGTGTTACCGGCACCTGCCCAGTTGGCCAAGTTGTCACGGGAATCAATGACGACGGCACCGTTGCTTGTGCGGCTATGGCTTGTACTTGGAGTAATAGGACCTACTCCATTGGATACAGATGCACTATTTTTGACTATTGCCCCGCTTCTGGCACGCGTTACCAGATACCTATGACTTGCGCGACTGGTGGCGTCTGGTCCTATCCCTCTGGTAACAGTTTCTGCGATATTTTACCGTCTTGTGGAAGCTAAAATGCTAAAACACATTGTAAAAATTGTAGCCATTATTTTTACCGGCTGGCTGGTTGCGAGCGTTGTTTTTGGCTGGACGGACCCCTCCGGTGATGCTCCGACGGGGGCGGGCGGTTTTATTGCCTCCGGAGCGAATATTGGCGTTGGCACGGCCAGTCCAAGTCAAAAACTGGACGTCATCGGCTACCTTCGCGGAGCCTCTCT
>Ga0209541_10008569_pt1 | contig 16823 bp, 19 predicted proteins | sample RifCSPlowO2_01_FD_184027 | JGI IMG/M metagenome (GOLD analysis project Ga0209541, IMG submission 184027) | Groundwater microbial communities from Rifle, Colorado - Rifle CSP2_plank lowO2_0.1 (SPAdes) (version 2) | ecosystem: Environmental > Aquatic > Deep subsurface > Groundwater | place...
TTAAAGAACAGCGGAGAACTATTGACATTAGCAGAACTCAAAAGAAGGTTGCCTAAGAAAGTTATGCATCAGACTTTAATCAAAATACTTGACTATCTTCAGTTCAGCGGAAAGATTTTAATAGGCACAAAAGGAATTCTATGGATATTTGCAGAAAGAAAGGAATTAAACGATTTAATAAAAAGAGGAACAGAGTTATGAATAAAGAAGTAAGAATAATTCTTCTTGATGAAGCAGATGATGATTATAAAAGATTAAATGAACTGGTTGGGCAGCAGATAAAAGAGGGCAAAGAAAATACAGCAGAAATGCAATTGCTAAGATCTATAACACAGAAAATTGAATTTATAAAAATAAACCCATTTTACGGAAATAATATCTCAAAAGAACTCATTCCTAAAGATTATATAATAAAATATAATGCTAAAAATTTATGGAGAGTAGAGATCACACATTTTTGGAGAATGTTATATACTATAAAAGGAGACCAAATTGAAATTATTTGTTTTATTCTTGATATAGTCAATCATAAAAAATATAATAAAATATTTGGTTACAAAAAATGAAGCTCTGCTTAGATATCGGCGGCTATAAGATAAGTTCTGCTTTGATTCACAATAATAGAATTATTAAAAGATATACAATATTAACAGAAGCGCAAAAAGGCAGGAAAAGAGTTCTGAACAATATATTGAAAGCGATTAATGCATTTTACAACAAAAAAATAGCTTCAATTAACATTGCTACAGCAGGCCCATTCAATGATCTGAAAAAAGGGATTGTCAATACAGTAAATCTTCCTTTGAAAAATTTTAATTTAAAGGAATTTATCTATAAAAAATATAAAAAACAGGTTAAGATTGACAATGACGCAAAGTGTTTTGCTTTAGGAGAGGCTGTTTTTGGCGCTGGAAAAAAATACAAAACCGTCTTGGGGATAACACTAGGAACAGGGATTGGAGGAGGATTAATAATAAACAAGAAAATATACCATGGAAAGGGAAATGCCACTGAGATAGGCCATATGATAATGAACTTTCGCCAGGATATTGAAACAATTTTCCAGAAATTAAAAAATCCTGATGGAAATATTAGAAGCTATAAAATGCTTGGCTATTATCTTGGGCATGCAATTGTCAATTATATTCACATTCTTGATCCGGATATTATAATTATTGGTGGAGGAATCTCAAAATATTTTAATGAATTTGAAAAAGAGATGAATAAAATAATAAAGGAAAAATGCATGTTCAGGCCTTGTAAAATAGTCAAGGCAAAGTTAGAAGATTCAGCTTTATTAGGGGTGAGTTTAATTTAAAGAAATAATAAAAATTTTATCTATTTAAGGATATATTTCTGCTGGTTTAAATGTATCTGGCTTGCAATATCCTAATAATCGCAATGGTACAAGGATTGGAAAGCATACAGGATTTAATATAACGGATTGATATTCATAATCTAATCTGGTTTTTTCCAACTTCATCAACTCAGGATAATCCTTAAATTTATTCTCAATATCTTTGATTACCTCTTTCTGCTGCTGATTTAAGTCCAACAGTCTCTCTAAGTTAAATTTTTGATTTCTTAAGTGAGTTATAGAATCATTAATAGTCAAATTGTGTGAGTTATTTTTGTCATAAGAAGTGGTTCTTTCTTTAATTTCATCATATATTCTTTTCTTTTCGTCATACATCCTTTTCAATACAGGTTCATTTCTAATTATTTTAATCTCTTCTCTACAACTGACACTATATAAGACGCTGTATGCAAGACTGGGCAGATGCAAACCTATAAGTACCAATATCCCTTTTATTAAGCTGTTATTCATTTTATTAAGCATTTTGCCTCCAAGTATGCTATAGATTTACTATGATAAGATGGTAATAGGCACCATATATATATTTTGTTGTCCCCTTTGTAGGACACAAATAGAAATATTTATATAATCTGCCAGATTTATTGGCATGATGGACACAAAAATATTGGCTGACATCGGCTTGACTAAAGGAGAGATCAAGGTTTATCTGGCTTTGCTTAAATTAGGCCAGAGCTCAACCGGGCCAGTAGCAAAAGAAGCACAGGTTTCAAGATCCAAGCTATACTTTATTCTGGATAAACTGGCTAAGAAAGGATTATCAGGCCATGTTGTTAAAGGGAAAATCAAGTATTTTACAGCAATGGAGCCAAAAAGAATTCTTCAGTATATAGATGAAAGAAACAAGCAGTTTAATGAGCAAAGATCAATAGTTGAAAAGATTATTCCTAAACTTGAGATTGAGCAAAGACTTAACAAGCAAAAGACAGAAGCAGCATTATATGAAGGCTTTAGATCTATAAAGAACTTTTATCTTAATATTTTGGATGACTTATCCCCTGGAGAATGCTATTATGTTCTTGGAGCAAGTTATGGAGAAAACAGGAAAGGGATAAGGGAATTCTTTGAGATTTACCATAAACAAAGGTCGCAAAGAAAGATTAAAGTTAAGATGCTTGTGAACTATGATGCAAAAGATAGACTGGTAAAATCAACTTTTTTAAATGCTGAGATAAGATTCTTGCCGCAATATCTTATTTCCAACATGATAGTTGTTTTTTATAAGAATAAATCTTTTATCTTCTTCTTGTCAGAACATCCGGTCGGATTTCTCATTGAAAGCGAAGAAGTGACAAGGGGATTTAAGTCTTATTTTGATACATTCTGGAAGATTGCTAAGCCATGAAAACATGTACCTACCAATCAATAGGCTAATTCCAATATTATTTAATCTCCTCAATCCACATCTTCGGAAAGATATACAATAATCTAAACCTGTTTTTATTATTCAAATTTTTATTATTTTTTAAAAGCTCATTGAATTTCTTCAGCCATTGGTTCTGGTTTTCAGTAAATTTGTTGTGAAATGCCTTTACCTCAGAAAAAAACCAGTCTCCATTATTTTTAATTATAAACAAATCAGGGCTTCCTTTCTCATCCATCATGCTAATTATTTTTTTATAGTTATTAGGCAAATTATGCCTCTTTAAGAATTCAATAAAATGATCCTTGTTTTTCTTTGTGTCATAGATTCCATAAACTTTTCCAATTCTAGAATAATATTGTTTTCCCAAAACCTCAATCTTATAGTTTCTAGCCTTCATTCTTATGTCTCTCTTTGGCTGGAATGTATCAACTGGTATCTTTAGTTCTATCATAAATCTTTTAATATACAACTTATTTTTAAATCTTATTATGAAAATATTATTACATATATGCTGCGCTCCATGCTCAACACATTCAATTGAAATGCTGAAGCAGGAGAATGATTTAGTTTTATTTTTCTACAATCCATGCATTTTTCCGAAAGAAGAATTTGAAAAAAGACTGGAAAACGCAAAGATAATAGCAAAAGAACATAATTTAAAATTAATTGTTCCAGAATATAATCATAAAAAATTCTTAGACTATGTTAAGGGTTATGAAAAAGAGCCTGAAAATGGAAAAAGATGTTTGTTATGCTATGAACAAAGATTAAGGAAAACAGCAGAATTTGCTAAAAAAAATAATTTTAATTCTTTTACAACAACCTTAACAATAAGTCCTCATAAGAATTCAGAAACAATTTTTAATATTGGAAAAGAATTAGAAAAAAAAAATAATGTTAAATTTATAGATATTAATTTCAAGAAGAAAGATGGATTTAAGCATTCTGTTGAATTGTCAAAGAAATACAACCTATACAGGCAGGATTACTGCGGCTGTGAATTTTCAAGAAATAAATAATATATTTAATAAACATCTTTTCTATGGTCTAGTGCCTCCAAATAAACTATTTTATTTTCACTATCAACTTTAAATATTAATCTAAAATTTTTTGATAATCTTGTAGATTTGTGGCCATGCAGATTTCCTGCAAGATCGCCGCCAACAAAATAAAGATTTTCTTTTAATCTTTTTATTTTCTTATCTAATTCCACTAGCAGTTCATTATTAGTTTTATGTTTCTTTAAATATTTTAGAAAAGTATCTGTTCTTTTTACAATCCAGTCTGGCATTTTAGATTTCTTTTATTAAATCTTTTACAGAATTAATTTCTTTTACCCTGCCTTTTTTGATATCTTCCATGCTATCAGCAATTTGTCTTATTGTATAGGTATTATTCATTATGCTTAAAGTAGCTGTAAGCGATTCTATCTCTTTCTTTGTTATCATTTTCTTCTCTATTCTCTTTAATTCTTCATATATTTTCTTGATAGATATTGATTCTGCCATAATATTTTATAAATAAGAATACTATTTAAAACTTTGGTTAAATATTATTTCAGCAAAAGCATAGCATCTCCAAAAGAATAAAATCTGTATTTTTCTTTAATTGCTTCTTTATATGCATTAAGAATTCTTTCTTTCCCATAAAAAGCAGAAACTAATAATAATAAAGTTGATTTTGGCAGGTGAAAGTTAGTGAGCATTCCAGCATAATTTAACTTGAATTTATATCCAAGATAGATAAATAAATTTGAAAAATCTTTCTTAGCAATAACATTTCCATTTTCTGCAGCGCTCTCTAAGCATTTCATTGTTGTTGTCCCGACAACAAACAACCTTTCAGCATTATTAATAATTCCAGCATTTTCTTCATCAATCTCATAATATTCATTATACATCTCATGCTTTGTATAGTCCTCTTCTTTAACAGGAAGAAATGTTGAGAAAGAAACATGCAAACAAATATTTGCAATCTTAATTCCTTTCTGCTTTAATTTTTCCAATAGTTGTTCATCAAAATGAAAGCCTACTGTTGGTGCTGCAATGCTTCCTTCTTTTTTAGCATAAATTGTCTGGTATTCGTCATCAGAATTAATTTTTTTTCTTACATAAGGGGGAGTTGGCAGTTCTCCAATCTCTTCAATAACTTTTTTAATATCTTTATTGAATTTTATCTTAAACTTATTCTTTTTTTTATCCTCAACAATTCCAATGATATTTTTATCAAAGAATAAATACATTCCCCTGCTTATTTTTTTTCCTTTTATCAGGCACCATTCATTATTCTCCAACAAGACCTCTATTTTTCCGCCTGTCTCTTTTTTTCCTTTTAATCTTGCTTTGATAACTTTAGAATTATTTACAACTAGAACATCTCCTTCTTTAAAATAATCAATAATATCGTAGAAATGCTTGTGAAATATTTTATCTTCTTGTAAAATCATTAGCTTAGAAGAGCTTCTCGGCCTTAAAGGATATTGTGCTATTAGTTCTTTAGGCAGTTCATAATTAAAGTCATTTATGTTCATTTTATATTATAACTATTGATAAATTCTTTCTTAAACTCATCAAAATAATTTCCTTTAATCGCTTTCTTAACATCCTTTATTAAATTCTGAATAAAAAATAAATTGTGATATGTTGCTAATCTTAATCCAAGATATTCAGTTGATTTAAACAGATGATGAATATAAGCTCTTGAGTATTTCCTGCAGACCTTGCATTTGCAGTTTTCATCTAACGGCAAGAAATCATTTCTGTATCTGCTTTTTTCAATATCAACAGCTCCTTTACTTGTCATTATATGCCCATGCCTTGCATTTCTTGTTGGAAATACAGAATCAAAAATATCAATTCCATCTCCTATGCAATTAATTAATTCAACAGGGCTTCCAACACCCATCAAATATCTTGGCTTTTCAGGAATCAAGGAAATGCTTAATTTAATCATCTTATGCATATCTTCTTTTGATTCTCCAATGCATAACCCCCCTAATGCTACTCCATCAAAATCTAAAGAGTTAATGAAAGAAGTGCTTTTCTTCCTTAGCTCTGGAAATATTCCTCCTTGGCTAATTCCAAACAATAATTGCTTTTCATTTCTGTTTTCCAGGCATATCTTAGCCCATCTGTGTGTATCTTCAACAGCTTCCTTAACTTTCTTAAAGCTTAGTTCGTGCAAAGGCATATGGTCTAATACCATTGCAACATCAGAATTAAGAATTCCTTGTATCTCCATAACTTTCTCAGGAGTCAATAAATGCCTTTCTCCGTTAAACGGGCTTTTGAAAATGATTCCATTTTTTTTAATTCCTTTGAAAACATTATTCATGCTTAATATCTGAAAGCCACCAGAATCTGTAAATATTATCCTGTCCCAGTCCATGAATTTATGCAGGTCTTTTGCTATATCCAATCCTGGCTTTAGATAAAGAAGAAATGCATTTGAGATTATGCCCTGAACATTCATCTCTTTTAATTCATCTGTATCAATTAATTTGACAGCTCCTTTTGTAGCGACAGGCATGAACATTGGAGTTTCAACTGTTCCATGCTTTGTCTTTAGCCTGCCAATTCTTGCTTTATTATATTCATGTGTTAATTTGAACATAATAAATAGAAAGCTGGTTGGTTTTTAAATGTGTTTTTTTTTTTTTTTTATTCTTTCATAGAATGGTGTAAAAATAAATAAATTTATAAATTTAAGGTATTATAAGAGTTTAATGTTAAAAAAAGAGCCAATAAACAATCTTCACGAGCAGGTTTCTTCCAGACTGATGATCAATACAAGGCTTATAGGGGTAGCAATAACAATCTTTGTTCTTATAATAACGCTAAGGTCAGAGATTTTGACTGAGAATAAAATAATTACATATGAATTGGTTCTTGCAATTCCTTTTTTATTATCTTCCAGCCTTGCTCGCTCAAAGCTCGGCTATTCTTCTCATCCAATGAAATGGAATTGGTTAGGATGGATAACTTATATTATAGGTTATGCTCTGTTGCTGAATGTGGTAGGAATTATAGTTGCTTTTTATTTAGATGTTAATTTGTCTATATTGTTTTTTATTGTTAACTGGATATTGTGTATAGTATATTCTCTTATTGAGATATCATATAAAAAAGAAAGATTAAAGGAAAGGCTTTTCAAAGATTCATTTTTCATATTGTTGCAGCTCTTCCTTGGCTTATTGCCTGCTTTAAGGGTATTATAGAATATTATATTGTTCAACATATAAAAATTTAAAATAATCAGTATCTTTTCATTATTATGCTTCTTAAATCCCTAAAGCTGAGCAACATACGCTCTTACTTAAATGAAACAATAAACTTTCCAGAAGGCTCTGTATTATTGGAAGGTGATATTGGCTCTGGCAAGTCAACAATATTATTGGCTATTGAATATGCCTTGTTCGGAATCAAAACAGCTCATTATAATGCCTTTTCTTTATTAAGGCATGGAAAAAAAGAAGGATATGTTGAATTAAAATTCAGCATTGAAAATAAGGATTATACTATCCATAGAAATCTAAAAAGAGGAAAAAACGATATAAAACAGGAAGCAGGATATATCATTAAAGATGATGTAAAAAAAGATGGCACTTCTACAGAACTCAAATCAATGATTTTTGAAATTCTCGGATATCCAAGAGAGCTTTTAACAAAAGGAAAAGATGTCATCTACAGGTTTACAGTCTACACTCCCCAGGAAGAGATGAAGCAGATTCTATTTGAAGAAAAAGATATAAGATTAGATACGCTAAGAAAGGTTTTTGGGATTGATAAATACAAGAGGATAAGGGAAAACGCAGCATTATTTATCAGGAATATAAAGGAAAAAAACAAAGAAAATGAAGGGAAGATATCAGATTTACTGGAAAAAAAAGAAAAAAAAAGAAAAAGTGAACAGGAGATAATGGAAATTGAAATCAGGACTAATGAGATTCTTCCTAAACTGGATGATTTAGAAAGGAAGGGGAAAAAAAAAGAAGAGGAATTAAAGGAAAACGAAGAAGATATAAAAAAAATCAATCAGCTTAACATTGAATTCAATAAAAATAATTCTGAATTAAAAAATAAAGTCAGATTAAAGGTTTATAATGAAAAAAAAATTGATGAATTCAAGAAAGAGATTAAGGATATAGAAGAAGGATTAAAAAAAAAAATCGAGGATGTCGATCCAGAATCAATAAAAAAAAACGAGGCTGATATAAAAGAAAATGAAGAAGTGATAAAAGAGATTCATTTCAGGGTAAGCGAATTCAAAGTAAATGAAAACCAGTCTGATAATCTGATAGAAAACCTGAAAAAAATAAGCAAATGCCCTGTCTGCAGGCAGGATGTTTCAGAAGGCCACAAGGAAAATATAATTTACGTAGAGAGAAAAAAGAAAAAAGAGAATGAAATCAAGAAGATGGATTTATTAAAATTAGAAAGAGAAACAGAAGAGGAATTAAAAAAACTAAAGGATTGCCTGAACAGGCTTAACAAACAGGAGCATGAGTCTGAAATTTACAGGTTAAAGACAAGCAATCTGAACAGATTAAAAAAAAATAAGGATGAGCTGGAAAAAGAAAATGAAAATATAAAAGAAGATGTTTCTGAAATCAATAAAAAGCAGATAATTCTTAATAAGGAGATTGAAAAATTAAAAGATATTGAAACAATATACAACAGGAATAAAGAAGAGCTGAATATTATTAAACAAAGAGAGAAAGATTTTGAAATCAAGAAAGCAGAATTAGACAAAGAAGCAGAGAATATAAACAAAATCATTTCTATGCTGGCAGAAGAGATAACTTATAAATTAAAAATCAGGGATAATCTAGATTATCTAAAACAGCTTCAGAACTGGCTGGAGAATTATTTTATCAAATTGACAAATATAATGGAAAGAAATATCATGCTCAGCATTTACAGGCAGTTTAACGAGTTATTCCAGGATTGGTTTAATATCCTGATTGAGGAAGAGTCATTGCAGGTAAGACTGGATGATGAGTTCACTCCAATAATTGAGCAGAATGGCTATGAAACCTCGATTGAAAATCTTTCAGGAGGGGAAAAAACATCAGTGGCATTGTCATACAGGCTTGCCTTAAACAAGGTTGTCAATGATTTTATAGGCCATATAAAGACAAAAGACCTTATAATTTTAGATGAACCTACAGACGGCTTTTCAACAGAGCAATTAGACAAAGTAAGAGATGTTATAGATCAGCTTAATATGAAGCAGGTAATTATTGTAAGCCATGAGAATAAGATAGAAAGTTTTGTTGATAATGTGATAAGGATTAGTAAGGATGAGCATATCAGCAGGGTGTATTAGAAAACTTTAAATATAAGGGAATCAATATTTAGGAAAATAAAAAAAAAGGGAGATATATGAACAAAAAAATATTATTATTATTGATACTACTTCTTATACCTATAATATATGCCCAGGAATTTGATGTTAAATACAAGGCAGTTAAAAGCGATATCCAGATAGATGAAACAGCAGAATTCGAAATTACAATAACCAACTACAATAACTATGCAGACAGATTTAGATTTGAATCGATATTAGATGATCAATGGAGCTATTCATCAAAGCCTAATTACTTAAGCGGAATAGAGGTTTCTGCCAGGTCAGAAGAAAAAATAAGCCTTTTTGTATATCCTAATATTGTAACAGCTGGCCAGCATGCTATAAAGATAGCGATTAAATCAGATAAAACAGGCAATGGAAAGATAATATGGCCTGTTGTGAATGTCAAGTCAACAGGCGGCTATGTTCCTCCAACAGAGGCAAATATTGCAGGAGCAATCCAGATCAACAATGATAATAAGATAGACCCAAGAAAAGAAAATATCTTGAGAGTGATATTAAAAAATAAAAATGCCCTGTTCATAGATAACCTAACTTTAAATGTTGAGAGTGATCTGATTAATTTAAAAAAAGAAGGGATTCAGCTTACTGCATTAGAAGAGGAAAAAATTGAATTTAAGTTTAAGATAGATGAAAAAACTCTTCCAAGAAAAGAAAACATAATAATCAAGTGGACAGCAAAAGGAAAGGATTTTGAATATTCAGAATCATTTGATATTATAGGATATGAAGCTGAATTTTCCAGGAAAACTGATATAGAGAAAAAAATTTTGAAAAGAATAGAAGTGATTGAGGTAAAAAACACAGGAACACTGGAAAAAGAAGAGGAAATTAATGTAGAAACAAGCGGATTCAAAAGATTATTCACATTTACAAATCCAAACGCTTATCTAAAGAAGATAGACGATAAAAATTACCTTGTCTATAAGATAAAATTAAAGCCAGGAGAAACTATAGAGCTTGAGACAGTAACAAACTACAGGATACCGATATATCTTATCATTTTGATAGCAATAGTGCTCTATACATATTATAAATACAGAAGCCCTGTTGTAATAAAAAAAAAAGCAACTATTGCTAAGATGATTGAAGGCGGGATATCAGAGATAAAGATATTGCTGCATGTTAAAAACAGGAGCAATAAGACAGTTGATGAGATTGAGATTATAGATACAATTCCCCATATAGGAGAGATGGACAAGGAGATACAGATAGGGACAATAAAGCCAGTAAGCATAGCAAAGCATAAAAAACTTGGAACAGTTGTAAAATGGAGCATAATGTCCTTAGAAAGATTTGAAGAGCGCATCATTACCTATAGGATTAGGTCAAAGTTAAGCATTTTAGGAGGGTTAATGCTTCCTGCCTCTAAAGTTAGGTTTAAGGATAAGGGAAAAGAAAGAACTTTTAGAAGCAATAATTTAAGGTTAAAGGTTTAATCCTATAATAATAAGATTTATAAATTAAAAATAAACTAGCATTCTTTAATCCCCGCATAGCTCAAACTTGTATTTTCACAAGGAGCAGCGGCAGAGCATTCGGCTGTAGAGATTTAGAAAATCAATGTAACCGAAGTGTTGCTGGTTCAAAATTAATTAAAAATGAAAGTCCGGCTGCGGGGATTTGTTTTTTTTTTTTTTTTTTTAATAGCAATGCTGTAATAAGAATTCTTAGGTGACCACAAAATAGCAATATTTATAAATGTAGACACCTTATAATATATTATGTATATTGAAAAAAGGAAGCTGGGAAAGAGCATAAAATACTACCTTGTTTATTCTTATAGGGATAAAAATAAGGTAAAGAAAATACGAAGATATCTGGGGATAAATCTTTCATCTGAAGAGTTGCAACGGGAAAAACATAAAGCAGAGCAGGAAATAAAAAAAGAAATTGAAGATCTTAGCACCGAGATATTTAATTTCTCGCTTTCAAAAAAGCAGATAGAAAAACTGAATAAATATGCTAAAAAAATAAAAATTCATCATTTTGACAAGAAGGGTTGGAGCAGGTTTACCACAAATTTTGTTTATAATACTAATGCTATAGAAGGCTCAACTGTGCAGTTGGAAGAAATTGATGAGATACTGCATAAAGCGATTCCTAAAAACAATGAGGAAAGTGAGGCAAAAGGGGTTGCAAAGGCTGTTGAATTTATCAAAAACACAAAGCAAGAGCTATCCTTAGCATTAATTAAAAAGTTCCATAAATTATGCTTTAAAGGCTCGAAGCCTTTTGCAGGAAAGTTTAGAAGAGTAGAAGTAGTAATAAGAAATTCTAAAGGAGGGATAATTCATGAAGGAGTTAAAGCTTTGCAGTTGCATAATGCGCTGAAAGAATTAATCAGCTGGCATCATAAAAATAAGAAAAAATTTAAGCCGCTCATTTTGGCTGCAATAATTCACAATCAGTTTGAGCATATACACCCATTCCAGGATGGAAATGGAAGGGTTGGAAGGCTGTTATTAAATTTCATACTGCTTAAAAACTCATATCCTCCTTTAAATATCTCGCTGGAAAACAGGATGGAATATTATCACAGCCTTGAGGAATACTCAAAAAACCATAATTTAAGGCCAACCATAATATTTTTAATAAAGCAATACAGCAAGACATTAAAGCAGGTGTCCACAAAAAGGAAAAAATAAAAATATGTGGTCACCTAACTTTTTTTTTTTTTGTTTTTGGTTGAAAAATTTCCTAGAAAGTTTTATATATCTCATTATACCAATATATTATATGAAAAAGAAATATACTTTAATAATAGAAAAGGACGAGGAAGGATGGTTGGTTTCGGAAGTAGTTGAATTGCCAGGCTGCCATACACAAGCTAAAAGCATGAATCAATTGTTAGAAAGAACAAAAGAAGCTATTCAGGCATATTTAGGAAATGAGGAGCATAAGATTTCTGAAGAATTTATAGGAATACAACAGATAGAGGTGTGAGTTCTTGGCAAAGTTGCCTAAGCTTACTGGAAAAGAAGTAGCTAAGATAGTAGAAAATTTTGGATTTATTTACAGCCATACAACAGGAAGTCATAGGGTATACAAACATAGCGATGGAAGAAGAACAACTATTCCTTGTCATGCTGGAGAAGAAATTGGTCCAGGGCTTCTAAACAAGATTATAAAAAAGGATTTAGGAATAACAAGAGAAGAGTTTATGAAGAAAATATAATAAATAAATTAGCTCTTAGATGTTGTTGTTGTTTTTTAAATTAATAAGCTTAAATTGTCTTAGAAGAGTTTTTATACTGGCTTGCTTAATTAAATATTATGAAACTAAAATTACATTGCCTCAAGCCAAGGCTCTTGGCGTTTGCCAGATAATAACATTCCGAGTTATTATCTTCAGAAGCATTTAGCTTCTTATTAACTGGATACCTCACACTTTAGTGTGAGGAGGTTCATTTTTAATAACACCATTAAAAAGAAATATCAACTTTCTTTTAAATTTTTCTTATTTTGATACCTCTTTTTAATATATACCGGATTGTATTCTTTTTAAACTTTTCGTTTATCTTTATTAATTATATAAAATTATTTATATCTAAATGATTAATAAAAGATTAGACTCTATTTCTTTGGTAAGGCCTCGTACCACACCCTATCTCCCTAATCTATTTTCTTTCAATATCTATATTCTTCACTACCAAAATATTTTTATATGGATTTTACCAGTAATAGAAGAGGTATATAGTTCTTAATAGGCTAAAGTATTCTAAATTTTGCTAAAAATAGAAAGCTTTATTAAGCACCTCTCTCCCCCCTTATAAAAAAATGCAATATTTCTGCCTAAAATAAACAAAAACCAATTGAATAACAGAGATATTGCCATAAGCCCTGGTAGTGTAGTGGCCTATCATGGAGCCCTGTCGAAAGGCTTGCTGAAAGGCTTGCTGAAAGGCTCCGACCCGGGTTCAACATAACAATTCCAAGGATTGTAAGATGAAAATCCCGGCCAGGGCGCTTATACTAAAATTTTAAGTATGAGACGCGGGCCGGTAGCTCAGCCTGGTAGCTGCGAATGTTGAAAACATTCGCTCGCAGCTTATGGGCAATAGAGCACTGCACTTTTAATGCAGTGGTCGCGAGTTCGAAATGGAATCGAAAGTCTCGTCCGGCCCATCCATATTAAGGAGGAAAGTTGAAGAATAAAAAGAAAAAGGTTAAAGGACTTAGGCTAGAAAAACATGTATTAATCCCAGTCCATAAGAAACTTATTGAAACGGAAAAAAAAAAAGTTCTTGAAATGTATAACATAACCTTCAGAGAGCTTCCAAATATCCTTGTAGACGATCCTTCAATCCAGCATTTGGATGTTAAAGAAGGGGACGTAATAAAGATAATAAGAAAAAGTCCTACTTCTGGAGAATTTGTTTTTTATAGAGGAGTTGTAAATTCATGAATTTTGACCCATTGATTAAAAGTTATTTTAAGGAGCGCTCTTTCGTCAGTTCTGACCTTGAATCTTTCAACAATTTCGTAGATAAAGAGCTGCAGAATATAATAGACGAGAATAAGGAAATTGAGCCTACGATAATTCCGCATAATATAGAAGAGTTTAAGATAAGATTTGATAACATTGAAGTCAAGAAGCCAGAGATAACAGAAGCAGACGGAAGCAAAAGGCATATTTTTCCAATTGAGGCAAGATTAAGGAAATTATCATATTCTGCGCCGACAATAATAGAGGTCAGCGCCCATATCAATGGAATCCAGAGAGAACAGTTTAAGACGCAGGTAGCTTACCTTCCTATAATGCTGAAATCAAAATACTGCCATTTATACAAGCTGAAAGAAGAAGAACTGATAGAGCATGGTGAAGATCCATATGATCCCGGAAGCTATTTTATAATAAACGGTACAGAAAGAGTCCTTATTGATATTGAGGATTTGGCATCTAATAATTTTTTAGTTGAAAAAGCTTCTGTAGGCCCTAGCGAGTACATAGGAAAGATTTTCTCTGAAAAAGGCTCATTTAAAATTCCGCATACAATAGAAAAGATGAAAAACGGAATATTTTACCTTTCTTTTACAAGGGTAAAAAGAATTCCTATACTCATAATTATCAAGGCCCTTGGAATGATAAAAGATGAAGAGATAATGACTTTTGTATCTAAAGAAAGAAGATATGATGAAATTTTGATAAATCTCTATGAATTCGCAGATATGAAAAATGAGGATGATGCTCTTGATTATATCGCAAAAAAAATAGGGATAACCCAGTCAAAAGAAATAAGAAAAGAAAGGATGAAAGAAATTCTGGATAAATACCTATTGCCTCATCTAGGGGTTACAAAAGATTCAAGGCCTGTAAAAGCCTATAACCTGTGCAAGATGATTAAAAAATACATATCAGTTGCTAATGGAGAAGTTGATGAAGATGATAAGGATCATTATATGAATAAAAGATTAAAATTAAGCGGAGATTTATTAGCTGATCTATTCAGGGTTAATTTTAAAGTATTGATAGGAGATATGCTTTATAATTTCCAGAGGATTGTAAAAAGAGGAAAATTTCCAAGCATTAAAGTTATTATCAGGGATAAATTACTAACGCAAAGAATCTATTCTTCCATGGCAACAGGCAACTGGGTTGGCGGAAGAAAAGGCATCTCGCAGAGAATCCAAAGAATTAATTTTTTAGATACAATGGCCCATTTGCAGAGAGTAGTTTCTCCATTGTCAACTTCACAGGAAAATTTCGAGGCCCGTGAATTGCACTCAACTCATCTTGGAAGATTGTGTCCTGTAGAAACGCCAGAAGGAACAAATATAGGCTTAAGAAAAAATTTAGCTTTATTTGCAGAGATAAGCAAAGGCTCTTCCCCTCAGGAAGATGTTATAAAAAGCTTGGTATCAATGGGGTTGAAAAAGAGATGAGCGAAGTATATTTGAACGGATCATTCATAGGCACAGTAGAAAATCCTAAAGAATTTGTTAGTCAGGTAAGGATGGAAAGAAGAAAAAATAAAATCAGCTCTAACCTAAACGTTTTTTATAATGAATCCACAAATAATATTACAATAGAAAATGAAAAAGGACGTGTTCGAAGGCCGCTGATTGTTGTTAAAGACGGCCAGCCATTATTAACAGAACAGCATATTAAACAGCTTGAAAAAAATGAGCTTAGCTGGAATGATTTAGTGCAGCAGGGAGTCATAGAGTTTTTAGATGCGCTTGAGGAAGAAAATTCATTGATAGCTTTTTATAAGAAAGATTTAACCAAAGAACATACTCACCTGGAAATAAATCCTGCATTGATGATGGGTTATTGCTCAAGTTTAGTGCCTTATGCAAACTATGCTCCTGGAGCAAGGATCAGCATGGGCGCCAAAAACCAAAAGCAGTCTATTGGTTTTTATGCTTCTAATTTCACAAACAGGATGGATATGGATGTAAATTTACTTCATTGTCCGCAGATACCTGTTGTTAAAACAATAATGTATGATGTTTCTGATTATGACAAGTATCCTTCTGGCCAGAACGTGGTTGTAGCTGTTATGAGTTATATGGGATATAATATCGAAGATGGCATTATACTGAATAAAGGTTCTGTTGAAAGAGGCTTATTCAGATCAACTTATTACAGGCCAAGCATAGCAGAAGAATTAAGATATTCAGGCGGCCTTATTGATGAAGTATCTATTCCTGACAAAGAAGTTAAAGGATATAAGTCAGAGAGGGATTATAGATTCTTAGAAGGAGATGGGATTATTTACCCAGAAGCAAAAGTACATGAGGGAGATGTTGTTATAGGCAAGACTTCTCCTCCAAGATTTTTAAGCAGTTTGGATGAATATTCATTAGCCAGCTCAACAAGAAGAGAATCCTCTGTAAGCATAAAACATGGTGAAAAAGGAGTTGTAGATTTTATTCTGATAACAGAAAATGAAGAAGGAAATAAGCTTGTGCAGGTAAGAATAAGGGACGAAAGAATTCCCGAGATAGGGGATAAGTTCACATCAAGGCACGGGCAGAAAGGAATTGTAGGGCTGATAGTTGAGCAGTCAGACCTTCCATTTTCAGCTTCAGGCATGACTCCTGATATTATTTTTTCTCCGCAGGGAATTCCTTCAAGAATGACAATAAGCCATTTGATAGAATTAATTGCAGGCAAAGTTGGAGCGCTATCAGGAAGATATATTGACGGAACAACATTTAATTCAGAGCCTGAAGAAAAAATAAGGCAGGAATTGCTTTCATTGGGATTTAGAGAGGACGGCACAGAGATAATGTATGACGGCAGAACAGGACAGCAGTACAGGGCAAAAATCTTTATCGGAAATATGTATTATCTTAAATTAAAGCATATGGTAGCTAATAAAATACATGCCAGAGCTAGAGGTCCTATACAGCTTTTAACAAGACAGCCGACAGAAGGAAGGGCAAAAGAAGGCGGCTTAAGATTAGGAGAAATGGAAAAAGACACATTTGTAGCTCATGGAGCCAGCTTACTGTTAAAAGAAAGATTTGATTCAGACAGAACAATTGTTCCTGTATGCGAGAGCTGCGGGATGATTGCAATTCATGATGAATATAAAAACAAATCATATTGTCCTGTATGCGGGGAAAATATCGAAGTAAGCAATATAGAGGTTAGCTACGCATTTAAATTAATTTTGGATGAATTTAAGTCATTATGCATTTATCCAAAACTAATTTTAAGGAATAAGTATTAAAAAAAAAAAAAAAAAAAAAAAAATAAAA
>Ga0209541_10008570_pt1 | contig 16821 bp, 18 predicted proteins | sample RifCSPlowO2_01_FD_184027 | JGI IMG/M metagenome (GOLD analysis project Ga0209541, IMG submission 184027) | Groundwater microbial communities from Rifle, Colorado - Rifle CSP2_plank lowO2_0.1 (SPAdes) (version 2) | ecosystem: Environmental > Aquatic > Deep subsurface > Groundwater | place...
CCTTCGCTCGCAAGGGGGCCAGCTTTTTCTCATTGCCGTCAAGGAATGCCTCAAATACCGTGCCAGTGTAATAAGCGAGCCCCCTTGCGAGCGAAGGGTCAAAAGAAACATTCGTGTCATCTTCAAGGCTTTCCAACACCTGTCGCAGCTCAGCAAGCCCTTTTTTGCCCTCGTTGTCGTTGATTTCTCTTTCAAGTTTTTGCAGTTTTTCGCTGTTGCTGCCATTGGCGGTTATAAGCTCCATAAGTCTCCTTATAGCAGCAGCAGCAACGCCTTTTTCCTCAAGTTCTTTTTCCACCGCCGCCTTCCCCTGCTTCTCCAGCTTGTCAAGCGTGAGGATGATTGTTTCAGCCTTATCAGTTTTAATTCCTGCTGCTGCGGCGATGATTCCGTTCAACAGCTTGCGGTTGTTCACCCTGATTTTGATGCCCAGCTTCAGTCGTTCAAATACACTTTGCGCTGTTTCAACCACTTCAGTGTCAGCAGCCATGGACTTGACTCCGACGATGTCAACGTCGCATTGTGCAAACTCGCGATACCGCCCTATTTTCAAGGGGCCGTCCCTGAACACGCTCCCAATCTGGTACCTTTTGAATGGCATCTTGAGGTTCGGGTTTGTGGCGATGAAGCGGCACATCGGGACGGTAAGGTCATACCTGAGTCCAAGCTCCCTGCCGCCCTGGTCTGTCAGCTTGAACGTCTCTTTCAGAATCTCCGCGCCGCCAGCATACTTTGAGGCGAGTGTTTCAAACTTTTCAAGGATTGGCGTCTCAAGCGGGCTGTAACCGTAAAGCTCAAAGACTTTGCGAAGGGTTGCAACTATTTCCTGACGCAGCAATGCTTCCCTGCCTGCAAAATCACGGGTTCCGCGAGCGCGTTCTGGTTTCATGGTTCTTCTCTCCATTTGTTGGCTTAAATAGTTTTTTGTTCCATAGCCAAGGACAGCTTTTTGCTCATTCATTTCCGTTTTTGACTAATGGCAAAGGGCATATCGCACGCTCAACTTTTTGTGCCCTTTGTTATACGCTCCTGTAAAAGCAGCTGTAATTTCCGGTGTGGCAGGCGCCTTTGCCTTGCTGCTCAACCAGCAGTAAAACAGCATCGCTGTCGCAGTCCACGTAAATCTCCCTGACAACCTGCCAGTCGCCAGAAGTGGCTCCTTTCTGCCATAGCTCATTGCGGGAAGTGCTCCAGTAAGCTGCTTTTCCTGTTTTCAGCGTTTCTTCCCATGCTTGCTGATTCATATAGGCCTGCATAAGCACGGTTTTTGTTGTAACATCCTGCGCTATTGCAACCACCATCCCGCCTCGCTTTGCAAAGTCTGGCTCAAGTTTTTTGTCAAGGCTCATTTTCCAGCCCTGGCATATTGCCGCCTTGCCACTATCTGTCCTGTCCGTATGTTTACTATATCATCAGCCCCGATTCCCAGCAGCCCGAGTATTGCTTTCGGATACTCGCCCTTTGGCAGGACGGTTGACACTACAGCATTCCCTCCGAATACGCTCACTGTGGGCATTTTTGCCGTGTATTGGTTCAGGATGAGGTAGTTTACAATGCACTGTAACCGTTCTTCAGGGACGTTAAAACTGACATATTCAGAGTTCCTGCCTTTTACAACTCCCATCAGCAGCGTTGCCACCTGTCCAATCTTTTCCAGCTTGGCTGGCTCTCCCAGGGCTGATAGCGAGGCATAGAGGCAGGCGGTTGAGTTGAAAATTGTCCCAACAGGCTTAAGGATTGCCTCGGTTAAGCTTCTTCCTGTTTGGGTGTTTTCCACAATCGCATCAATTCCGCTCCCATTGATTGCGCCAACTTCCGTTTTGCCAAATGATTCGCTTATTACCAAGCCCGCAGCCATTCTTTCAATAATTGCGCGCCTTTGCATAATTCTGGTATCGAAAAGCGGTTTTGCGGTGGTACCATATGCCGCCCGCCATGCGTCAGTGCCAGTCACAGAGTTTGCAGCTATAAGCAAATATTCTGTTGACAGTCTCACGAGTGTTGACCTGCTGCTTTCAACCAGCTGCTCAATATTGCCTACAGGGCTTTCGCTTTTCACGGCAAGCACAATGGTTGCTCTGCCATAATCAAGGTCTGTCATTTGGCCTATTTTGATTCCGGCGAGTTCCCATTCCCTTGCCCAGTCGCTGCCAAGTATGGCAAGGTCGTAAACGCCCTCTGATAGTGAAACCGGCATGTTCTGGGGCCGGTCAACAAAAGCTTCTATTTCCTTGTCGTTAACAAACATCGGCCTCATTGATTCTTTGCCGGGCTCGTAGCCGTCTATGTTATACCCTGCATCAGAAAGCAGCTGGCTTGTGTTGCCCCTCCCAGGATTATTCAAGCTGCCAGCAGGCAAGGCAAATTTTATGATCGGTGTTGCGGGTTTCATTGCAGCACCACCCCTTTCAGGTTTAATCCGCTGTCAGGCGCAACATATGCCTTATATCCAAACTTGGCAAGATAGCCTGCCCCCTGCACAAACGCTTTCTTAACAGCGTCCTTTGGAGAGTCTGCACCAACCACAGCTAGTCTTCTTCTTGCATCAAAAAACTGGTTCGCAAGTTTTTCACTCCAGCCGCTGCTGCCTTTCAGTGCAACCATTGGGATGCTGAGCTGGTAATCCACAACGAGCTCATTCAGCGTTCCAGAGTCGCCGCTTACGCCAATGAGGCAGTCGCAGATTGCCGACAGCACAAATTCCCTTCCACCGCCTCGTTCCATTCCGGTAACTACCAGAAGGTCAGCATCCTTTTGGTAAATACCCTTTCCTCTGCCATAGGTGAAACCCATCGTAAGCCCCCCAGCTTTTCTGGCTCCACGGCATGCTGTTGTTGAAAGACTGTCATAGTCTTTCTCTGCCCCGAATACCAAAACGTCTCCTGCTTTTGCTATCCACAGACCGACTTCCTCTGCAAGTTCTTCTAGCCTTTTGCCATAATTTAAATCCTGTGCAGAGCCCATCACTCCAATTTGCAACCTTCTGATGTTATTTTCTGTTGACATCCGCAATCATCTCCGCAGCTCCCGCTGCAATTTTTACTTTGTCAGAAAGTTAAACCGCGACAGTTTAATCGCAGCGTCAATAGCAGTTGCAATGATGAATCCCTGTTTCAGAAAGTCGCGTCAGGGCCGCAGCTGGGAATTGAACCCAGGCCTGAGGAGCCACAGTCCTAAATGCAACCGCTACACCACTACGGCCGGTTGATAAGAAGGAATAAGATTTTTCAAACGACAATATTGCTGTGGCTGCCTTAGAATCCAGTCCACTTTCCGTGAAGACAACCAACTCTTTGCATTTTAATCACTTGCCTGCTGTTATATGACCGAGATATTTAACTGTTGCGCATATACTGAATATGCCTGCCTTCATGCCTTCTGCCTGCCGTACCCTGCCAAGACCGCCCTGGCAAGCCCTTCAGCCAGACGATTTCTTTGCCTGAAACCAATCCGCTGGGCACTATCCAGGCCGGCAGCAGGTTGCGTCATGAGCAGATGATTTGCATTGTCCCTGGCAATTATCGCGGCATCATAATCACAGAATGCCGCTGAGCTGATTTCATCAAGGAGCGTGCCAAGAAGCGCAGGCGGCATGCTTGTGCCGTAATCATGCAACGACTTCACGAGCCGTTTGCCCGCATTACCTGCCAGCAACTGGTCACAGAGGTTCAGCAATCCTTCCTGTACCTGTGGCGCCAGTTCATTCAGAAGCGGCAACGTAACTATCAACAATGGATTTTACAAGGTTACCCTTGTTTTGGCACCCATTTAATAGTTCAGATTTTGCAGGCGCCTTTACCATTTTCAGTCAGAAGGCAGAAAAAATCGTAGGTATTTAAGCCTTTCTATTTTTTAGTTACTAGATAGTGGTAATCTCGAGGGCGTACATTCCATTGGCATCCTCTCTTGTTGTCCGGGGTCCCGCAGCTTTTAATAGAGGAAGGGGCCGCTGCGGGGAATTGAACCCCGTCCTAAGCCTTACTGCGACGGATTTTGCCCGTTTTTTGATTGACCTTTTTCGGTAAAAGGGCAATCCACAGGGCCGCATGCGGACCGTTACACTACAGCAGCCGATAAAAAAGGTTGCGTTTTTTTGCCCAACCTTCTTCCTAAGACTGTGGGCTGGAGGTATTATTTAAATGCATTCCCTTGGCTGGCGGTTCTTGGCGATTCGCCATCACTTCATTCCAGCGTACGGCTTCAGAAGCTCTATGATTTTTTCTGCAATCTGTTCTGGCGTTCCGCTTACGGTATCATCCGGCTGAGCGCTCCGGTATGCAAGCGTGCCTTTCCACCTCCCGTTTTCTGCTTCAATTGAAAGCGTTGCCACATATGCTGGCGTATCATTTTTTGTCACGCATAACACGCAATTTCCCCCTTTGGGCAGCGCCGATACCCTTATGTCTTTGGCAGCGATATGCCTGCCTATCTCGAAAAGCGCATTTCCTATCCTCCCAGAAATCTCTTTTTCTGCTGTATCTGCGACTTCTTGCTCAAGCGTCACGTGAGTAGTGGAATAATGATTGATTTTAAAGTTTGCGGAATAACTTAAACTCAATGGTGAATCATTCAAAGATGCAAATTTAAACATTCATTTGCTGTTTTATTACCTTTTCAACAAGCGTGCTCATTTTATGGTCATTCTTTTGGCAATGCTCCCTGAAGCTGCGATATACCTTGGGGTCTATCGTAAAGTTGACCCTGACCTTGTTACCTCCGCGTTTGAGATTTCGTGTCTTGTCGTATTGAGGACGTTAACGGAGATGGAAAATCAGAAAGCATAACATTCATTGGCTTTAATGATAAACCCATAAAAATGCTTGTTGAGGCATTTGATGGAAAATATGTCCTGCCCCCTTGAATGCCCTTCATCTTGACTCAATTCTCGGTGCTTTACTAATAGCGGCGGACTTTAATAATCGTATAAAACATGTAAAGTCCGCCGAATATAGAGAACTTTGAATAACCCCTTCATTTATGACTCTTGTTCAAAGTTCTCTTAGACAACTTTGTTATAGAACATGAATAATCAAAGTTGTCTATAGGCACGGTTAGCAACTACGGAAATTAATAGCGAATCTCGTTAATTATCAAACATTTGCGAGATTCGCTAAATAGCAGATTGCAAGCGAAAAGTTTTGTTATTTTGCAATCTGCTATAATGTCCATACTATAAGAAGGAAAATACAGCTTTTCGGTCAGCCACCGCAACGAATATAAACGCATTCGCAATTTGGCCAGGCAATGAACCCCTTCCGCATGCGTTTCTCGCACGTTGAGCTGCAGCACCTTTTGAGGGCGTGGATAGTAATCTCGCTGGCTTTCGCCATGATGAACAGCGGAGGGTTTAGCGTTACCCCCGGATTTCTCGTTGCCGCAATCATCTCAGCAGTGACGGTAGGCACAGGATTCCTTCTTCATGAGCTGATGCACAAATACCTCGCCCAGAAGTATGGTTGTCATGCAGAGTTCAGGGCGTTTGACTTCATGCTCCTGATAGCTTTCGTGCTGGCCCTCATCCGCAGCCCTATACTCTTTGCAGCCCCAGGAGCTGTTTTCATAAGCGGCAACGTCAACATTGCAAGGAACGGCCGCATTTCGGCGGCAGGCCCGATGACGAACATTGTCCTGGCTGCGGCATTCCTCGGAGTTAAAATCCTCCTGCTGCCGTTTTTCCCGTCCGGCCTGCTTGCGCAGGTTGCAAGCTACGGCGCTTCAATCAACGCGTGGCTGGCTGTGTTCAACATGCTGCCATTCATGGGGCTGGACGGGAGCAAGGTGCTCTACTGGAACACGAGGGCCTACGCCGCACTGCTTTTCCTGTCAATCGGCATGATGGTGCTTGCGCATGCCGTTTGAAACTGTTTTCAGGCGGCCATAGCCGAATCGCAACCTTTTTAAACATCCGGGAAATCCAGAATTTTCATGGCAGAATTCAAGGCAGTCATTTCAGACCCGAACACAGGGTTCACTGTCCAGCGTGAAGTAAAGGATCCTGCGGCAAAGGCGTTTATGGGCCTGAAGATAGGCGATTCTGTGAAAGGCGAGGTGATTGACCTTCAGGGCTATGAGCTTGAGATTTCAGGGGGGTCTGATTTCTGCGGCTTTCCGATGAGGAAGGACGTTATTGGCGTTGGCAGGAAGAAGATACTTGCATACAAAGGCGTCGGCGTGAAGAAGGGCGAGAAAGGAATGCTCCAGCGCAAGACAGTCTGCGGCAACACAGTCCATGCAAAAATTGCCCAGATAAACCTCAAAGTAACAAAAATTGGCAGCACGGACATTTTTTCGGAAGCGAAGACAAAAGCAGAAGCCGCCAAAGCGGACAGGGCCGCCAAGAAGTCGGGGCAGAAGCATGCAGAGGCGCCTGCTGCGCCAGCCTGATTGCTCAAATGGGTTTCATACCCCACAGCTCTGCTGCGGTTGGAATTTTTTATTCCTTTTTCACGATGAAACTAGCTGTTTTCCTCCCGAAGGGGTTTGAGTTCTCTAAAAAAAACAGGCAGGACGTAGTTTCCGCTTTTCCTGATGCAAGCGTTCATGTCGCCAAGGACGAGCACGGGCTTTTGCAGATGATGCCGGAAGCCGAGGTGCTCATCTGCGGAAATTACAACTTCCGGCCTGAATGGCTTGCAGTTGCAAAAAGACTGAAAATAATACAGTCAATCGCTGCCGGCAACGAAAGAATACTCCCCATGCTAAAAGGCAGCAAAGTCCTGCTTGCGGACGCGAGCGGAGTGCATGCGATTCCAATCGCCGAGCAGGTGCTCGGGTACATGCTTACGCTTGAGAGGCAACTTTTGGCTGCCGTTAAGAACCAGGAAAGGAAGGAATGGAACCGGGACCTGGCTGTTGGCGAGCTTAACGGGAAGACTGTACTCATTGTCGGCCTTGGCGCTGTCGGCAGGGGCATTGCCGGGCTGTGCAACTGCATTGGCATGAATGTCATTGCGACAAAGAGGACTGTCCCAAAAAACGAGGAAGGTGTTGGTGGGCTGCACCCTGCAGCAAAGCTCCACCTGTTGCTTCCGCTTGCCGACTACGTCGTGCTTTCGCTTCCAGCCACTAATGAAACAAGGCACATGTTTGGTGCGAAGGAATTCTCGCTCATGAAGCGCACAGCGAACTTCATCAACATTGCAAGAGGCAGCGTGGCTGACGAGCCAGCGCTCGTTGAAGCCCTGGAAAAGCGGAAGATTGCCGGGGCCGCCCTTGACGTTTTTGAGAAAGAGCCCTTACCGAAGGACAGCCCGCTCTGGGAGATGGAAAATGTGATAATCACGCCTCACAGCGCAGGGCTGACGCCATATTACATTGACCGGGTTGTTAGGATATTCTGCAAAAACCTCAGGGCATACCTTGACGGGAAGCAAATGCCAACTCTCGTTGACGAGAAGAAAGGATACTGAAATTGCTCATTGGACACGTCTTGCCATAGCAGCGGCAGTCAGCTCATAGCCGTTCTTTGTCTCCTTAATGCGGAAGGAGCCTTCCGGGATGACCTCCGCAAGCCCGCCGAACTCTCTAGGCAGGCGTTCAGCCACAAATGGCCAGACAACAGAACGCACGATGTAGTCCGCAAGCGCGTTCCCCATGTCAGCGCTCATCCTGAGATGGTAGTCAGACCGGTTACGAAGCACGCGTGAAACATCGGATGTTGTTGGCTCGCCTAGGCCGAGTTCCACAACCAGGCTGCTGACGTTCACGTTTAGCCTTCTATACGGCAGGAATTCATCCCGCGAGACAGCCGTTGACTGCCCAACAAAAACGGCCATCCGAATGTTGGCCTGTTCCATGGAAACGCCTGATTTTTCCAGCGCCGCATAGCCCCTGACAATGTCATCCACTGCTTTCCTTGCATAATCAACGTGAAGCCCCCTCTGTTCAGGCACGGCAGCAATGACGCTAATTTCCAGTTCAGACTTGTCAGTCCTGACTTCCTGATTCAATGGCTGGGCAAAGTATGCCTGCGCTTCGGAGATAACCCTGTTTGCCAGGCTGGCTGCCATTATTCCCATGATTTTTTCACCAAGCTCCTTTCCGGCCTCCTCATTGCTTACAAGCCCATTATACGCGGTAAGTAGGCCTCTTGCGTCAGATTCGGGGATTTCCGAATGAAATATGAGTCCGCCTTCCCCAAATCCGTATGCTTCCTGTCTTTCCACAGCAGCACCCTGCATCGTTACAAGTCCTGCCGGCAAGCCGTTAACCTCCACTTCCAGAAGGTCCATGCCCCTTGATGCGAACAGGCGCTCCACCGCGTCAACTTCCGAGTGGGCATCGCTCAGGCGGTGGTAAAGCTCGTGCAGCAGGTAATTGAGTTTTGTCACTGTGGCATTTCCAGGCTGCTCTGAAAAGCTGCCAATCCTTTCAAGGGGGTCATTTTGCTTCAGGAATATCATGTCACTGACAGTATCGTACCTCCCGCCAATATCCACGACCGCCTTTTTGTATGCCTCTCCAGGCACCATAAGCCCCTGCGCCCCTATTGACTGTACAAGCCTGTACTCCGCCTTCTTTCCTGTTTCGGCCACAATTACCTCCTCAAGTGAGCGCTGCCAAGCTGCAATCCCTGTTGCCGTGGCAATGTCCTTCTCAGCGGAGTCAACCCATGCCTCAAATTCTGAGGCAGTGAATGTTCTCGTGACGAGGTATTCCACCTGATTCTGGCTCTGAGTGGCTGTAGCCGTCGCAACAGGGCGTGTAGGCGCAGGCTGCGGGCTGTTGCCGCCGCATGCCGCAGTTATGATAATGGCCAGTGCTGTTCCTGTCAGGAGCGCTTTCTGCATGTGGCAATGGTACCAGACCGCTATTTAAAAAATATGATTATTGTAACTACTAACTAGTTGTAATAAATGGAAAGGTTTAAATAGTCCCGCCTCGCCTGAAGCTGCCATGGGGATTGGAAATCCGTTAAAACGCTTGGAAGAAAAGCGCCGGGAAAATCTGAGCACAAGGTCTCATTCGCAGCAGGAAACTTGGGTTGCATCCTTGATAGGGCGAACCTCCCTACCCTTTTTGGAGATTGATACAGCAACTGATTACCTGGATACCAAGAGTGCAGTGCTTGCCCTTCACATCTACCGGATATGCGTCAACCAGATGCAGAACAGCCCAAAATTTGCATATTCCTACAACGCGGCAGCCAAGAGATTGCTTACGGGGAGCTTAAGAAAAATTCTTGCAGGAGAGGAGGGCTTGCTGCCCCAATGGGCGGCCATCGTTGAACAGCACGGCAAAGCGGCGAGCGATGAGGCAACGTTTGGTAAGCTTTACTTCACTAAAAATGACGTGGCATACGGCGCTGAGAGCCTTGATTCCCTCGTTGAAACCCTGGTCAAGGCAGATTTGCACAGGGGCATAATTAACCTGCCCCAGTTTTCGGATTATGCTTATCATGGGCAGGATCTGACCACCTTGGTAGAGCTTGCCAAAGGTGAGAAATCAGGCTGGCTTGCTGAATGGTACAGTCAACAGTCAATGTCAATGAACCCGCAAAGCTTGCAGCTGGCTGAGCTTCTGTTCAACGCGTTCGTAGATGTGAAAGGCATGCCTGTTGATACCCTGCAAAGGCCGGTCTTGAGAACTTTCATGCATGAAAATTCAAAGAATCCTGATGCCATTGCTGCTGTCATTGCTGCTTACCTCAAGATGCCAAGGGATGCTGAAGCATTGATTTACCTGGCCAATGAACTTTCCGTCATGCTTGATATTTCAAGGGATAACCAGCTTTCTGATTTGGCACTTCAGAGACATTATTTCAAAAAGGCTGCAATGCTTTCCATCCAGGCAGCAGGAATGTCAGAAAGCCTCAAGGAGAAAGCGCTTGACAACGCATGCCGCCAGTTTTTTCATTACATCAGCGCAGGCGGTTCCACGGAAAGAGTTCCTGATTCGCTTATTGAGTATGCTATCCGGTCAGGATGGAGTGAGAATGCTGCCGGGCAGGATAAGTTTGGTGTGAAGGCATTTAGAAATGTTGTTATGGATAACCCGCGCTATTCAAAGATAAACGGCCGGGTTTCTGGCGAAATTCTTGGGCAGTATGAAGCAGAAAATGTGGGAACTGTATTTTTTGACTGGGAAGATTTCGGTGGCAATGTGCAGGATGTGCAAAGGCGTAAAAGTGGAATAAGTCCCGGGCAAGCCCTTGAAATCCTTGGTTTGAATCGTGAAAGAAGCTACACACCTTCCGAAGTGAAATCTGCTTGGAGAACCGCCATGTTCAACTCGCATCCTGACAGGAATAAATCTCCCGGTGCTGATAAGATAACGGCCGAGTTAAATAATGCCTACACCAGTCTGAAAGAAAGCGGCCTTGCCGAGTGATTGCTGGTGACAAAAACTATGCCTTAACACGGCAATAAACGCCCGCCGGGTTCGCAATTAACTTTATATACCTTCCAGATTTCCGGTTTCTTCGGTGATTTGGATAGCAAAAAAAGCAGCAGCAAAGGCGGATTCTGAAAAAAGCAAGGCAGCCGTAGCCGGAACAGCAGAGACTTTGGCCGCGAATCCTGAGGAGCATGTCCAGCCGGAGCTTAACATAGGGCTCGTCGGCCATGTCGACCATGGGAAGACAACCCTGGTCGAAGCCATTACAGGCAAGTGGACTGATACCCACAGTGAGGAGATAAAAAGAGGAATTACAATCAGGTTAGGGTATGCTGATGCCGAGTTCAGGAAGTGCCCGAAATGCCCAGCGCCGCAGTGCTTCACAACAAGCGGGAAATGCAGCTGCGGTGAGAACACCGGAGCGCTGCGAAAAGTCAGCTTTGTTGACGCACCAGGACATGAAAGCTTAATGGCAACCATGCTCTCAGGGGCAGCCATCATGGACGGTGCCTTGCTTCTGATTGCAGCCAACGAGAAGTGCCCGCAACCCCAGACAAGGGAGCATCTGATGGCGCTTCAGATTGTCGGCATCAGGAACATTGTCATAGTCCAGAATAAGGTTGACCTTGTTACCTCCGAAGAAGCTGCCGAAAATTACCGCCAGGTGAAGGAATTTGTCAAAGGCACGCCTTACGAGAACGCACCTGTGGTGCCGATATCGGCACAAAGCAAGGTCAACATAGACGCATTGATTCAGGCAATACAGGAAACCATTCCAATCCCGAAGCGAAACGGGGAAGCAGACCCGCTCTTTTTCGTTGCAAGGTCATTTGACATAAATCGGCCGGGCACTCTGCCGGACAACCTGCAAGGCGGCGTCCTTGGCGGCACAGTGGTGCGGGGACTGTTTTCAGACGGCAGCGAAATGGAAATCCGTCCAGGCAGGAAGACTGAGAAAGCAGGCAAGGCGTCGTGGCTGCCAATAATGACGAGGATTGCCAGCCTGATGACTGGAGGCCGGAACGTAAGCACGCTATACCCTGGCGGTTCTGCTGGCATACTGACCTCGCTTGACCCAGGCATTGTCAAGGCAGACACCCTTTCCGGTTCGGTTGCAGGCATCCCGGGAAAGCTCCCTCCTGTCTGGCAGGAATTCAAGGTAGAAATACACCTGCTTGAAAGGGTTGTGGGAGCAAAGGACGAGCTGGTTGTTGAGCCGCTCAAAAGCGGTGAAACACTCATGCTTAACGTCAATTCAGCAGCCACAGTCGGCATAGTTGCCGAATTGAAGAAGGGCGTTGCCCTGCTGCGGCTCAAGCTGCCTGTATGCGCAGAAGACGGCTCAAGGGTGACCATGTCAAGGCTGCTTGGAAGCAGGTGGAGGCTCATCGGGTACGGAATTATAAAGGGGTAAATTCATAAGTGGTCGTAAACGTAAACCCACAACGCGTTTTCTGCAACCAGGAAGATTCCCAGATAGAGCATGAAGTCCGGCATTGCAATGAGCTTTGACAGGATTGGGAGTGACGAGAGCCTGGCAGCGCCGAGCATACCGAACGTCCGCTGCAGGATAACCACACAGCTGAAAAGCACAACACCGTTTGACAGTATTGCAGCAGCCTTCCAGAAGGCGCTCTCGTGCTGGCCAAAGTTCTTCACGGTGTCGAACACCGCAACGCCCACCATTGCAAAGACATACTATTTGAAAAAAACAAGCAGCTTGGCATTTACGATTGCCTTTGCTGAGACAGCAACGAAGACGCCAAGAAGCATTGATAAGTAAGAATCCCACTTATCCATCACATGGCTGAGGAACATCCCGGAACAGGCACTGCATGCATATTTAAGCGTTTCTGGCAGCACCTGTCAGCACCTGTCAGCACCAAAAAGTATTTATACAAACTGCACCGGTTTTCGTGCATAAGAGAGGTGAAATTTGACGAAGGCAAAAAAGGCGCCTGCGCGCAGCAAGGGCAAAAAGGCGCGGAAGAACGTGTGCGAATTTTGCTGATGTGGGCACTCAAAATGCGGTTTCGACACGAGGCAATCCTGGTTTTTCTTTTAGCTGCCGCTTTGTTGTTAACCCCTGCAGTGGTGGTCGCTCACGGAGGGGAGGATGACGGCCATCCCGGAGAAGGCGGGGCCATGCTGGATGAGAAAATCAGGCAGGGCACGTTTCAGGCAGTTGTGGCTGGAGGGGTCCTGCTGGTGTTGTTTGTTGGCATATCAGCTGTGATGAAACAGCGCGGAAAACTGAAGGGAGCAATGTCCGGGGCGCTCTTCCTTGCCATTGCCGCGGTTGTCATTGCGGTAACAGCTTATGTTGCCGGTTCAACAATATACCTCAACATTGTATCCGAGACTGGCGGGCCTGTGCACTGGCATGCTGACTTTGAAATCTGGAATTGCGGGAGCCACGTTGACCTTGTTGACCCTTCTGGCTTCTCAAACAAGGTCGGCTCTGCAGTCATGCATGAGCACGGTGACAGCAGGATGCACGTTGAAGGTGTAATAGTAGATTACACCGACGCATCTGTTGGAAAGTTCATTGCCGCCATAGGAGGCGAACTTCGCAGCGGCTGGCTGAGGGTGCCGACCACTTCAGGCGAGGTCACGATGATGGATGGCGACACCTGCGGAAACGGCAAAGGAAAGCTGCAGGTGTTCGTGTGGAAAACATCCAATGGGCGGGCTGTTCAGGAAAGGATAACCGGATATAGTGACTATGTCATCTCACCACACGGCCAGGTTCCGCCTGGGGATTGCATCATCCTTGAGTTTGACTCCGGGCAGAAAGAAAGCACAGAGAGGATGTGCGAAAGCTATGAGGCTGCCATCAAGAGGGGTGCCCTGAATGGCGGTTGAGGCGTATCTTCCGGCGCTGACAACGGTATTGGGCGCCGCGGCCATTGACTCCATAAACCCGTGTGCAATAGGCGTACTCATACTCATGATATCCGTGCTGCTGGCTACACACCAGTCAACGAAGAAGATGCTGCTGTACGGGCTCCTGTATGTCGCTTCCGTGTTTGCCGTTTACCTGCTTGCCGGGCTAGGGCTGATATACTTCCTTTCAGGCCTGCCGCTCTACCTCAGCGAGTACATTGCCCTGGCGGTAGGGCTGCTGATAATACTGGCAGGCCTGCTGGAGATTAAGGACTATTTCTGGTACGGGAGGTGGTTCTCGCTTGCGATTCCAGGATTTTTGGCGAAAAAACTGCACGGCTATGCATCAAGGGTGACAATCCCCGGAATAATCCTCCTGGGCGCTTTTGTCTCCGCAGTTGAGCTGCCATGCACCGGCGCCCCGTACCTTGCAATAATAACACTCCTCTCGCAGCATTTTGACTTCTCAGCATTCCTGATGCTCGTGCTCTACAACGTGATATTCGTTGCGCCCCTTATAGCAATACTTGTGATGGTCGCCATGGGCAAGAAGCTTCACGAGGTCAAGAAGTGGAAGCAGGAAAGCAGGGGAGCTATGCGGTTGCTAATAGGCCTTACGCTTGTTGCAATGGGCTGGTTGCTCATGCTCATAGCAAACGGCACTATAAACTTCGGGTGATTTGCAATGGTGAAGATGGCTATACACAGGGCTGTAATGACTGCGAACAAATCGAAATCACAGCAGAAGCCGACTAAGGGCCATGGCCACAGTGAAAAGGCGCATTGCATTGTCAAACGGGGAACGAAGGCCTGCGAGGGCTATGACGCGAGGAAGGTTTACGGCTCTGCATATGCCGCCTGCTATGTTGTCCTTATGAATGAAAGAGAGTGCGAGCGCATGGCCTCAAAGATAGCAAAATCAGTCACGAAGCATGTCCACAGGAAGAAGGAAATAGCCTCAAAAGAGATTGCCCGGCTCATCGCAAGAGAATTAAAGAAGCATAACGGGCACGCCGCATTCATGTACGAGACTCACAGGGACCTGGCGTAATTTAGAAAAGCCTTCCACTCCTCAGGTAGGTTCCTGTCAAGCAGCGCCTTTACCTCGGGAAGGCGCCTCAGCAAGTTAAGCGCTTTGGCTTTTCGTTGCCTTGTGCGCTCAATTGTCCGGCCATATTCTTGCTTCACTTCTTCAAGGGTCCTCACCCTGCCACCTGTAACATAACGCGCTTTTAAGATTTCGAGATTACCAAGTGCTGCGTTGGCACTCTTTCGTGTTTTATAATCATCGTTCCCTGACCGTATTCTCTCATGTTCAACAACAGAATCCAGCGCGCCTTGGATTGGAGCACGGATAATTTCTGACATATATTTTACTGATTCAGAAATCATTGCGTGGACCGACTTCTCATAGCCTTCAAAAGTTTCGGTAAGAGGACTAGCATCCATAGCAGCCTTTACTAAAGGCAAGGCCGCTTTGCGAAATATTCTTCTTCCCTTGCCATCTTTTCCTTCGACACTGAAAATAAACATATCTTCATATTTAAGCGCCAAATAAAGATTCATGGGATAAGACACTACAGCCTGATAATGGCCCGCCTCAACCCAGTGTTTCCAAAGTATTTCCTCAAGAGACTCCTTGATTTTAGCAGCATCTGCCCTGCCGTTAGCAAGCGCCTCACGCAGAACATCGTATCTAATTTTAAACGATGTTGCCAAAGGCATTTTTCCTGAAGATGCCAGCTGCGAAGCGATTCTTGATCTTACTTTCTGCTTCTTTTCTGATAAAACCTGCTCTTCTTGGCGTCTGTGCCATTGTTCAAACTGCCGTTTTTTCTCATCACCAAGAACAGCCCCAACTCCAACAGCCAACGCCTTGCTGTACGGTGTGCCACTCTGATAGAAAGGTTTAGCAGCGTTAAAGACATCGGCAACTTCAGAAGGGTAAGACATCTTTTTCCGGTTGGTGGCGGCTGGAAAAATGCCTGCGCGAACAAGCCATCCACTGTAATAGTTATTAAATTGTGTTCTTGTTAATCCGAATTTCACTGCAAAATCCTCGGCTGTATAGCCTCTGATGACTTTTTTCTGCACTGCACCTTCCCTGACCAGAGTTCTAAGCGCCGCATCAACCCTACCTTCACACGCAAATGGGTGCTTGTCCTGCAAGCCGGGCCGTACAGCATTAAGCTGCCTGATTAAGTCGCCCCTGTAACTTTCAGGGCTTGCGCCGATTAAATGCATAACTGCCCTTAACTCAGGTGATTTTTCTGAAGCAATCGCCTCTTCAAGGGCTTTCTGGTTTGCAACAACATATTTCACTTCCGTCATAGGCGAAAGGTAATCTTGTTGCACTTTTAAGCTTTTTCAAAAGCAGCTTTGATTGCTCAAATGGGTTTCATATCCCACAGCTCTGCTGTGGCATAATTATCCCGTTTGAGGCTTAAAAAATCCCGATACTCATAAACGAATACCCCGCAGCTCTGCTGCGGTTGGGATTTTTTATTAAAGCCGTAGAATGTCTCGCGTCAATCGAAAACCGATCGGTTTCCCGCATCGCTTATTGCGCCTGGGCCCAATCGAGTGCTCTCGATTTGTGTCCCAGACATTAATTTTACACCAATATCATCCTCCAACAAAGATACCACCAGTGAAACACTGGTGGAAAATCAGGTTTTATCCCATGGCATCCTCAGGCGCAGCTTTGGCTTCCTCTCCTCGCCTTCCCTGACGCCCGTGCTCAGCTCCTTAAGCCGCTTGAAAGTCAACTCTTCGACAAAGGAGACTATCCTGTCCCTCTTCTCCCCCGCAATTTTCAGAGCCCTCAGGAACTCGTCAAGCTTGCGATTTTTCCCGGAATCGGGCTGCCTTTGCTTCTTTCTTCCTGCCACTTCATCCCTGACATGGCAAACGGACTAGTTAAATCTTTCGCCCCAGCAGGGGGCTTAAAGCGAAACTTTAAATAGTCCCTTCCAATATGTTTTTTCGGGAAACAAAATGGTGGTTGAGCAAAAGTTCCTGCTGTGGATTGCGGCTGCGATGGCAGCGTTTGTGGTTTACAGGCTGGTTTTCAGGGCGAAGGAACCTGCGGTGGCCAGCTATGAAAGGGAAATTGAGGAGATATTGTCTTCTGACAAGTACAAGGTCAAGGGAAGGTTCGAGGATTAGCCCTTTTTCATTATCAGTTGCCCTGCGGTGGCAGGTTCGGTATTATCTTCCCTGTCATGACATCCTTGTACGGGCTTCCTGAAATCTGGCCCATTTCCCTGAAAACATAAGCCCCATCCTTTTCAACTGTGCCTACGCCCGGCCAGATGGAAGTGAGCTGGGCGTATAGCGAGAGGTCGCCTGTCAGTATGACCGTCGGCAAGGCAGTTACATTGTATCTTGTTATCATATCCATGCCTTCCTTGCTGCCTGCGTCAATAGTGCTGACTGTTTCAAGGTAAATCTGGAATCGGCCTTCGACTATCGCCTGATGCATCCTGACATCATAGCATCCTGAGCAGCTGCTGTCGTTAAGCAGGACCATCCGGGCAACCCCGTCAATCCTTCCTGTTGTTACGTTGAAATAAGGCGGGTTTGCCCCAAGGGCTATGG
>Ga0209541_10008571_pt1 | contig 16816 bp, 20 predicted proteins | sample RifCSPlowO2_01_FD_184027 | JGI IMG/M metagenome (GOLD analysis project Ga0209541, IMG submission 184027) | Groundwater microbial communities from Rifle, Colorado - Rifle CSP2_plank lowO2_0.1 (SPAdes) (version 2) | ecosystem: Environmental > Aquatic > Deep subsurface > Groundwater | place...
TTGAATGTAGCAAGCTAGATCCAAAGTATAATCAATATTGCTATGAATGGCTTGGCTATGTTATAGGAGAAATAAGGGGAGATATAAGTCTAGGTATAAATGACTGCAAAAAGTTTAAAAAGTTTTCTTCTATTTGCTGTAAAGGGTTGCTTGAGTTTCCAGAGAGGGGTGTAATTAATCTTCCTCCATCAGAAGATTATTGCAGGGAGATTACAAATTAAAAAATAAAATGATATCAAGAGATAAAACAATTTTAATAACTGGTGCATCTGGATATTTAGGTTCAAATCTTATAGAATACTTCTCTCATAGATATGATGTTATTAAAGTGGCGCGAAAGAAAAATGAAAAAGGAATTCCTGCAGTAGATCTTGCTGATGAAGCATCTGTTGCAGATTTGTCAAGGCAACATAGTCCTGATTTTATATTGCACGCAGCAGGTAAAAAAGCCCAACTTTGTGAAAAAGATCCAGAAGAGGCATTAGTCAATGTATTAGCATCAGAATTACTAACAAAACATTTCTCATCCACCTTTATTTATTTTTTTTCAACAGACTTTGTCTTCGACGGTAAAAAGGGGGATTATACAGAAACAGATTATCCAAATCCATTAACCGTGTATGGGAAAAGCAAGGTCCGAGCAGAACAAGCATATGATATTAGCAAGCATTGCATTATCCGAACAGCAGGGTTATTTAATTTAGAGCAACCAGGATTTTTAAAATATGTTTTCTCTAATCTTTCACAAAATCAACCTGTAGAAGCATTTAATGATATTCATAGTACCCCGACTTATCTTCCTTACTTTTGTAAATATCTCGAGGCAATGATTGAAAGAGAATTAACAGGATTATTCCATGTTGCAGGCAGTGAAAGAGTAAGCAGGTTCGAATTTGCAAGGCTTATTGCAAGAGAATTTGGTTACGACGAAAATTTAGTTCAAGGGATAGAAGCTCCAGAATTCTTTTTAAGCCCGAGAGATTCATCATTAGACAGCTCAAAAATAAAAGGTTTGCTTAGCTTGGAATGGGAATCCCTCTCATGTGCTTTGGAAGAGATGCATAATATAAAGTCTAGATTATAAGATATAAAAACTTAAAACTATAAATTAAAATTTATGGAAGTTTAAATGGAAATCATAGAATTAAAATCAAGGACGGTAATTTCAGATAGCAGGGGAGAATTGGAAGAAATTGTAAAAGCGCATTTATGGAAACAAATGAATCGCGTTAGGACAAATCAAGGATGTATAAGGGGAAATCATTATCACAAATACCTTTCAGAATTGCACTATATTTTAGACGGAGAGCTAAAAGTTCAGATAAAAAATTTAAAAACAAAAGAAGAATCAGAATATCAATTTGGAAAAGGCTCCTGTTTTATTGTAGAACCATATGAATTCCATACTCTGGAGCATTTAACAGATTCAGATTATATAGTTTTATTTTCAGAAGAGTTTAATCCGCAAAATCCAGATATACATAAAGATATACAAACATATGCAGGATAAGATGTTTAGCTATGAAACCCAATTCACTAACAATAATTATTCCTTCGCATAATGAAGAAGGGAATATTGTTGCATGCATTAACAAAATTCCGGAATTTAAATGGAAAACAGAAATTATTGTAGTCGATGACGGAACAGATAAAACAGCAGAATTAGCGCAAGAGTTGTCAGAGAAAAGAAAAAATCTTAAAGTCCTTCATTTCAATGAAAGGCTTGGACAAGGTGGTGCTTTCTTAAAAGCCTTGGATATTGCACAAGGAGATATAATAGTTACATTAGATGCAGATTACACAGTTGACCCGTCGGAAATAGAAAAAATTATTACACCAATATTCAATGATGAAGTTGATTTTGTTAACACTTCAAGGCTTATTTATCCAGTGGAAAAAGGAGCAATGACTTTTTCTCATAAAATAGGAAACAAATTTTTTACACTACTTACTTCATTAGTTATAAAAAAATATTTGACAGATGTTTTCTGTGGAACAAAAGCATTTAAGCGTGATTTACTAAAAGGAAAACTAACTGAGAAAAAATGGCCCGCTCTTGACATGATCTTCGAGGCAAAGAAAAATAAATTAAGGTTTGTTGAAATTCCGATCCATTATAAAGCAAGAAAATCAGGAAAGTCAAAAGTAAGCACATTTAAAACCGGATTGATGCATATAAAAGACATATCGGACAAAATTAAAAGATATTATTTTTAATATCCTTTATTAATTTCTTCTTTCAGTTTTTTAGTAAAAAGGATAATATCGAATTTCTCAGCTTGTTTCTCACAATTTTTTCTATATTTTTTAGGATTTTTTCCTATTTCTTTAACAGCCCAAATCAATTCATCAACATCAGCTTTAACTAACTTTCCAGTCTTCCCATTAATCACAGTTTCCTTATATCCTCCTTCATCAACTGCAACAACCGGCTTTCCAGACGCCATAGCTTCTATTGGAGTAATTCCAAAATCTTCATCTAGAGCAGTTGTAATAAATGCCCTACAATTAGCATATAACCCAATCAATTCTTTTTCATCAATCTGTCCTTTTATTTCTATATTATTTGGCAAATCAGTAATTTTATTTAGATATTTTTCAGCATGATCTCCTCTGGCGTATCCACCAACAATAATCAGTTTTTCATCAGGCAATTTTCTAAAAACCTCTATCTGCATTTCAACTCTTTTCTCAGGATATAACCTATTTACACTCAGCCAGAAATCTCCATTTTTTTTATATCTATACTTGGAGCAATCAACATAAGGATATAATATATGTGCATCTCTATCATAATATTTTTTTATTCTTCTTTTAGTGTTTTCAGAGTTGCAAAGGAATTTTTCAACATACCTTACATATTTCTTTAGAAAGTATCTATGCAGATAAACCCACAATACAAAAAATAGTCTCTTAGCAAAGTTTTGTCTTTTTTTAAAAATTTCATAGAGGTCAAAAAATACCCTTACCGGGCTATGGCAGTAATATATATTCGGCTTGTGTTTTTTAGCAGCAAAAATGCTCCAGCCAGTGCTTAATATAAAAAAGTTATAATCCTTGCTAAAATCAGCTCTGGCAAATTTAAAAGAGGCAGATATCTGTTTAAGTGGAGGAACTTTAATGGTGTCTCCAATGGAAATAATTTTTACATCATCAAATCCAAGTTTTTTAATAACATCTCTATCTATGTCGGTAGTTATAAAATCAGCTTTTAATATTCGTGCAATTTCTAAAGCTACTTTTTCTCCGCCCCCAATGCAGTCTAAATAATCATGAAATACAGCAACTTTCATTTTAATACCTTCCAAATATAAATTTCTTCATTTTTATAATGTCTTTCTAAAAATTCAATGTTATCATATTCTTTTATGCTTATTGGCTTTAAAATATGTGGCCCATTCAAAACTTCCAATCCTCTGATTAAAGATTGTCTAGAAATTATAAAGTATTTAACATTCTTTTTTTCAAATAAATTTTTCATATACCCTTTGTCTTTTTCATAATATACTTTAAGATATTCATCTCCTCTATTAAAGTCAGCCCCGATAACTTTTGTATGATCTAGTTTTGTTATCAATGCATTAGCAACAAACACATCAGTATAGACCACAGCATCTTTAGGTATAACAGATAGCCCTTCAAGGAAGTCTGCACTGTATGTTTCCAAACTCCTAGGAGGGATATAATGCAGGAAAATAGAAAAGAAAATTAGGAATAAACTAACAACAATGATTAAAACTTTTCTTGTTTTTTTACCAAACAAATTCCTAGATTCTCTAAAGCTGATCGCAGCAAATAAAGGCAGATAATAATCAAAAACTCTTGCAGAGATATCAAACAAGACAAATAAAACCATTAAAGGAAAGATCGTTAATAAATAAGAAAAAATAAACGATTCTTTTCTTGTAAATTTTTGGTTTGATAGTGTTCTGAAAAAATAAATTCCGGGCAATATAATTAATAGAATCTTGCTTAAAATGAAAAGATAAAAATAAACTCCTTTGGGATAAGAAGAAAAATAGAACATAAATTTATCAAAAAATGCCGGAACTCTGCTAAGAAGATCGCTCACGAAATTTTTTTCAAATATAACTACTAATAAAAATATTGTGATTAAGAGGGCAAAGCTAAAAAGTATTTTTTTATCAATCTTCTTATTCATCAAGAAATAAAATAAAATTAAGAACAAAGAAGTGATTAAAATAACGAAACTAGGAGAAATATCGACGTTAAAGGAAATAATCAAAGTCAGTAGAAACAAAAGCAAAAATAAAAATCGCCCACTTCTAAAAAAATTGTAGATAAAAAATAAGGCTAGAAAATAATAAGGAATGGTATGAATGGTAACTGGCAAAGTAGGATTGGTTAGATAAATAAAGGCAGCAAACATGCCAGTTTCTAAGTCAAAAATCTTTCTATAGAATAATAAGCTCGCTAATGTAGCAATAAAGATCCAAAATAAAAAATTCAAATATCGGTCTTTTAGGACACCGCCCACAAATCTGCCAACGAGATTTGTTGAATTATGCCTAACTAGGTTTATGGTGTTGTCAACATACTCGGAATTAAAATTAATGGCTTTATCTTCAAAAATGTAATTTTCAGCTAAGAAGCTCTGAAAACAATAAGAGCAGGATTTTTCAGCCCAGAGATGATTAAGGATTAGCAACAATGTAAATAAACCAATAAAAATTAACTTAGTTTTCATTTATACATCCTTGATAATATTTCTCTATTTTTTCAGTAACCTTTTTTATATCATACTCATCAAGCTTAATCTTGTTATTGTATCTATTATTTAGACCGGACTTTATAACTTCCCTTAGTCCTTCCATACTAGCATTGCAAACAAAGTTTTCATCCACCAACTCCTTAGCATTGTTATCTTTATGATTTGTAGTAATAATCTTGCATCCGCAAGCAAGTCCTTCTAAAACAACCACGCCAAAACCCTCCCTTATTGAAGGCAAAACCAAAATCTTAGAAGATTTCATATAAGAATAAACTTCCCTGTCAGATTCTAAAAATCCTGTGAATTGAACATCTAATTTCAGCTCATCAGCCAAATCAATTAGTTTATTCCTTTCAGGACCATCGCCAATGACGCATATCTTTAGGTTTAAATCTTTGACAGCCCTCAAAAGCAGATCAACCTTTTTATCTTTAATTAACCTGCCCACATAAATAATATCAAGTTTATCCTCGATAGCTTTACATTTTTTTATCTTTTCAAGATCAATTCCCACAGGAAAGATAGTAAATTTTCTTCCCAATCTTTCTCCGGTTTCTTTCGTCAAGACAAGGTTATTTTTGGTTAATCTAAAACACATTTTTTCAGTCATGCTGCCAAGGTAACCCAATAACCTCCTTTTCTTCCAAAGATCTTTCCAAATCTCTATCCACATAATCACAAGTGGTTTTTTTCTAACAATGGAATAAAACTTGCTAACAAAGCATGGAAGGTAGGGGAAGTTCTGGCACTCTATCAAATCAAAATCAAATTTTTTTAATGTCTTGAACAAGTAAAAACTAAAATAAATTGGTTGTACTAATGACCTCTCCCCGTTTTTATTATAAAGAGAGATGGGATTACATACACCATGCAAATAGATATCTCCAGATTTTAATATGTTTTCACCACTCCAATATTTCATCCCAAATAAATGAACTTCATGGTTTTTGCTTAAAACTTTTGCCACATCATAAATCCTCTTCTCAGCACCCCCCTTTACATAAGGATATATCGCATCATAAACAATAGCTATTTTCATCAGATAATTAAAAAAAGGAGAGAAAAGATTAAAAACTTAAGCCAAAGAAGGAGCAACCATTATGCTTCCGCCTTCTCTTCTTTTCTCGCAAAATTCAAGAAATCCTTCTTTCTCAATATGCTTGCAGACCTCAATGCCCTCATCCAATCTTCCACTTGCTTCCAAATTGGAAAAAACCCCAAATAAGCATTTATTCTTGCCATATCCAGATTCCAGATTATTGCAAATTATTATAGAAGTCTCTTTTGAAATCAAGCTAACATCTTTAGCGAACTTCATTAAACATCCTTTAGTCTCCTCAACATCTTCATATTTATTGCACTCATTAATAGCCCTGTCAGGGTTTTTAACTATGCTTCTAAGAGATGGCTGAAAACATCCGCTAACAAAAATCAAAAAAATCAGAAACAGCAGAAATAATCTTTTCATAACAAAATAAAATTTTTAGAAGTTAATAAACTTTTCTTAAACAACACTAAAACTAGCCTCGACATAAGGCATATAGAATTCATCCTGTCCAGGTTTTTCAATGTATTTAACTCTAACTTTGTACTCTCCAAAGAAGTCAGCCTCTGTTTTATAATTTAATTCTAATGTATTGTCTTTAATATCACCAGGGCAATATTTATGGCCCTTACAGGTTCTAGAATTTTGTTTGGCACAATCATCTTCCGTCGGTAAATATATCTTACTGTCTTTATGCAGGTCTGACTTAGTTAGGATTTCAAATTTAGGATCAATACAGAATCCATTCACTTTAACTCTTATATCAATGTATTCTCCAGAATCAACAACGTTTTGAATGACGCTAACTTCAGGAATCCTCTGCTTGGGAACATATCCAGTAAGCTCTTGAAAATTTAAAGAAAATAAAGATATCAATACCAAAAAAATTGCTGCTATTAAAATATTACTTATTTTCATCTTCTTTTGGCAGTACATTGAAATATCCATTTACAGAATCTTTTGTGCTTCTATCCTTCCAGTAATAGACTTTCGCAAAATGCTCTCCATCCCAAATAGGCTCGGTTCTATAGCTCACTGTAAAAGTCCCATCTTTATTCAATATTAATCCATCCCCCTTGCAAACTTTATATCCGCCTTTATGTGTCACAGTTCCCTTCCTGCCACCGCTGCTTGTAATGCTTCCATCACTCGATTTTCCAGAAAAATAAAATCCAATTTCAGGGTCAACACACCCTTTGTTTGGCTTAATCTTTATGTTTATCTTTTCACCAGCTTTAACAGTGCTAGGGAAAACAGTAACATCGGGAGCCAAGCTTTTAGTGGCATTTCCAGCTATATTATTAAAATTAAATCCAATGATTGCAATCAAAACAACTGCAATAGCACCGATTAAAACCTTGTTTCTTTCCATATCTATTTTCATCCATTTATTGTGAATGCTGTTGAAATATAATCTTCCTTTCCATAATCAAATACCTTTACAATGAACACTCCAGATTCTTCCTCATTTGGCTTCCATGTCGGGCTTGTTTTATATCTGACTGTAAACTGCTGGCAGACTTTTCTAGGGCTTCCAACTTCTGTTCTGACAGTTGCCCTTCTCAATCCAGACTCATCATAGAATCCAACGACGCTATTAACACAATCCCTTCCAGGATTTACATTTACAGTTACATATTCTCCAGCATCTAAAAATTTAGGAACAACATCTACTGTGGTTTTAGTATTCCTTATTGCTCCCGTAGTCACATTCTCAAAATTAAATCCAACTAAGGCAACAATGAATAGTGCAATGATAGAAAACACAAAAATTACGCTGTTATCCTTTTTTCCAGCTCTTGCCACGCTCTTTTTCATCAATCATGATTATTATTAACATCTATATAAATCTTATTGAAACGCCGCGACTGGGATTTGAACCCAGACACCCTCACGGGAACAGGTTATCTTATTTTTGGTGAAGCTTTTTCTAAAAGGTTCATTCAAGACCTGCGCAATACCAGGTTATGCGATCACGGCATAGCAAACACCAGAAATAGTTCTTTATAAATAATTCTTTTTAATCCGCAATTCAAAAATTATATAAATCCTGTCCAACAATGGTTTAATATGAGATCTAATATAGTGAGCAGAAGATTAAAAGCAACAATCACTAAAGACAAAGATATAGTAGCAACGATATTATTTGGTTCCTATGCACGCTCTGAGCCAAATCGGGACATTGATCTCTGCCTTGTTTTGAATAAGAAGCTTCCAAATCTATTAATGTCAAAAAAACGCCTAAGATATTCCTCTCTATTTCCAAATAAGTTCGATGTGAATATCTTCCAGCAATTGCCTTTATACATAAGAAAAAGGATTTTAAAAGAGGGAAAGGTTATTTTATGCAAGGATGAAGATCTTCTTTACAGCATAGCATTTGCCACATTAAAAGAATTTGACATGTATAAGAAAATCTATTACAATTATCTTAATTCAATGCAAAATGAAAAAGGGCAAGTTATTAGATAAAGAAAAATTACTATCGAAGATCGATGAGCTTAATGGTTATTTAGAAGAGCTGGAAAAGATTAAGCCTGTAGATTTTGAGGAATATGAAAGTTCAATAGAGAAAAAGAGGGCATGTGAGAGACTATTACAGATAGCAGTAGAAACTGTTATAGATATAGCAAATGTTTTAATCTCTAATTTAAAGCTTGGCATTCCAGATGACGAAGATAAGATGTTTGAGAAGCTCAGAAAGGAAAAAATAATTTCCAAAAATATGGAAACAACTTTGAAAGAAATGAAAGGCTTTAGGAATATCCTCGTCCATAAATATGCAGAAGTAAATGATGAGATGGTATTTGAAACTCTTGAAAGCATTAACGATTTTTCTGAATTTGTAGAAAAGATTGTAAAATTTATAAAAAATAAATAATTCTTTTTAGTTTCTTGAAATCCACCCAATTAAAGACCAGGCCCTTTCGCCAATGGCATCATTATTGAAAAGCAGATACCCCCAGTCAAAGATCATATGGAATACAATTCCTATTAATGTAAAAAGAAATATTTCATGAATTAAAAAGCCGAGTATGAAAAGCAGTAGCCACATCTCCCAGGTATGGAAGATATGCAGCGAATCGCTATGTGACTCATGAACTTTGCTTCCAGGCACATGATAAAGATACCCATTCATAAAATTATAATCTTTTTTCTTAACAGCATAATAAATATAGTGGTCAATGTCGAAGGCAAATCCGCTCAAGAAAACAACAATGCTATAGTTGCCTATAAACGGGTACAATATTGCTGCAAATACAAGCGCGAATAATGCATGTAAATAAACCTGTTGCATGAAAGCAAAATTAAAGAAAAGTTATTTAAACATATCTTTAAGGAAATTTTCCATGGCGATGATAGAGGCAGAGGCGACAGGCAGAGCAGCAATTATAGGAAATCCAGGAGATGTTTATTTGGAAGATGCGCTAGTTATAGTTTATTCGATTAAAAACAAAGCAACAGTCAAGCTTGACGATGCAAGTAAGCTAATAATTCATTCCGAAGATAATTTAGATTTAACTCATAAGCTTATACATCAGGCATTAAATCATTTCAAGATAATCGTTCCATTAAAGATAGATTATTCGTCGACGATTCCATTTAAGTGCGGTCTTGGTGGATCAGCAGCAATCTTAGTTTCATTAATTGCATGCCTAAATAAGAAGTTTAACCTAAATCTTTCCTTAACAGACATTTCAAAGCATGCATTGCAGATAGAACGCGAATTAAAAATAAATGCAGGATGGCAGGACAGGGCAGCAGCTGTTTTCGGCTCATCATTAATCGACTGTAAAAATTTCACATGCCAGAAGATAACTGCAATTCCAAAAGGAATGTACATAGTTTATTATGGAAAAAATCATTCCTCAAAAGACGTTCATAAAAAGGGAAAGGAAAAAAGCAATGAAGAATTTCTTTCTCTCATGAAAAAAACAAGGGAAATAACATTGGAGGCATATACTTCACTGCAGAAGGGGAATTGGAAAAATCTAGGCTTGCTTATGAATAAGAATTGGGAAATCCGTGAATCAACTCTAGGCTTGACAAAAGAAGATAAGTTTGTGAAAGATCTAATTTTAGAAAACAAGGGATTTGCAAACCAGACAGGGTCAGGAGGAGCGGCAATAGTTTTGGATTTGGGAAATAAATTAAAGCCAGTATTCGAAGAAAACAATATAAAAATAACTTATCCGATATTAAACGGCGGATTGAGGATAAAATGAGAGGCAAAATCAATGTAATTTTATTGGCAGCAGGATACAGCACTAGATTATATCCATTAACAAAAAATTTCCCAAAGCCATTGCTGGAGGTAGGGGGAAAGTCAGTAATTACAAATATCCTAGAAAAGCTAGAAGCTCTTAAAGAAATAAGTAAAATCTATGTCGTAACAAATAATCGCTATTATAATCATTTTGTCGAATGGAAGAAAAGCTTGAAAACAAAATTAAAAATAGAGATTATTAACGACGGCACCCTGCATGAGGAAGATAAGCTTGGAGCTATAGGGGATATAAATCTTGTTTTGAATTCAAAAAATATTAATTCAGATGTTCTTATTATCGCTGGAGACAATTTGTTTAGTTCAAATCTAAATACATTTTACAATTATTTCAAAGGGAAAAATGAAAATGTTATCATAATAGATGAATTGCCTACACTAGAGCAAGCAAGAAGGCATGGTGTCGTAGATTTAGATAAAGACTCTAAAATCATTTCATTGATAGAAAAGCCGGAAAATCCAAAATCAAAACTCATTGCGCATGTGATTTATCTTCTAAAGAAAAAATCAATTAATAAGATTAAAGAATATCTTGATGAAGGGAACAATCCAGATGCTCCAGGGTATTTTTTACAGTGGTTGTATAAAAAAGACGCAGTTTACGGATTTAAAATTGACGGAAAAATCTTCGATATAGGAACCCCGGAAACTTTAGAAAAAGCAAGGAAAGATTTTATTTCCTCCGGTTCCTAATTAAAACTTGAGCAATCTTCTTGTCAATAGCATCTATTTTTCTTTCGACAACATAAATCCTTCTCAAACCGTAAACAATCCCAAAAATAGCTCCAACCAAAACATAAAGCATAATAGTATTAATATCAGCCATCAAATAATCACCTCTTCCAATATATATATCTTATTGTTTATAAATTTATTTGTTCATCAATTTTTCAAGCATGGCTCCGAAGGCAGGTCTAGTGATAAATACTCCAATTGTAACTCCAACTAACGTAGCTATAGCAAATCCTCTCAGCAGTCCAGCAACAGCCCATATCAATGGAAGCATAGCAGCAAAAGTAGCAGCATAAGCAACTAATATAATAAAGAATGCCCTCTTTAATTTTTCCTTCCAGCTGAAAATTTGCCCTTGTCCTCTTAATATCTCGTCTGCAATTACAATCTGGTCATCGACTCCAGTTCCAACAGAGGCAATTATCCCGGCAATAGCAGCTAAATCTAAATTCCATCTGAACAAGCCAGCAAATCCAAGTATAATGAATATCTCGCTCAATAAAGTAATCATCATAGGGAAAATCACTTTTAGATTGCGATAGCGAATAAACACGACAATTAAAACAGCAACTACTGCAACAGCGCCGGCAAGAATCGCATTTTTCAAGAACTCCTCGCCAAATATCGGGCTGATGCTGTCTATTTTTACAATCTCTAGTTGGAATGGAAGGCTTCCAGTAATTAAAACTGTTTGTAGCTTTTCCATATTTAGCAGTGCATCATTTAAAGCAGCGTCTTGATTCTCACCAAATCCGCTTCCTGAAATAAGTATATCCGTTGTCTCGCTCCCTTTCAAGCTTGAAGATATCTGCAGGCTATCAATCAACTCACCATCAAGATACAGTTCCAAAGGTTTGCTCAAATATCCATCACTGCCGAGTCCGCTTCCACCTACAACATCAAGTTTTTTTGTTATCTCAGCATGTCTCTTTGCAGCATCTGTGCTAAGCTTAATGCTGAACTCAAACCTGCATCCGTATTGCCCTTCACTTGCTAGATCACATCTTCTGACGCCAGAGCATGTTCCATCATCCTTGCAGACAAATGGGACATCGTTGCCGCCGGTAAAAACAGTTTCATTTCCGATTTTGGCTTCAAATTTTCCTTGCGTTGCAATAAAGTCTTCAACTTCTTCTTTAGATACTCCAGCAATTTCAATCAAAATTAATTTATCATTTTCAACATCAGCAGCCCTTATCCTCTTGTCAGCTAATCCATAAATGTCAAGCCTGTCAGAAATGACGTCGATTAAATTTTTAATGTCTTGATTGCTGGCTTTAATTTCGCCAATAGGTTTTAGCAGAATTCTGGTTCCACCCTCTAAATCCAATCCTTTCCTAATATTGCTCCTGCTTACTTCTTTTACATTTATCTCAAGCTCTTTGTTAACTTGAAAAACATACTCCTTCTTGTCAGTTTTAATCCTTACAACTTTGCTTGGCAGCAGATCATATCTAATTTTCTCCCAATCTTCAATATAATTGATCTTAACACCATTTATCTCTTTCAATATCTCTCCGTCCTTAATGTTTTCAATTTTAGAATTCTTAATAGTCAAGTTCTCAAGCTCAAACAACAAATCATCCTGCGCTAGATAGCTGGCATTATTCTTATCAGTAACTAAATTTATCCTGACAGGTTTAACAGAACTCGCCTCTTTCAATGATTCAATAAATTTCTCAGGATTGTCAACTCTTGCGTCATTAATGCTTTTTATAACATCGCCAACATTTAATCCCTGGCTTTTGCTTACAGCATCCAAGCTTTTGATCTCAACACCGTCAACATTAAGTCTAGGGGCTATTGCTATTAAAGACAGCACAAGCATTATTATCAGCAGGTTAATCCTAACCCCAAAACTTTTCATTTTTCTCCTTCTTCTTGCAATACCAAATTAATATTGCCGAATTCATGAAATAAGTTGAAACAATATCGACGAACAAAGCAATTACAATAATCAAAAACATCTGCTTCAAGACAAAACTAGTTGTAATAAAATAAGCAATGCCTAAAGCAGCAATTGTAGCAAAGGTCATAGTCAAACCAGTCTTGGCAGAGTCAACAATTCTCTCATATAAGTTACCTTCTTTCCTCTTCAATACCTTAGTAGTAAGAAGGATGTCTGTATCAACACTGTATCCTATAACCAGCAGGAATGCAGCAATTCCGGCAGCATTTACTTTTATTCCAGTCAGCTCAATAATAGAAAGTGGGAATATAATATCAAGAAAAGCGCTCAGCAACACAGCAGTGCTGGGAATGAAGCTTCTAAAAGCAACAAAAATAACAATTCCCATTAATACAAAAGAGATTATCACCGCTTTAAGCAGGCCTTGATAAAAGCTTTCACCGAGGCTGCTACTAACCTGCTCAATGCTGAAATTTTTTTCATTCAAAGAAACTCCAGTGCTTTCTTCTATCAGTTTTTTCAATTCATCAGTGATATTATCGCCGATCTCGACAACAACACCTATATCGCTGTCGCTCGCAATATCTCCAAGCTTCCTGACAAACACATCTGTTGCAAGTTTATTTTCAAGAAATTTCTCAAGTTTATCAGCATCAATTCCTTTTTCATAAATTGTGGCGCTAACACCGCCCTTCAAGCTGACATCTCTGTAAAATAACTCTCCTGTTTTTGCATAAAAGGAAACAACGACAACTAAGCTAAAAACAAGCATGATTATAGGAACTACAAAAAGTTTCTTATAATTCTTCTCTAAAAATGATTCCCAATTCATGATAATCTTTTAAAGTCTACTAAAAATATATTTAAATAACTATCCTTTATTAAATTAAAATGCAAATAGAAATTCTGCGCCTGTCACATAGGATTAGAAGAGACCCGCGTCTGTCAACTCATATTGCATTAACAGCAAGAGCCTTTTTAGCTTCAAAAATATATTATTCTGGAGATAAAGATTCTTCTCTAGAAGCAACAATAAATAAAGTAACAAGCCAGTTCGGGGGGGATTTTGAAATAAAGCATATCGAAGATCCAATCAAGCTAATCAAGGAAAAAAAAGATAAAAGATTTTTAATAATTCACCTGTCTGTTTATGGATTAACAATAAATCCTATCTTAAAAAAAATAAAAGAGCAAAAAAATATTCTAATTATCGTTGGAGGAGAAAAAGTCCAACCGGAAATCTTCCAGATCTCAGATTATAATGTTTCCATAACCTCGCAGCCGATTTCAGAAGTTTCAGCGTTATCAGTTTTCTTGCATGAGCTTCTAGAAGGAAAAGAGCTGAATGCGAAATTCAAAGATGCGAAAATCCAAATTCTTCCATCAGCAAGAGAAAAGAAGTTCAAAAAGTAAATATTTATATAAAAAGAAATATATTTTCTACAGCAATAAAGAGGGATATTAATGCTAAAGAAACTAATTTTTTTAATTATCTTAATAGCTTTCGCAAGCACAACTATAGCTATTTCATTTGATTTCAACGAATCAAAAGCAGGAAAAGAAAAGCAATTATCAGGAAATGTAATCTTATCAGAAGGGGTTTATAATAAAGATTCTGCGATTAAGGTTTCAATAAACTCAGTTTCGAAAGAAAAGCAGATGCAGCAGCTGATAAATTGCACAGCAGGATGTGAAGAAAGATTATCAGAATATTATGTTTACACAGGGGCAACAGCTGCAGAAATCAGCTCATCAAATTTCTTGACAGGAATTAAATTAGCAAAAGGCGCAACAATCAGCATCGATGCAAAATTCAACATATCAAATGCAGATGCAAATTACCCGGATACTCCAATGATAGATGTTGGCAATGATGGAGTTATAGAGTGGAAATTTCAGGGAAAAGCTCCGGCAAGTATTGATTGGAATGTAAACTCATACAAAGGACCAGAGATAAATGCAGTGGATGCAACAGAATTGAATCTAGATTCTATAGGAACATGCCAGCAGATTTTTTTAAACAAATCAGACACATTCAGAATCAGCTCAACATTAAGAAAATCAATAACAAGCCCTCCAAGCCTGGGAATTTACATACAAGGGATAGAGACAAGCCAGCAGCCATGCGATGCATTGCAGTCATCGTTCGCTCAGGTAGAGTGCACAATTTCAACTAATACCCCCATTAATGAAGGAGATTATAAAATATGCTTGATAGCTCCATCAGCAGGAATTGTTTTAGCTGTGAATGACTCTGCAGCAAATTCACAAGGATACAGATGCACAGCCTCATCATGCAACAAAGTTTCAAATACAGATTATGCAATAAAAGCAAAAGCTTCAAACTTCATCACAACGCTGCAGGAATCGCTTAATTATTTTGAATCCAACACCAATCAAGGGACTTACCTAAAAGACGCAATAGCAAATTTCTTGCAGGCATGCACCTACCAGAATGATCTATGCATAATCCCGATTAATGTAACGGCTAAAAATGGAAACAATGTAAAAATTCATGAATTATCTTACGTAGAAACATTGGAAGATGGACAGTCATATAACCGAAATAAATTCTTGCTTGGAGTAAACTCCGAAGGGCAAAAGGCGAACTACAGATTAACATCAAGAGCAGCAATTCCGGTCTCAAAATTTGATATCTTAGCTCCCAAAGATATTGGTAATTACACATTAAAAGTCGAGTATGGAGCAGAAACAGCAACTGCAAATATACAAGTAGTCTCTGCACCAACCGCAGGCTTCAATGTATCTCAGCAGCTGGCGCCGATAGCAACCCCGATAACATTTGATGCATCAAGCTCAAAATCAGATTCTCTTTTAACATACAGCTGGGATTTTGGTGACAACACTACAGCAAATACAAAAACAGCAGCACATTCATATCTGCTTCCTAAAACCTATTCAGTAAAGCTTACAGTAACAGATGAAAATAAAATTTCTGATGAAAGAACACTACAGATAGAAATATTTTCAGAAAAAGCAGAAGATGAGTTAGTGCAGAATGCAGTTTCAAGATTGCAGTCCACAAAGGAGAAATTATCTCTGCCAGCAACAAAAGAAATTTTCGAAAGTCTTGCTTTAAATAAAAAAATAGAAGAGATTATTTCAACCTTGTCCGCTTCAACAGCATTGACAGAGCAGGAAGTTAATAATCTCTTGAATTCAGTTCCGACATCGATAACCGCCACAAATAAAGTGACAATAAACCCCTACCTTTCAGTCGAAGAGACTAATAGGTTATATGGATTTGAAACAGAAAGTTACAAGGCAACCCTGCAGGAATTAAATTCAAGGCTCAAAAAAGAAGTGACAGCAACTCAAGTTTCATTATCATATCCTAGCAAACAGGAAAGTTTCATATTAGTTAAAAAAACAATTACGACGCCACAGGAAATATCAGAGGCAACAGTAATCGAGCTGATTCCAAATTCGCTTGTACAGTCACAAGACAAGATAGAATTTCCAGATTCATTTCCGGAGATAACAAGGCTGCAGGATTATCAAAGTGTAAAGTTTTCAGTTCCCATTATTAAAGATATATTCACATTTTCCTATAAGATACATTCCAATAATCTTAATGCAGTTAAAGATACAGTATTAGTTGTAATCCCGAAAGAGCTCTCTCCAAGTTTAATACCGTTTAATTGTGGAGATGGAATTTGCAACCCTGCAGAAGATATTATCTCATGTCCAGAGGATTGCACAGCAGAAGAAGTAGTATCGGAATTTCCATGGATATCTTATATAATAATAATCGTAACTATCCTAATATCTGGATTCGCAATATATAAATTTAAGCCCTATAAAAAACTCAAGTTAGATGAAGTGACAAATTTGCTCTTTGCAAGATTCAAGAAATCTCCTTTTAAATCCGGAGTGGAATTAGCAAAAGTCAGGTCTTATATTAAATCAGCGATAGAAAAAGGCTATGACGAAGAAAAAATTACCGATTCTTTGTTAGAAAGGGGATGGAGCAGGCAGCAGGTAGAATATGCATTCAGCAAATTGAACAGCAAGAAGCAAGAAACAATAATTTTAAAAAGTAAAAACTTCTCAGGATAGAATATGCGCCGATAGTTCAATGGCTAGACGCAG
>Ga0209541_10008572_pt1 | contig 16814 bp, 17 predicted proteins | sample RifCSPlowO2_01_FD_184027 | JGI IMG/M metagenome (GOLD analysis project Ga0209541, IMG submission 184027) | Groundwater microbial communities from Rifle, Colorado - Rifle CSP2_plank lowO2_0.1 (SPAdes) (version 2) | ecosystem: Environmental > Aquatic > Deep subsurface > Groundwater | place...
CAATTAGCGCAAAGCTCAACGGCCGTTGACTCTTTTGTTGAACCAACGGTTATAATGTTTTCGCACGCGCATTTGATTTTGGCGTCGGGATAGTATTTTGGGTGAATATCTTGTTTCATATAACATATAATTATACATAACAAAAACCAAAAAGCAATGTTTTTGTCGCGCATCCGCGCCGCGCCTATTTGACATTTTTTTTTAGATATGATATTACTCTTAGTAGAAAAATAGCTGTTGGAGCTATTTTCATTAGTAACGATTTAAAAAAAGGGAGGAAAAAGTGAAAAAAAGAGAAAAGAAACAAGAAGAAGCGAAAGAGCGTGTTCGTTTGGCCGGCGAGTATTCTCCTCAAGAACAGCTTCGCCGGCTTGATGAGCGCCTCGGTGTCGGAATCGGCGCTAAAAAAGAGCACGCCCGTCTCCTTCTTAAGGCAGCCGCCGGCAGTTGGATAAAAAAAATGGAGATCATTCTTATTGTCGGCAAATAATTTTTTCCGCCATCTCATAACTGTAGTTTACAATTATGAGATGGCGGATTTTTATTTTCCAAAAAATAACGAAGTTATATTTTTTGAGAACCCTGTTAAATGCCGCTTTGCGGCAATTTCGCCGAAGGCGAAATTATTTAACGGGGGGACTCCTTGAAAATCAGTCATTTGCCTAATTTTTAAATATGATTAAAATATAGAAATGTGCGGTTTAGTTGATATTCAAGAGGATAAAATAAGATTAGAAGAACTTGAACAAGAAATGCTAAGCCCTGATTTTTGGGCGGATAAAGTCAGAGCTCAAAACATTATAAAAGAAATTAACGAGCTTAAAGAAAAATTAAAAGGAGGAAATAAATATGATAAAGGCGGCGCGATTATAAATATTTTCGCCGGCGCCGGAGGAGACGACGCAGAAGATTGGGCGGCTATGCTCTTAAAAATGTATCGGCGATTCGGCGAAAAACGGAAATGGGATTTAGAAATTTTACATCTTCATTCCAATGAAACGGGAGGAGTAAAAAACGCTACTTTTGAAATAATCGGCAAGAACGTTTACAGAGTCCTTAAAGGAGAATCGGGCGTTCATCGGCTTGTCAGAATTTCGCCTTTTTCAGCGAAAAAACTTCGCCACACCTCTTTCGCTTTAGTTGAAGTTTTGCCTAAAATGGTCAAGCCCGGCGATGTTGAGTTGAAAGACGATGACTTACGAATTGATTTAAGCCGCGCCGGAGGGCCGGGTGGCCAGAATGTCAATAAAAGAGAGACGGCCGTTAGGATAACTCATTTGCCAACCAATATTCAAGTTCATATTACTTCCGAAAGAACTCAACAGCAAAATAAAGAAAAAGCTCTGGAAATTTTGCGGGCGAAAATTTATCAACTGCGACTTAAAGAACGGCAAAAAGAAAAAGAGGCGCTTCAGATAAGCAAAACCACTGAAGCGGAGTGGGGGAGCCAGATCCGTTCTTATGTTCTTCATCCGTATAAAATGGTAAAAGACCATAGGACGGGCGTTGAAACGAGCGATGTGGAAGGAGTGTTGGACGGAAATTTAGAAAAATTTATTGAAAGTGAAACGGCGGTATAGATTAAAAATTTAATGCAAAATGCAAAAATCAAAATGCAAAATGACAATGTAAAATTTAAAATTTTTAAACAATTCTTTAATGATAAATTTTAAAACATATTTATGATTATAGTTTCATCAGTAAAATAAGGTTTTTAAATTAAAAATTAAGAAATTGTTTTTAAATTTGAAATTGAGAATTTAAAATTAAAAGATAAAAATTATTTTTGCATTTTGAATTACATTTTGCTTTTTGATTTTTGATTTTTGATTTTAGCGAGCAAAGCGAGCGCTTATGATTTATTTTGATAAAGTATCAAAAATATATTCGCCGACATCTATTGCTTTGGAGGATGTGAGTTTAACAATAGAACCTCATGAATTTGTTTCTATCGTGGGCCAGTCCGGGGCGGGCAAAACAACACTTTTGAAACTTTTATTGCGTGAAGAAAAACCAAGTTCGGGAAGAATTTTTTTTGAGTCGCTTGATGTTCAAAACATTCCCAAACACAAAATTCATCTTTTACGAAAAAAAATAGGAACGGTTTTTCAGGATTTTCGTCTGTTAGCCGGGAAAACAGCTTATGAAAATGTAGCGTTCGCAATGGAAGCGGCCGGAAAAACGGAAGAAAGAATTGAATCGGATGTTCCTCAAGTGTTAGAGTTGGTTGGCATTAAGGATAAGGTCTGTCATTTTCCTCATGAACTTTCCGGCGGAGAAAGACAGCGGCTCGCTATCGCCCGGGCCATTATAAATCAGCCGGAAGTGATTATTGCCGATGAGCCGACCGGAAATTTAGACCCTTTAAACACAACGGGAATTATTCAGCTTCTTCTGAAAATAAACGAGCTTGGCACCACCGTTATTTTAGCTACCCATAATAAAGAAATTGTTGATTCTTTGGATAAACGGGTCATCACATTTGAAAACGGCAAACTTATTCGCGATGAGAAACACGGAAGATATATGCTTTAGAAAATTTTTTTATAAAAAATTTTCTAAAGAAATTCTAAATCCGAAATCCTAAATTCTAAATAAATTCCAATGATCAAAATTCAAAACATACGACTTAGAAGAAAGGGGTTTAGAAAATTGGAATTTAGAATTTGTAATTTGTTTAGGATTTAGAGTTTAGGATTTGAAAAATAATTATGTTGCTTATAAACATCAAACGCGTTATCAAATCGGGTTTTATAAATTTCTGGCGCAATGGCTGGGTTTCTTTGGCTACCGTTCTTGTGATGGTCGTAACGCTTTTTATCGTTGGTTCGCTTATATTTTTAAATGTGCTTCTAACTTCCACTCTCGCTCTGCTTGAAGAGAAAGTGGACATCAGCGTTTATTTTAAAACCGACGCTCAAACGGCTCAAATTATCGCCTTAAAACAAAATCTGTCTAAATTAGAAGAAATTAAAGACATTGAATATATAACAAGAGAAGAGGCGTTGCAAAAATTTCAAGAAAGACATAAAAACAATTCTTTAATAAATCAATCTTTGATCGAGTTGGACGACAATCCTTTAGGAGCAAATTTTAATATCCGCGCTAAAAATCCCGATCAATACGCGAGCATTAGCCGTTTTTTGGAATCGGAAATTTTTAGCAATATTATTGATAAGGTGAACTATCGCCAAAATGCATTAGTGATAACTCGTCTGTCTGATATTTTAAATTCTTCAAAGAAAGTCGGATTTTCAATAACAATTTTTATGACAATAATCGCTCTTCTTGTCGCTTTTAACACGATACGGCTTGCCATTTACACAAATAGAGAAGAAATTTTGGTGATGCGGCTGGTCGGAGCTTCAAATAATTACATCAGAGGACCTTTTATTGTTGAAGGCGCTCTTTACGGAATTTTTTCCGCCATTCTCGCGATTATAATTCTTTATTTTTCATCTTTTTGGCTCGGTCCAAAAGCCCAAAGTTTTTTTGGCCCTCCTAATATTTTTAGCTATTTTCTCGCCAATTTTTTTGAAATTTTCGGCATTCTTCTTTTAATCGGCGCTGCTTTAGGTTCTTTTTCCAGTTTTATCGCCGTTAGAAGATATCTTAAAATTTAGATTTAGTTGCGTTTTTAAAAATTTTTGTTAAATTAAATATCGCGGGGTGGAGCAGTAGTAACTCACGGGGCTCATAACCCCGGGTCGGCGGTGCAATTCCGCCCCCCGCAACAATAATGGATTTCTTTAAAATTGCAGACAAGAAAGGTTTTCGGAGCTAAATAAGTAAAAGAAATAGCTTCCAAAAAATCAAAAAATCTAATTCTGGAGGCTTGGGTGGGATTCGAACCCACGCATAGGAGTTTTGCAGACTCCTGCCTTACCTCTTGGCTACCAAGCCTAAAGACCTCTTGCACAATAATCTTTCGGCTAAAAATTTCCAGTTTTTGGCTGCAACTCGCCAAAAATTTCTCAAAATATTCCCGATATGATTCAAAATTTTTGGCTTCGTTTCCCTGCCTGCCGGCAGGCAGGGCTCAAAAACTGAAAATTTCGCCATGAAATTTATTATGCAAGAGATCTTAATAGTTTTTCCACTTTTCTCGCGCTTTTCTCGCCCTTATCAATTAAAAATTGCGATTGGGGAAGAAATTTTGCCTTGAATTTCGCAGCTAAATATTTTTGCCATTCTCCGAGCGCATCTTTTAGCATATTCAATACTTGTTTTTCTTTGTTGTACGGAAAAACGCTGATAAATATTTTCGCGTATTTTAAATCTGAAGATGCCTCAACGCGAGTCGCGGAAATTATTGTTCCTTTAATTTTAATTTGAGACAATAAAAATTCTCCCGCCAAATCCCTTATTAGAGAATTGACCCGTTCTATTCTTTTCATTTTAAATCAAATTTTAAATTTAAAATTTATCTTAGTATATTTTCTTTTTAATAATTTTCTTTTCAAAAATTTCCACAATATCTCTTTCTTTTATTTCTTCTTTTGTCTCAAACATAGCGCCGAATTGATTTCCTTCTTTCACTTCTTCAGTTTTTATTTTATTTTGTTCCAATTCCAAAATTTTCCCGGCTTCTTTTGGGGATTGAGTTTCCGAAAAAGGCCCTGCCTCTTTTTTCTTAAGTATTCTAAAATAGCCTCCTTTTATTATTTTGCCGAACACAACTTTCCCTCCCGCAATCTGTCGAGACGGCATCTTCTTAAAAACTTTTAAAATTTCCGCTTTGCCGGATATTTCTTCTTTGATTTCCGGCGGCAATCTTTTTTCTATTTCTTCTTTAAGCCAATCAATGAGCTTATAAATTATATCAAAAGTTTGAATCGTTACCGGCAGTCTTTTTGCAAGATAATCCGCGCTTCCGCTTAAACTTACATTGAATCCCGCAATTAAGGCGTTTTCTCCACTTGAAGCAAGTTTAATATCTTCTTCATTAATTTCGCCAACCTTTCCGCTTAAAATTTCTATTTTTATATTTTCATTCGCTAATTTCGCGATTTGTTCCTCCAGCGCCTCCAAAGAGCCGGCGTTATCCGTTTTTAAAATTATGTGGATTTCCACCGCGCCGGTCTGATTGGAAATCGCGTCTCTGTCAGCCGCAGACGCGAACTTCGGTTTTGAAATTCTTTTTACATAATCTTCCGCCTCCGCTTTTGAATTAAAAGATTGAAAAGGCGCGCCAACCGCCGGCAATTTATTGAATCCGGTTATTAAAACCGGGGAAGAAAAAGTTGCCGTTTCAAGTTGCTTGCCCAAAAAATCCTCCAAAATTTTTGTTGACGCCAAAGCCGTTCCGGCCGCCACCGACATTCCTTTTTTTAAAGTTCCGTTTTGAATAATTAAAGTGGAAGTGTTGCCGCGCCTTGAATCCAGATGAGATTCAATCACCACTCCGGAACCGTTTAAAGAAGGATCGGCCCTAAAATTTTCTAAATCGGCGATTAAAAGTATGATTTCTAAAAGCTCGTCAATGCCTTGTCCGGTTTTGGCTGAAATTAAAACAAGCGGCGTTTTTCCTCCCCATTCTTCAATATAAACTTCGTTTTCCGCGAGCTGTTTTTTGACCGACTCTTGGTTGGCGTTCGGTTTATCTATTTTATTTAAAGCAATTACGAAAGGCATTTTTTCGTTTTTTATGGATTGGAGCGCTTCTTTGGTTTGGGGTTTAAAACCTTCGTCCGCCGCTATTACCAAAACAGCGATATCAGCCACTTTTGCTCCCCGCGAACGCATTTTGGAAAACGCTTCGTGGCCGGGCGTGTCTATAAAAGTGATTTTTCTTTTTTCTTCTTCTTTTGTCGCAATTTCAATCTCGTAAGCGCCGATGTGCTGGGTAATGCCGCCGGCTTCTTTTTCCGCCACCTTTGTCTTTTTTATAAAATCCAAAATGGCCGTTTTGCCGTGGTCAACATGGCCCATTACGACAACGATGGGAGGACGAGGCGTTAATTGATTATTTAGCGATGTTTGATTTTCTTGAACCATAAACGATTTTAAAATTGTTCTAATTGATCTAAAAATAATAAATTCTAAATTCAAAATCCTAAACTCTAAACAAATTCAAATATCTAAATTCAAAATTCTAAACATTTTGCATTTTGAGATTTGCATTTTGCATTTATTTTATCGCTTCCTTTTCTTCTTCCGAAAGCTGGTATTGCGACTTTCCTTTTTCAATCGGCTTGGCGTAAATCCTGTTGATTTCCCTGCCGTATAAACTGGAGAGGACTATGCCGTTTTTTTCTTCATCCAGCCAAGCCATGCTAAAACTTTGGTTTCCGCCCGCGTCTTTGAAAGGATTAAAACGCACCACTTTTGTTTTCCGCAGGCAGTTTTTTAATTTTTGTTCAATATGTTCAATACGACCCTCTGAAATTTCCATCCGCCTTTCTAATTTATCCGATTTTTTAATTAAATCAGACAGCGCTTTTTCTAAATTTTTTCCGTCCTCGCCTTTAAAAAATTTGCGCAAACGCAGTTCAAGAGTCAAAAGCCAAAGGCAGAAAACAAGAATTATTGCTCCAGATATAGATATAATTAAAATGAAAGTCATATATAAATTGTCATCAGTTTACCCCGCACATAAATTTAATTGCAAATTTTATTCAATAAAATTCTTTTTATAATAATTATTTTTTCAAGCGCAACCAAATGAATCAAAATTTATGTGCGGGGTTCTCAAAAAATATATTCACTCCGCTCATTATTTTTTGGAAAAAAAGCGCTATTCATTATAATAAATGGTAGCGCTTTTTGTTTGAAATTACAAGTTTCAATTATAAAAATTATAAAGTGGGAATTTGATGAAGCGATAATTTTCTGTAATTGCAATAGCGGTATTTTTCCGCTATAATTTGTTCCCATAAGTTTTTTATCACCGGCTGTAGTTCTATTATTTTTTTTCTTCTGGGGCTAATTTCAGATTTATTTGCCTCATATTCTTTAATATAAGGCAATGTTACCCTAAGAGGGGCATAATAAGATACATTCTTTTGCAGTCGGCGGATAAAAGTATCCATTTTTTGAACAAGATATTCTATAGATATTTCATCAATTCTTTCTAAATCAGTGGCAGAGAAAATTGAAACTGGATATATATAAGAATAAACATCAAAATCTTCTTCAATTAAACGGCGGTGCATTAAAAATTGCTGATTAAAAAATTTCGGTTGGGCGCCGGTGTTATAATGAAAACTTTCTTTATCAAAGCCCTTATAACACACGCAAATACCTAAGTTTTTAAAATTTCTTATTTCATCAATTTGCTTTCGCGTAAGATATTTCCAAAAGAAATCTCCGGTGGCTAAATTGCAATCCGCCCATAAATAAAGTTTTTTTTCAAGTCCCGCTATTTTTTTAATGCTTTGAACAGTGTCGTAAATCAATTTCGGATTTAAAAACGCCTCTCCGCCGGATAATCTTAAGATATTTACTCTGTCATTCGGGTCTTTGGCGTGTTGTGTTAGCCGGGAAACCGTTAAAAAATAATAGAGCATCTCGTCAGCCGTAATCCATTTTCCGTAAACAGGATTGGCTTGCAAGTTTTTCTCATCAACATAGCAATACCAGCATCGTAGATTACAAGCGTTAACCTGCGCAAGAAAAACCGTATTGCATTCTTCTTTAAAAATCCCTAATTTTACAGAAGCGATTCCGGCCGGCTCTCCCTCAAAATAATCTTTTTTACCCGGCTTCCGGTATTTTTTTATTCTGAAATAATCGCTTTCTATTTTGCCGGCCCTAAAAGAATCTTTTGCCTGAAGGGTTTTTCCAAAATTAGCTAACATCACTTTATCGCCTTTAATCAATTTTTTTCTTAATTTTTCCCCGAGCTCTATAGGGTCAAATCCTTTTGCCATTTCTGTCCTCCTTCTTATCCTTAAATAGCGTTTAAAAAATTATAACTTATTTTTCCTCCTTTAATTCAATTATCAAACAGCAAAAATGCCTCAATTAACTTTAGATGAAATGCTTAAAAAACACAATACGCGCGGCTTGCAATGCCGCGCGTGTTTTTACTCTTTAAATATCTTATAATCCGGGCTTTTATTGATAATATTATTCATTACTCTATTCAGAATTTTTTTGTTTTTCCATTGGTTAATGTTGAGACTTTTTGCCAAAGCGGGCGCGTTATTCAACGCGGGATAAAATTTTATCTCGCCAAGGTCGTTAAAAAACAATGAAGTATAAAAATAATTATGCTTTGGATTTATAACGATGCACAGATTATCGTATTCTTTATAAAGAGCGTAGTGAAAAACCAATTTAAAAAGAGGAAAAAAAATAAACAGTTCATTAGTTTGTTCCTTATAAAGGCGTTTCTTTGAGTTTTTACAAATAGTTCTGCTTATGGCGAGAGACGAAACTTGAGCGATTTTTTTATTCAATCGCCGTAAATCGTCAACTTCTTCTTTATAAATGTCGTCTATCGGCAGTCCTAATTCAGAATCTGCGATTACGGAAATTGTTCCAATGATTTTATTTTCATATTTAGCCGCAAATACCGTCGCGCCGGGAAATCTGCCGTAGACCGATATTTCTTCTAAAGTCGTTTCAGGATTTATGTAGCCTTGCCGCAGATATTCTTGATAAACTAAATTAGAAGCTTCTTTTAATTCTTTCTCTGTTTGAATTATTGAATAATCAATAGTTCTTTTTAACATAACCGCCTCCTTTCTTTATTGAGTACTAAATTGAGTACTAAATTAGATTATCAAAAAACAAATTTTAATCGGACACTAAAATCCTTATAACATTATAGCATTGCGTCTAAAATATGTCAATCTATTGCGGTAATGTCCACACACATATGTCTCTACTTTAATGGTTTGAGGCAAAAACCGCTAAATGTGTGTGGACATTACCAAACAAGGGTGACAAATTTGAGCATTGCCGATAAAGAAAATTATTTGAAGGAACTTTTAATAAAAGACGCGGATTTTTGTCTTGAATTATGCCCTAAGGCGTTTCCAACTCCTTTCTCGGATGAAAGAAATATTATTAAAGTATTGAAACAAAATAAAAAAACATTGGAAAAAATTGTTGCGGCGGCAGGCGCCATAAATTAAATTAGACGTGGAGTCTCTCTTAAGGTCGGGCATTGGAAGCAAGCGCCAATCTCAAAATTGTATTTCGTAATTCAAGGTAGAAAGGAAAAATCCTTTTGCGCCTTAAAATACGCGTAACCCCATCTTTAATAAGGAGTCCCGGACCGGTGCGATATGGCGGAGATATATAGATTTCCATTCTAGCCAATTTTTGCTAAAATATATTTAATGCCCGAAGACATCAAAAAAATTCTGGACTACGCTATCTGGGCTCCGTCGGGGGGATACCTTGTAACTATGAAAGAAAACTACAAAGCTTGGTCAATAAACATAGATGATTTTTATCAACAGCCTACTGAAGCTGAAAAATTTAAATTTCTTCTCAACTTTGCCGTTCTTGCGCCATCTAGCCATAACTCCCAGCCATGGCGTTTTGAGATACAAGGAAACACGATAGAAATTTTTCTGGAATCGAGTCGGCGTTTGCCCCATAGCGACAAAAATGACCGAGAAGCGTATATTAGTTTGGGCTGTGCCATCGAGAATCTGCTAACTGCCGCTGATTACTACGGTTTATCCTGTGCTATTCAACATTTCCCCGACAAACAAAATGAAAGTCTGGCGGCAAGGATTATCTTAGTCAAAAATTCTAAAGCTGACGCGCCATCACAAAACCATCTAATTTTTTCCATCCCTAAACGCGTGACCAACCGAAATAAATATAAAGATGAACTGCCTCCGGAGCCTTTCTTACAAGAAATAAAACGTTACTCTGACAATGATTTGCAGATTTATGTAGTTACCGATCAAAAGCAAAAAGAGCAATTGGCCAACACAGCTCTCACGGCTTCAATTATGGCAATGGAGGATAAAAGTTTCCGCCGAGAGCTTTCTCAATATGTAAAACCGAATACTACCTCGTCGCCTATCGGCATGCCTTGTTTCGGTATGGGAATACCGAGTCTCGTTTCCTTCATCGCTCCAACAATGATTAAGTATCTGAATATGAATAAATTCTCGCATAAAAAAGACGAAACCCTACTCAAAAAACATACACCGGTTTTTGTAATTATTACTGCCCGCGCTGATGACAAACCAAGCTGGCTTAAGACCGGCGAGCTGTATGAAAAAATCGCGCTTCTTGCCATCCGCGAGGGGCTCTCCACAGCGATGTGGGCGGCGCCAATCCAGATCGGCGAGTATTACTGTGAATTTCAAAAGATTCTTCAGACCGATTTCAGGCCCCAAGCGTTTTTCCGGTCTGGCTACGCAATAAAATCTACGTTGCATAGTCCGCGGTTACCGGCAAAGGAATTAATGATTTAAGGAATTAATGACTTAATGAAACTATGTTAGAAATATTTCAAAACCTTGACCTTCTTTCCGTCGGCTTTGTCGTAGCGGCGACGGTGGTATTTGGTTTTATTGTTTACTTCAACAATCCTAAAAGTATCACTAACAAGACCTTTTTTGCTTTTGCGTTGATAACTGCGGCGTGGGGAATGTTTAATTACATCAGCTATCAGTTTGAATCGCCATTTGTAACATTGTGGCTCCTGCGTTTAGTAATGTTTTTTGCGGTGTGGCAATCCTTCACAATGTTTCTTTTTTGTTACACATTCCCGGAGCCAAATCGTTATCTTTCCAAACTGGTCCGATATTTTCTTTTGCCGTGGGTGTCTATCTTGTCAGTACTAACTTTAACACCTTTTATATTTGTAGAAGCAATGCGTTTCCTTCAATCTGGAAGAGTCGCAAATCCAACCATTAATCCACTAGGCATCTTAAGTTTCGGGATTACAACAGTCCCATTAGTGACATACGGGCTTTATATTTTATTAAATAAGACTATTCAAAGTTTCAAGCATCGAGCCGAAAAACGGAGTAATTACTTGATCATTTTGATAGGATTGTTTTCTTCTTTGGGTCTAATAATAACTTTTAATTTCGTCTTTCCTGTTTTTTTAGAAAATGTCAACTGGATACCTCTCGGCGCGTTATTTTTTTTTCCGTTTGCTACATTTACCTCCTACGCCATTTTACGGCACAAGTTGTTTGATGTTCGCGCGATGTGGGCTGGGGTGTTGGTGTTTTTACTCGCCATCGTTGCTTTTCTTGAAGTGATTTTTGCCCGCGATTTAATTTTAATTATCTACCGAAGCTCGATTTTCCTTTTGATTTTAATGTTCGGAATTATTCTCATCAGAGAAATTATGCGCGAGGTCAGACAACGAGAGGAGATTCAAGAATTAGCCGGGCGGCTCAAAAGCGTGAACAACGTCTTATCCCACGATGTAAAGACTATACTCGGCAAAAACAGAGATATGTTCATTACTCTTCTTGAGGGCACATTTGGCGTTATTCCCGACAAAGCGAAACCCCTGCTTGAACGATCATTCGCTGATTCAAAAAAAATGATTTTGGCAATCACTAATATCTTTGCCGCCGGTCGGGATATGGTTCTTACGGTTAAGCCGTTTGATTTTAAGGAAGCAATACTGGAAGCGGCGCGAGAAGTTTCCAAGGAAGTTGAAGAAAAACATCTCGCCATTAAAATCAACATTCCCGAGGGGGACTATATGATTACCGCGGATGAAACTCAGCTTACAAACCATGTCTTGGCTAACCTGCTTGAAAATGCCATCAATTACAATATAGAGAATGGCTCTATTATTTTGAGTCTTGTTCGTAAAGACCCGACGACCTTACTTTTTACGGTCCAAGATACCGGCGTCGGCATTAAAGAAGAAGACAAGCCAAATATGTTTAAAGAGGGCGGCCGCGGCAAAGAGTCAATTAAAATCAATGTCCATTCAAGCGGCTATGGTCTCGCTACTGCCAAGAAAACCGTAGAAGCCCACGGCGGCAAGATATGGTTTGAATCAGAGGGCGTTCCCGGCAAAGGCGCGACTTTTTTTGTGGAATTTCCGGCAATCGCTAAACCCTCGGTTTCATCTTTTCAACCGCGGGCTTAAAACAATTCAAAAGTTCGCTCCATAATACAAAATTACAATTTGAAGGCGGGCGAAGGGGGTGTGGATAACTTTTGATTGTTTAATTTTTAAAAGAAATTAAAATAAAAATATGACTGATTTTTAAGGAGCGAAGCGACTGTAAAAATCGTCACCCCCCACCATTTTTTAATACCAAAGGATTTTTGACAAAAATAATTTTCTTAATAATATGTGTTTTATTTTTAATGGTTATGTTTAAAAGTGGTGGGGGGTTTTAAAAAAATATGGAAAGTCAAAATTCTTTATCAACAACAGTTGTGGTTTTAGTAATAGCCGCTTTGATTATAGGCGGCTTGGCTGGTTTTTACTATGGCAAATCAACCGGACTAAAAGAAGGCAAAGCGCAGGCGGAAACGGAACAAAAAGCAAAAGAAGAAGCGGCTCTGAAAGCGCCGGCGAAAGCGGCCGGCGCCGCGGTTAATCCTTATTCTGAAATTAAGACTAATCCTTTAAAAGAGGTAAAAACTAATCCGTACGAAGGAGTGAAAGTAAATCCGTTTGCCGATTAAAGCTAGCCACTAAGCCACTAGCCACTAGGGTAAAATTATGCCAAAATTAAAATCATCATTGATTTTATTATTGTTAGTTGTTAGTTTTTTTATTTTTCTCTCATTTTCTTATCTAAACGCCCTTTCAAAAGAGGACATTGTTTTTCCGGTTGCTGAATTGGGGAACTGCCGTTCCGAAAAGGAGTGTAAAACATTTTGCGATTCGCCGGATAATTTTGAAAAATGCATCGTTTTTGCCGAAAAATATAGTTTGATGTCGGATGAAGAAATAGAAACGGCAAAAAAATTCGGAGGAAAATCGGGCCCGGGCAGTTGCCGTTCTCAAGAAGCGTGCGAGATCTATTGCGAGGATACAGATAATATAGAGGAATGTTTATCTTTTGCCGAAAAAAATAATATCATTCCGGCCGAGGAATTGAAAGAAGCGAAAAAAGTCGCTCAAGCGTTAAGAGCGGGAGCTAAATTGCCCGGCGGATGCAAAAATAAAAAAGATTGCGAATCTTATTGCGAAAATCCCGATAAGGTGGAAGAATGCGTTTTGTTTGCCGAAGCGGCCGGGTTTATGTCTAAAGAAGAAGCGGAAATGGTAAGGAAGACCGGTGGAAAAGGGCCAGGCGATTGCAAAGGAAAAGCAGCGTGTGAAAATTATTGCAATGAACCGTCTAATATGGAGGAATGCATAAATTTCGCCGTGGAACACGACATTATGCCGGCCGAAGAAAGAGAAGAGGCTTTGAAAGCGGTAGAAGCCTTGAAAAAAGGCGTTAAATTGCCGAACTGCCGCGGAAAAAAAGAATGCGATGTTTATTGTTCGCAGCCTGAAAATATGATGGAATGCGTAACTTTTGCCGAAGCGGCCGGGTTTATGAGTCCTGAAGAAGCCGAAGAAGCGAAAAAAATGGCGGCATTGGGCATAACCAGCGGCCCGGGCGGATGCAGAGGTAAAAACGAATGCGAAGATTTTTGCGATAATCCCGATAATTTTGAAATATGCATCAGCTTCGCGGAAGAGCATAATTTAATGTCTAAAGAAGAAGCGGAAATGGCGAGAAAAACCGGCGGAAAGGGGCCGGGCGACTGCAAAGGCAAAAATGAGTGCGAAGCTTTTTGCGAAGAACCGAGCAATCAAGAAGAATGTTTTAATTTCGCGGTTGAACATAATCTTATTCCGCCCGAAGAATTAGAACAAATGAAAAAAGGAATGGAAATGATGAAAAGAGGCGGACCGGGCGGCTGTAAGAGCCGGGAAGAATGTGAAACTTTTTGCGCGGATCCGGCAAATGGCGATGAATGTATGAAATTTGCTGAAAGAGAAGGCCTAATTCCTCTCGAAGAATTGGAGAATATGAAAAAAAATAGAGAAATGATGCAAGCGGGAGGGCCTGGAGGATGCCGTTCCCAAGAAGAATGCGAGATGTTTTGTTCTATTCCCGAGAATCAAAAAGAATGTTTTAATTTTGCCAAAGAAAAAGGAATGCTCCCGCCGGAAGAATTGCAGGAAATAGAGGAAAGAATGAAAATGATGCGAGAAGGAAATATGATGCGGGAAAGGAGAGAAGAGATGATGGGAGAAGAAGAAATGATGAATGAAGAAAACAGAGAATTTATGGAAGAACGGCAGAGAGAAATGATGGAAAATAGAGAATTTCGTCCTCCAGAAGAATTTGAAGAATTTAATGAATCTCCGGATTTAGAAAATATGCCGATTATGCCGGAAGATATGAAAGAGCAAATCTTCCAGCAAGAATTTCAACAAGAATTTGAAAAACAGTATCAGGAAGAATTTCAAAGGCGGATTGAAGAAATGCAAAAATTGCAACAGCAGCAATCGCCTTATGAACAATCAATAACGCCAGGGCAAATTCCGTCTTCGACAATAATTGAGCCGGCCATTCCTCAAGAATCGATTATTCAGCCGCCCGCGACCCCGTTGATGCAGGAACCTATTAATCCGTCTGACCAATTACAGCCGCCGCCGTCATCTCAAATTCAAACCGAATCTTTATTGAGCATTATTATTCAGCCATTTTTGGAGATATTCAGATTGTCCAATGAATAATGAATAATCTCGCAACTCTGTTGCAGGGTTATTTTTATCTTTTTTTATTGTATCCCCGGCTGCTCGCCGCGGGGTATTGTAGATAAAAATAAATTTAGACATTTCATTCAATTTCTCCGATGATCTCAATATTTTGAGAAGATATCGGTCCGTAAAACGTAACGACATTTTGATATTTTCTTTCCGGACCTGTTAATTTTGGTTTAATTTGTTTTACGGAAATATTTTTTATTCTCACTAAAATTCTCTTTTCTCCCGCAGGAAGATATGGTTTTCTGACTAATGTTCCGGTTATAACTCCTTCTCCAAGCCAGCAAGATGTTTTTGTTATACCTTTACTGATTGCTTCTTTATATTTTAACGGCACGGTTATTTCAGGCAAAAAACCTTCTTCTAATTGATGTTCCATTTGTTCTCTTGCGTCTTCCATTGCGTCTTCCATACTTTCCCGCAATTCCTCCTGAGTGAATTTTTTAATTTTTTCTATTTTATAACGCATAATAACTAATTTTGTATGTAAGAATTAAGATTTAATAATGATTATTGAATTTTAAATTTTTTGGGCCGCTTTAAGCAGATTAATTACTTCTTTATCTTCCACTTGAGGAAATTCGTCGTAATAAGCTCCTACCGCGCCAAGATAATCGGTTGGCGTGTCAAGAGCGACAAATTCGTCCACTTCTTTTTTAATGGTTAGAGCCGCGTCCGGAGGCGCGATCGGAATCGCGGCTATTATTTTTTGGGGGTTTTGTTCTTTAATTTCCCGGACAGCCAAAAGGAATGTTAAACCGGTGGCAATGCCGTCATCCACGAGGATTGCCGTTTTGTTTTGAACATCGGCGGACTTTCGGTTTTTCAGATAAACCTCTCGTCTTCTTTTGGCTTCTTTTTGTTCTTTTTCAACCGCTTTTTTAAGCCACTTTGGGTCTAAAGCGGCTCGCTCTCGTTCATTGCAGATTATATGGCCGTCTTCGGCGATAACGCAGACCGCGTATTCGGGATTGAAAGGATGGCCGATTTTTCTTGTAATCACAAGGTCAAGAGGCGCGTCAAGAGATTTAGCGATTTCATAACCTAGAATCACTCCGCCGCGAGGAAGAGCAAAGACAACCGCGTCTTCATTTTTATATTTGAGAAGTTTTTCAGCCAATTTTTGACCGGCCTCAACTCTATTTTTAAAACGCATAAAAAGTTAGCGGAAGGATTTATTTTTTCTCTTTTATCAAATTGACAATTTGAGAAACGGTTTGCGGATTTTCATTGAGATATGTTTTTGCCGAATCAAAACCGCGGCCTAATTTAGTGTCGCCAAAAATTAAAGAATTTCCCGATTTATTTATAATGTCGTACTTTAAACCAAGAGTGACCACTTCCCCCAAATAAGAAATTCCTTCATTATATAGAAGGTCAAATTCCGCGATTTTAAAAGGAGGGGCGACTTTGTTTTTTACTATTTTGGCGCGGATGCGGCTGCCTATCACTTCTTCTCCTTTTTTAATCTGGGCGATTCGGCGCACATCGGTTCGGACCGAAGCGTAAAATTTAAGCGCTTTGCCGCCGGGCGTTGTTTCCGGATTGCCGAAACCCATCATTCCTATCTGCATTCTGATTTGATTGATAAAAATAACTGTTGTAAGAGATCTCGCGGTGATGGCGGTGATTTTTCTTAAGGCTTGGGACATCAATCTTGCTTGAAGACCGACATGGCTCGCTCCCATTTCTCCTTCTATTTCAGCGGCCGGGGTCAAAGCGGCCACCGAATCCACAACCACGCAACTAATGCTTCCGGATCTGATTAAACTTTCCAAAATTTCCAAGGCTTGCTCTCCGGTGTCGGGCTGGGAAATCAAAAGGTCGTCAATATTTACGCCCAACCGTTTGGCGTATTCAGGGTCAAGAGCGTGCTCCGCGTCAATAAAAGCGCAAAGCCCGTTTCTTTTTTGGGCTTCGGCGATAATATGCAAAGCAAGAGTGGTTTTTCCCGACGATTCCGGCCCAAAAATTTCAATTATCCTTCCTTTGGGCATTCCCCCCACTCCCAAGGCGATATCTAAACCCAAAGAGCCTGTTGGAATAGCGTCAATATCAACCTTTTTGCTTTCCCCGAGCCGCATAATTGAACCTTCTCCGTATTTATTCCGGATTTCTTTAAGCACGTTCTCCAAACCTA
>Ga0209541_10008574_pt1 | contig 16813 bp, 18 predicted proteins | sample RifCSPlowO2_01_FD_184027 | JGI IMG/M metagenome (GOLD analysis project Ga0209541, IMG submission 184027) | Groundwater microbial communities from Rifle, Colorado - Rifle CSP2_plank lowO2_0.1 (SPAdes) (version 2) | ecosystem: Environmental > Aquatic > Deep subsurface > Groundwater | place...
TTTAAAAAGAAATATGCCGCGGGAAGTTATGGTCAACGCTTTTTTGCTCTGCCGTAAACACAAAGTGCCGACTTTTTGCAACACGATTTTAGCCATACCGGGCACGAAAATTGAGCAGGATATAGAGTCGCTGGATGTGAATTTAGCCGGCAAAGTCACTTTTGGAGAATTTCCGATTTTCTTTCCGTATCCAAAAACTGAATTGGGCGAATACGCGGTCCGTGAAGGATATTTTGACGGCGACTATGATAAACTGCATATGAGCTATCAGAGCGAATCGCCCCTTAATTGTTTTACTAAAAAAGAAAAACTAATGCAGTTAAATTTGTCTATGCTTGCCACGGTCGCGTTAATTTTTCCTTGGATGAGAAATATAACCGTTCAATATCTGATAAAATTGCCCCTCACTAAATTTTATTTTATCGCTTATTACTTCGCCAAAGCTTATTTGAATAAAACGAAAATTTATCCGGTTAAAATTTCTTTCATTGACATTTTTAGAAATTTTCTATATAGTCTGAAACTAGAGTATTCAAAACACACTAAAGAAAGGGGAAGAAAATCGGCGATTATGGGGTAAAAATTCAGAATTCAGAATATGGAATTTAGAATAATATAGTTAGAACGGCACTTTTAAAAATTCAAAACAAAAGGAGGTATGAGTAATGGAAGAGAGAAAAGGCCTAGTGGATTTTCATTTTCACACAAATCATAGCGATGGCACGGCAACAGTTGCCGGAGCCGTAGAAGAGGCGAAACTGCGGGGAGTGGCGGCTATGGCTTTAACCGACCATAATACCGAAGCAGGGGTGGAAGAATTTTTAGAGATATGCAAAGAGGCTGGAATAACAGCCTTGGAAGGCGTGGAAATATACGCGGCTTTTCCTGAAACAGAATGGGCTTGGGACATAGGTAAATGCGGTCCGGTCCCGGATATGACGATTTTGGGCCGCAAGCTAAATTGGAAAAAATTTAAGGAATACAAAAACAATCTGAATAATTATTGGGTGACAAAGTGGTTGCCCGAGACTCTTGAAAAATTAAAATCGCTCGGCTTTAAAGTTCCCTTTTTAGCGAGGAAAGAAATTCAGGAACAAGTGAATGTCGGAATACCGCCGGTTCTTCACGAGGTTCCGAAAAATCCCGAAAACTGGCCGCGGCTTTTGAAAATTTGTCAGAGTTTTAACTCTGAATTTTCAAAAGAAGAATTAGAGAAAAGTCCTGTGGCGGCTACTAACCGGTATGTATATTCTATTCAAGGCGGAGCTTATGTGCTTCGCGGTCCCCAGGAGTTTGGAGTTAGCGAAGCGATTGATCTTGCTACACAAATGTACGGAGTTCTTTTCGCGGCCCATCCAGGCGGCAATTATGGTGCTTGGAGCATTGAACATCTGAACTATTTTGTCCGAATGGGTGGCGGAGGAATTGAGGTCTGGCAGTATTACCATAAGCCAGACCAAATCAGGTTATTTTTGGAATATGCTATCCGCTACGGCTTATTAGTAAGCGGCGGCTCTGATTGGCATGGAGCTAACGGCCGTACAACCCTGGGTTGCTGGGACAAGCCGGAAAACCAGACGCCAGTATGGGTGGCCCAATATTTATTGGATCGCCTTCCGTAAAGTAAAAGTAAAAAAACATAACAAAGACATGCTGTTTGACAGCATGTCTTTTTCTATAAACATTGACAAAATTATAGTATTGTTTATCTTAATAACAGCTTCAAAGTTTATAGCTTATTATGGAATGAACCGGCATTAAAAAAGGAGGAAAAAAAATGGCAAATGAAATAACAGACTGGAAGGAAAAGAATTGTTCTTTAATATTAAGAACCGCCGATTTATCGGCTCGCGAAACTTTTTCCAAAGAAATTAACCAAACATACGGCGAAGGCGGCGGACTCAACGCGAATTACAGAACAGTTGAGGCTGTTGCCAAGGTTGTGAGTGCTTTGGGTTTAATTGGCCTAAAGTACGGAGAAGATTTTATTTTCAAAACCGCGGGATTTGATAATATCAGCTTTGATTTTTGCGATAAAGAAGCCAAAGCGAAAGCCGAGAAAATTTTTCAAAGTAAGTAAGTAATATCTAAAAACATAACAAAGACATGTTATTTAACGGCATGTCTTTTTTTCCAATACAATCGCCAGTTAATTATTAAAATACTTGCTTTTTTTCTTTTTTTTACAATAATTGAAAGAACATTTTTCATAGTTTATTATGGATGTTAAACGAGAAAAAATAGCTTGCGAAGCGGCATTAGAAGCGGGCGCGGTTTTATTAGAAACGCGCGGCAAATCCATTGTCAGCGAAGAAAAAACATTTCTTGATTTTGTAAGCGAAGCCGATAAAGCGGCGGAGAAAATTATCGTATCCAACATTAGATCATTGTTTCCCGAAGACGATATTTTATCTGAAGAATCCGTTTTCGGGAGAAAAGAAGTAAGACATCGCTGGATTATTGACCCTCTTGACGGGACTCATAATTTCTTAAACGGGTTTAAAGAGTTTGGAACGCTCATAGCTCTAGAAGATGAAGGACAGGTAATTTTTGCCGTATGTTATTTTCCGGCTCTTGGAGAATTTTTTACAGCCGAAAAAGGAAAAGGAGCTTATTGCAATGGCAAGAGAATAAAAGTTTCTGGGGCCGATTCATTAAAAGGACAAATGTTTTGTTCCGACGGCATAATGCGCGCAAAACCAAAAGAAATTTTAGGCGATATTGAAAGATTTTGCGCCGCCGGATGCAGGTTAAGAATTTACGGCTCAAGTCCTTACGCTTTCACGCTCGTGGCTGCAGGCAAGGCGTTGGCGGCGACAAACCGGCTTGGCAAGCCCTGGGATATAGCCGCGCCGGCTTTGATAGTTGAAGAAGCGGGCGGACGAGTGACAGACGCCAAAGGAAATCTCTGGCGCGTTGATTCAGAAAACATAATTGCCACAAATGGCTTAATCCATGAACAAGCCCTGGAATTATTCAATTCGTCATACAGTTAAAAAACATCTTTTTTACAACATATTTTTCTCTCTTATCAAGGTTGATATTTTATCCGTTGCGAAATAAAGTTATTTTATGAAATCTTCTTGCAAACGACATACAATGTCGTTTGCAAGAGGCTTTTAGTTTAGTATGGATCATATTTTTTATAAAAAGGAACAGATAATGAAAACGGCCGATATAGAGGCTAAATTCGGAGGTCTTCTTCGGGTTTTAATGGTGCCTGAAATTATTGACCGAGACGGAAATAAATTAGAATTTTCCGACGGATTTTTAAAGACAATTAATATTATTATTGAGCAATGCTTAAAAGAGAAAAATAAATTAATTTTTATCGGAAATGGCGGTAGCGCGGCGATTGCTTCGCATCAGGCGGTGGATTTTTTTACTAATTTAAATATTAAAACGATAACATTTAACGACCCCTTTCTTTTAACCTGCATTTCCAATGATTTTGGCTATGAAAATGTTTTTAGCCGGCCTATGGCGATTCAAGCGGGGAAAGGGGATATTTTAGCGGCAATTTCCAGTTCAGGCAAATCTAAAAATATCCTTAACGCGACCCAAATCGCGAAAGAAAAGGATTGTCATATTATTACGATGTCGGGCTTTAGTCCCGACAATCCTTTGCGCAAAGAAGGAGATGTTAATTTTTATGTCGCCTCGGATTCTTACAGATTTGTTGAAGCGACCCATTCCATATATTGGGATTTTATTTTGGAACTGCTTATTGATTTAAATAAAAAGTTTAACGGAGACTGGAATAAATTAGAATTAGAACAGCTTTCTCAAGATTAGCGGAGTATCGTCATTTTATGTCTGAAAAGAGAATAAGGAAAATAATATTATGAAAAAAGTTATTTTAATCGCGCCGCCTTGGATTTTTAAAGAAGAGGTTGAGTTTGTTTCTCAAAATTTGGGGCTTGGATATTTAGCTTCTTATTTAGAAAAACTTGGCCACGAAGTTGTTATTCTTGACGCATTTTTTGAAGGGATTGATATCGCGTCGCCTTTGCAAACGAAATACGCGGATGTTTTAAGATGGGGATTGTCTGATGAAGAAATAATTAAGTTGATTCCAAAAGACGTCGAACTTATCGGACTCACGGCTCCGTTTACCGATTCTCGGTTCATCGTTAATCCTTTATCAATGGCGCTGAAAAAATCCTTTCCCTCCGCCGTTATTGTAATGGGAGGAGTATATCCCTCAACATTGCCCATGGAAGCGATAAGGCTTTCGGGGGCGGATATTTTAGTAATAGGAGAAGGGGAAATCGCTCTTTCTCAAATTGCCGCCGCTAGAAAATGGGAAGAAATAAAAGGGATTGTTTTTAAAAGAAATGGAAAAATTGTAAATACCGGTGCAGGCGAAATCATCAGGGATATTGAAAACGATTTGCCGATGCCTTCTTATGATTTAAGGCCAATGGCTAAATATGCTGAATGGTCGCCCAGAGGCAACAAGGCGGATAGGACACTGTCTATTGTCTCCTCTCGAGGTTGTCCTTTTAATTGCAATTTTTGCTCAATCCATCCCGTTTACGGATATAACTGGCGGGCGTTTTCCAGTCAGAGAGTGCTTAAAGAAATTCAACTTGCCATTGAGAGATTTAATATAAATCAGATTGAGTTTGAGGATGACAACTTAACTTTAGAGAAAAATCGGGCGATGGAAATTTTTGAGGGAATTAAAAATTTGCGTGATAAAAATGGGGGAAAAATCTATTGGTCCACTCCCAACGGCGTGATGATCCAGTCGTTGGAAAAAGAGGTGATTTTTAAAATGAAAGAGGCGGGTCTGGAATTGATAAATCTTCCGGTTGAAAACGGCGATGAAAAAATCCTTAAATTGATGAATAAGTATCAATGGGGGGCGCATCTTCAAAAAACTTTGGAAGCGGCGGCTTATTGCAAAGAGGCGGGAATCAAGGAAATTTGCGCTTTTATCATTGTCGGTTATCCCGGCGAAGACAAAGAATCTTTTGAAAAAACAGTTCGGTTTTGTGAGAAATTGCTTAAGGCGGGAGTCACGGCCATCACCCCTTTGGTGGCGACCCCCTATCCCAATACGGAACTCTATCGTCTTTGCGAAAAAAATGGTTGGTTGGCGCATTCTGATATGGAGAATGTTTTGATATATCAGCGATATTCAAATTTTTTGCCTGAATTTGTTCAAATTGAAACGCCATGGTGTTCAAGAGAGGAGGCGTTTCAAAGATGGGCGACAATGAAAAAAATGTTCCCCGTTGCGCATAATATCCGCAAGGAAGAAAAAAAGCATCCTACAACGGCTCATTTTTAGTTTAGACTTTGTCTTGTTTAGATTTCGTCTTGCGAGGATATTGCGGCGCCATCAATGTCAACGTGCCACGTTGACATTGATGGTTAATAAAACGGGCTTTTCATTTGGTTACAATTTTAATAGGCGTTGATATCATACTAAGTATGAAAGAATTAAAATTTGGAAATATTTTAATAGACGAAAACAGCCCCGCGGTTATTATTGCCGAATTGTCGGACGGACATTGCGGTAGTTTGGAAAAAGCCAAAATGCTTGCCAAGGCGGCCAAAGGGGCCGGCGCAGATGTCTTAAAAGTTCAGATGCATTTTCCGGAAGTGGAAATGACATCTGGTGTTAAGATGTGGGCAGGCGATTTGCAAGATATTTTGAAGGATGTTTGGTTTTCTCCGGAAAACCATCAGGCCTTGAAAAAATATTGCGAGGGAATAGGAATGCAATATCTTTGCACCCCGTTTTCGCCAAAGGCCATTGATGTTCTCAATGAAATGGGTGTTGACGGATTTAAAACCGGTTCCGGAGAAATTTATAATCTGCCTTTTCATAGAAAACTTGCCAAAATTTCCGCGGCAATGGGAAAGCCGGTGTTTATCTCAATAGGAATGTGCACTTTAGAAGAATTGGACGAAATCGTTTCCATGCATAAAGAAGAAGGCTCGCATTTTCTTTTAATGAACTGCACTTCTGAATACCCGATTAAAGATTATTCTCATACGCGGCTCGGTCTGATTCCGGTTTTGCGAGAGAAATTTGGAGTGATGGTTGGCCAATCAGACCACACGACGGAAATTTACACTTCTTTGGCCGCGGCGGCTTTAGGCGCCAAAGTTATTGAAAAACATTTTACCTTGGATAGGAAAGGTCCCTTTCCGGATGATTTTATGAGTTTGGATCCGGCGATGATGAAGGAATTGGTTGACGGCATTCGCAAAGTGGAAGCGGCTTTGAAAGGCAGGGAGAAAAATATTTTTCCCGAAGAGCAGGAAATCCGCTCCTGGGCTTTTCATAGCGTTGTTTCCGATGTTGATTTAAAGAAAGGAGATACTATAACTTTAGATAAAGTTCGTCCGGCAAGACCGGGCTGGGGAATACCGGCGAAATATCTTGATAAAAAATATTCCGCCGAATTGCTCGGCAGAAAGTTAAACAAAGACATTCCCAAAAACACCGTTATCAAATGGGATGATTTGGAAATATCATAAAATATAAAAATAGAAATGCCGGTTATTAAAATCGGAGAACGAAAATGAAATAAAAGAAAAACGGCCCAAAGTTTCCGGGCCGTTTTATTTTTTAAATTTTTACAAACCCCAGCCTTCAATTTGGCTGGAGATTTTTACGGGGAGGTCGTCGGTGGAAATAAGTATAGCTCCGGCGATTATTAAAATCGCCGCCCATATCCTTTTTTTGAAATCTCCTTCATTGAAAAACAAATGTCCCATTACTACTGACATCAGTATGCTCAACCGCTTTAATGTTCCGGTGTAGGCGACATATGTATGGTTGAATGTCGGCTGAATTAAAAATATAATTACTACTAACAGTGTCGCCACGCCGATAAGCGCCACGGCCTTTTTGTTTTTACCATACGCTGATAGCCCGAAAAATTTCTCGGTTTTTGGCGTTTTGTCTGGCTTAAGGATATAAAAAAACAGATAACCGGCTGCCATAATACCAAACAATGTTATCATGGCCATTGTTAAGCCTTGCATATCAATGCCGCGACGGGTATAAAGTCCATCAAAAAACAGGCCGATAGTGCCGAAACAAGCCGAGCCGAGCGCCAATGTAACAACGATTGTTTTATTACGCTCATTAGGCGAGAGATCGCCTATTTTTAATAAGAGCAGAAGTCGTTTCAGCGGGCTAAAATATTCGTACTAATGTTCAGGATTCCTTTCATATAAAAGTACATAGGAGCCGCACACCATCAGAAATATCCCGGCCCACGCCGATTTTACTGGGAAATTCTCCAAGCAGAATCGCCAAACCCGTAATCAAGCCCGGCGTCATTGCCTGCAGGGGAGCGGTAAGGGAAACCTCACCCGCGTCAATGGACGCGGCCTTGGTGTTAAAAAAAAATATAAAAAGATTCGCCGTTGTGCCTAAAAGCACCGCTCGCCAAAATCCTGGCAAAACTTGAGGCATAGCAAAATCCCAAGTTAACAGATAAACACCTCCAAATAACATCGTAGCCAGTCCGCAGGAATGGACCAAGAATTGCAACGGAGAAACGGTTTTGTCTTTTACCACATAACGCTTTAGAATATTATGAAGCGCTATGCCGATTGTTCCCAAAATAATCGGTAATACCACTATACTCCAACTGCCCATAATGTCCTCCTTATTTTTGTTTTATTTTTTCAACGAAACACCCTGTTATTTCTTAGCATATCCTTAAAATATGTCAATGATTGACAAAATTATAAATTCAGGTATTTTTTTATTGGATTTGCGTAAACACGCAAACGCAAAATATTTTTTAAAAATTATTTGAAAAGGAGGAATAGGAAATGGAAAAAGAGATTGTTTTGGTTGGTCAGATGGCGGCTTCAACTTTTGCTTTCAAGCCGTTAAGCGCAAAAGTCAAAGGAAAAAGGCTCGGCCATAAAGATAATGGCCGAAACCATTCACAAATTTTTATAAAAATTTGAATTTCAAGAGCTTAATCTAAAAGATTAAGCTCTTTTTTGCGCCATGTATTTAAAACATAAAGCTTGCTTTTTGGTTTTAATTATGTTAATATTCAAATTAAAATATGGACAGGAAAATTTTAGGCATTACTCCCGCGAGAGGCGGCTCTAAAAGCATACCTAAAAAAAATATAAAAGATTTTTTAGGCAAGCCGCTAATCGCATGGACAATAGAAGCCGCCCTTAAAAGCGGAGTAATGGATCGTTATATTGTTGACACGGACAGCGAAGAAATCGCGGAAACGGCTAAAAAATACGGAGCCGAAACGCCGTATCTGCGTCCTGAAGAGTTAGCTGAAGACGCGACTCCCACTTTGCCGGTTTTGCGGCATGCCGTCAAATGGCTTAGAGAAAAAGAAAAATTTTATCCCGACATCGTGATTCTTCTTGAATCCGTTTGTCCTTCAAAATCGCCTTATCATATAATTGAAGCTTTAGACCTTTTTTTAAAAGATGAAAAAGCGGAGAGTTTAATAACCGTGATTGAGGCGCCGGCCCAATATAATCCTCACTGGCTTTTACAGACCGATGAGAATGGATACGCTAAGATATTTACGGGGGACAATATAAGAGATATTATTCCAAGACGGCAGTTATTGCCGAAGGTCTATTCAAAAAACGGCGCTTTTTACATATTTAAAACCGATTGTTTATTTCGCGAATCTCCGAGTATTTTTGGAGACTACACAAAACTTTATGTAATGGGCAATGAGTATGATGTGGACATAGATAAGCCGGATGATTGGTTTTTAGCGGAGCAAAAAATGAAATTTATTTTAAATAAAGTCAGTTAAAATCTGTGATTTTATAGATTTTTAAACAATTATTTACAATGATAGGCATTATTCAAGGAAGACTTACCCCTTCGCCAGACGGAAGACTGCAATTTTTCCCGATTGAAAATTGGGAAAAAGAATTTGAATTTGCCAATTCAATCGGTTTTGACGCGATTGAGTGGTTTTTTGAAAAAAATAATCAATATAAAAATCCGATTTTCTCCTCTGCTCAAAGAATTAAAATTAAAAAATTGCGAAAAAAATTCGGCATATCCATACCGTCTATTTGCTGCGCTTATTTTGTGGACTCTGGTTTTACGGGTAATTCCGCTCCGGAGAGCAAAGATGTGTTAAAAAATTTAATAGGTTTAGGAGCGGAGCTCGGCGTCCAAAGAATTTTGATTCCATTTCTTGGGGACAGCGAGATTAAAGACGAGACTCAAAAATTAGAAATCATAAGCAATTTAAAAACTTGTTTAAAAACGGCGGAAAAATATAATGTTGAATTAGCCTTGGAAACATCGTTGCCGGCCGAAGAGTTAAGAAAATTCATATTTCAATTCAAAAGTCCGCTGGTTAAAATATATTACGATACGGGTAATTGCACCACTTTTGTCGGGCAAAAAGTGCCGGAAGAAATCAGATTATTGGGAAAACTGATAACAGGATTGCATATTAAAGATCGTAAATTTCAGAACACGACCTCTTATGTTTTAGGAAAAGGCGAAGCGAAATTCACGGATATATTTCAGGTCCTTAAAGAAATAGGGTTTAGGGGGCCGTTTATTTTAGAAGCGGCGCGCGATCTAAACACCGATGACATTGCTTTAAATAAATCTTATTTAGAGTTTATAAAAAATCATTTGTTAAAACCTCTCGCGTAATAATCTTTAATATGACAAACGGCAATCTTATAAAATATCTTATATGCGGTTTGGGCAGTATAGGAAAGCGTCACTGTGAAAATCTTCTTTCTCTCGGCGTGAAACAGAACGAAATAGCGATTTTAAGAAGACAAAATTCCAATCCCTTCGGGGATGTTTACTTAAAAGAAAAAAATTTTCAGGTTTTTACGGATTTAAAAAAGGCGTTGTCGCAAAAACCAGACGCGGTTTTTATTACAAACCCGACTTCATTGCATATTTCCGTTGCTCTTGAATCGGTAAAAGCCGGCTGTCATATTTTTATTGAAAAACCCCTTTCTCATTCGCTTAAAAAGGTAGAACGGCTCGTAGAAGAGGCAAAAAAAAGAAATTTAGTGGGGTTTGTAGGTTATCAGCTGCGATTTCATCCTTTATTAAAGAAAATTCGTCAATGGCTTAATGAAGAAAAAATAGGAAGGATAACTTCCGTGCGACTGGAAATGGCGGACCAAGCGGCAAAATGGCATCCTTGGGAGGACCCTAAAATTTCTTACGCTTTCAGGAAAGATTTGGGAGGAGGGGCTATCGCGACTCTTAGTCATGAAATAGATTTACTTTATTTTCTTTTTGGGAAACCCAAATTTATTTTTGCCGCGGGAGGGAAATACGGCAGTATGAAGACGGATGTTGAAGACGCTGTTGAAAGCATTATGGAATACCGTCAAGGATTTCACGCGTCAGTTCAGATAAATTATCTTGAAACTCCCCCTCGGCGATTCATCAGAATTTGCGGAGAAAAAGGGACAATAATTTTAGATTTGTTGTTAAACGAAGCGAAATTAGAACCTTTAGGCGGCAAGGCGGCAGTTTTATCAGTCGCCGGTTTTGAAAAAAATCAGATGTATTTGGCCGAATTGCGTCATTTTTTAGATTGTATTAAAAAAAGAAAATCGTCTCTTATTGACTTGCAGCAAGGTAAAGATGTTTTGGAAATTATTCTTGCCATAAAAACATCTATGGAAAAACAAAGGCCGCTGCGTTTTCTTTAAATCTTAAATTGTTTATGCCGGATTTAAAAACAAAAATTCGCGAGATTCCAGATTTTCCCAAAAAAGGAATTAATTTTAAAGATATTACTCCTCTTTTGGAAGACGCGAGACGCTTTAAACAGGCAATTGATTTGTTCGTTAAAGAGTATAAAAGCAAGGGAATTAAAAAAATAATCGCCATTGACGCCAGAGGATTTTTGATCGCTTCGGCTTTGGCGTATAAACTGGGGAGCGGGATTGTTATAGTCCGTAAAAAAGGCAAACTGCCTTATAAGACAATCGGTTGCGATTATGATTTGGAATACGGAAAAGAGACATTGGAAATTCATCAAGATTCAATTAAGCCCGGCGAGAAAATTTTAATAGTTGACGATGTGTTAGCCACTGGCGGCACGGCTCTTGCCAGCGCTCAACTCGTTGAAAAATTAAAAGGACAAATAGTCGGTCTGGCGTTTTTAATTGAACTTTCATTTTTGCAAGGCCGAGAAAAACTGAAAAAATTTAAAATTATTTCACTCGTTAAATACAAACATTAGCAGAATTATATCTGAACAAGATGAGATATATCTTTGACACGCATTCGGCCTAGCTCGCTTTGAAAATAGTGTCAAAGATGCGCTCATCTAATACCATATCTTGCCGCATTTTGTTTTTTATGAGAGAATAATAAAATGCGGGCGATTTTAGAACATCACATAAAAAGAAAAAAATTCAGTCATAGTTATCTATTTTACGGCGACAAAGAACAAGCTTTAAAGCTTATTGAAAAAGCCAGCCGTCATATTTTTTGCGAAAATTTAAGCCATTGCGGAAATTGCGCGGCTTGTAAATTGGAATTTCGTCAAAATCCCGATTTTTTTTCTTATTCTTTTGACAAATTTCAGATAGACGCGAGCCGCGCCATAAAAGAATTAGTTTTTAAAAAATCATTCGCCGCCGGCGGTAAAATTTTCCGAATTGAATTTCAAGAAATAGGCCGCGAAGCGGAAAATTCTCTTCTGAAAATTTTAGAAGAGCCGCCTCCGGATACTTATTTTTTTCTTTGGACTCCTTCTTTGGAAAATATTTGCGACACCATAAAATCGCGAATCACCCCTATTTTTAGCGGACTTTCCCGCACGGAACAAGATGAAACACAGAGTCAATTTTTTAAAATGAATTTTGAAGAAAAACTGAATTTTTTTTCTAAAATAAAAGACAAACAAAAAGCGAAAAATTTGATTTTAGGTCTTATAAATTTTAATCGTCAAAATCATTTTTTCTCCGGACTTAATAAATTGGAAGTCGGAGTTAAAATGATAGAGCGGAATATTCCTTTGAGTTTGATAGGATTATATATTTTCAGTTAGAAAAATGACTGATTTTTAAGGAGGCGAAGCCGATTATAAAAATCGTCACCCTCTCCTTTTATTCCGAGAAAATCATTAGCAATTCAGAGTAAAGCGGTAGCGGACGCTTCGCTTAAACTTAGAAAGTTTCACCTAGACCATTGGGAAAAAGGAGGGGGTGCTCAAAAATTATAGTCGTTTGCAAAATTTTTTTAAAAATTTTGCATACTCCTTAATTTTTGGCAAATCTATCGTGCAAAAAACATTTATTGTTATCGCCATTATTTTGTTGGTCAGTATTATTGTCGGCGCGGTTATTCTTATCGCGATGGGCGGGACCGGGAAAGGCGCGGAGCGGAGCAAGAAAATAAAAGCCGGAGAAACTGTTTTAATATCTAAAGACGCCGGAGAAAATTGGGAAAGGGCGGCTATTCTTAAAACTTTTGATGTTCGGGAAATTTTTTTGTCGCAAAAAAACCCGGGCAGAGTTTTTATCTTAACAAAAGAAAACGGAATTTGGTTTAAAGAAAGAGACAGCGAAGAGTGGAAAGAAATGCCTTCTCTTAAAATTAAAAAAAGATCGCCTCTTTATTTTATGGCGGAAGACCGCGATAATCTGTATGTTAGCTTTTATTCCGACCGCCGGGGCAGGATAGTCAGATATAATTTGGAAAGCGGCGGAGAAGAAGAAATTTATCATACGCCGCTTGAGGGTTATGGCGTCTATGGCATTTGGCCTTCGGATGACGGAAGAGTTTTGAGATTGATTTCTTCCGACGGAGGATTTTACGAAAGCGTGAATCACGGCTATACCTGGCAAGTAGTCTATAGATTTAACGAAGGCCTTTTAGGTATGACTCTTGCTCAAGCGAAATATATTTTATGGGTTATAACTTCTAGAGGAAGAATTTTAAAAACCGTGAACGGGGGAAGAAGCTGGGACGATATTTCTTTGGGTTTAAAACAATTTGACAAAGCCGATAAAATAGAAAATCTTGTTTTTGACGCGCCTTCCCAATTTTTGTATTTAGCTTCGGGTTACGGAATTTTAAAATCATTTTCCGGAACGGCTCAATGGGAAGCTCTGCCTTTGCTCTTGCCTCCGGAATCTTTGCCGATTCGGGATGTCCGCCTTGACCAAACAAATTCCAATATTATTTACGCCGGTAGCAAGAATCAGTTTTATAAAAGCGAAGACAGCGCGAAATCATGGAGAATAATCACTTTGCCCACCAAGCGTCAGATTTCGCGAATTGCCGTGGACTTGATTGACAATAAAGTAATTTATATCGGATTGGAATAATTAGTCGTTCTTCACCTTAATTTTTTGGATGCGGCTCTTATCCAGTTTTGGCAGAGTGAGAGTTAAAACGCCGTTTTTTAAAACCGCTTCCGCTTCGTCAACATCAATTTCTTGGGGTAAAATAATTGACCTTGAAAAAGCGCCCCAATAAAGTTCCTGATAAAAATAATCGTCGGAAGAAGCCGAATGCTGACGGCTTCTTTTTCCTTTTATTGTGACCATATCGCGGCTTATAGAAATATCTAAGTCTTCCGGTTTTAGACCGGCGACAATTGACTGGACAATAATTTCTTTTGGCGTCTGGTGCATATCTATCGTTAGTTGTCCTTCCTCTTCGTTGTCCGGCCATTTTTTTTTGTCGTTTTTTGCCGCGGTTGTTTGAACTTGAAATTGGGAAGACGGCGCAGGCGCGCTATCAAAAGAAAATGAAGAATTTTCTTCGCTCGGCTCATTTTCTTCTTCTAAATTTATACTGCCCGTGAGCCGTTCAAAAAATGATTTTTTGTTGTTCATAAAATAAATATGCAAATCTACAAATGATATGCTAATTTACTAATTGCTAATGGTTATTCGCAATTAGTATCATTAGCATTAAATTCGTTGATTGGCATCTTGTTTTAATCTTTCAAACAAATAAATAATAATAACCGCGAAAATCCAAACGGTTAAAAAAATTCTAAAAATATTCTCTTCGCTATTCATTATAAAATAATTAAAAAATCCATGCAACAGCGCGGCAAGAATAAATCCAATTAGCACATTTCTTTTCAGATGTTCTTTTTTAACTTCGTTAGCGATTTCCTCTATTTGAGCTTGAGGGGGGTCGGTTTTAAATTGCAGCCACGGCAATGATTTTCTTAAGGGGGAGAAAAGTGAAAAAGCGATGCTCGCGCCTATAAATCCGGATGAAACGACATGAACCAAACTTGCGCCTAAAAATCTTAAATTGCCGGAAAGCAAACCTTCGGTCAGCCCTCTGTCCGTAAATTCCTTAAAAATAAAAAGTATATTTTCTAGAGCCGCGAAGCCCAAAGCGGCGGTAATAAGATAAATTATAGCGTCAATCGGTTCGTCAAAATCTTTTTTTTCCAAAGCCGCTTTTTTCGCCGCGTAATATTTAAAGTATTCTTCCACGCCGGCGTAAATAAAAATAAGAAAAACCGGATATGAATTCATTGTCGCTAAATTAAAATAAGCGAAAAATTTAAGAAGGCCGTATTCTATGAGAAAGACGATAGGAATAACCCCGGCTCCGGCTAAAAAAGTCAAAAATATCCGTTTTTTCGGCTCCGGATGGCAGTCTTCTTTTAACCAAAATAAAAGCCATAATAAAGCCGGCAAAATTCCTCCCAAAAAAGCGTAAAGAATAAATTGTAGCGTTGAACTTGACATTTTTTATATTTTGTTTAGTATAACGGAAGATTTCATGTTTGGTTTGAATGTTCTAATTTTTAGAGGAGGTCTAAAATGAAAGAGTGGTTTTCAAGAATAAAAATGCCAAAGTTGTCGAAAAGGTTGACTAAAGTTTCTCTGATAATTTTATTTTTAACGGTTTATCTTAATGTTGGCTGGTTAACAACGGAATATGTTTTTAAAAATATATACACCAAGAAACATACAGAAATAGTTACTCCTTTGGCTAAATTTATGGCTGGGCCGTGGAAATTTTTTACCGGATCTGAAACATTAAAATTAAAATCAAAAAGAGAAATATCAGTAAAAATATCAGTAGGACGCCCTATACTCAATATTATTTGGCCTGTTTATTTAATGGGCGCTATACTTCTTTGGGCTATTTATTACGCGCACTATTTTCTTTGGCTGGTTTTTGCCGGAGGAGTTGTAAAAACCATTGGGTTCACAGCAAGCGTTGTTTCAACTACCAATCATTTTATTTTAACATAATTTAGACTGTTTTAAAATATAGCATTACCCGCGCCAACCATCGGCGCGGGGCTTTTTTATTTTACTACATATATAGACTTACAGAAAAACAAAAGAGACCTCTTATGAAGAGGACTCTTTTGATACGGTAAGCCGTTTGGCAAACCATAGCTTATCACCTGAATTAATTTTAAGTATAGCGAGTCAAAATAATTTGTCAAGTTCACTGCAAACTGAATTGTGGAAAACTCAAAACGGCTCCGTATGGAACGGACGGGATTCGAACCCGCACTTTTCAGGTGATAAGCTGAATAGTCTGCCGATTAACTTACCGTCCCGTTCCGGAGCCGCGAATGTATTATATCAAAATATTCGGAAATAAAAATGTAGAAAAATTGTCAAATCTGAATTAAAGTTCCGTGAAGAGCATATTATTTTGGCGGCCAAGATTCGGTGATGAGCAGTTTTTGGGTTTTGATGTTGTTCGGCAAAAGCGACCAGATTTTTTCGGTGATAAACGGCATAAAAGGGTGGAGGAGTTTGAGAAGAGTTGTCAAGTTTTGGCATAAAATGTATTGAGCGGCTGAACGGTCTTTTTCGTTTTCGCTCCGCAGCCGCGGTTTTGATTCTTCAATAATTTTATCCGCGAATGTGTGCCAAAAATAATGGTAAAGTTTTTCTGCCGCCGTATAGAATTTGAATGAATCCATCAGTTTGGTAATTTCTTGAACAAAATTTTGGAGTTCTTTAAGATTTTTTTTATCATTTTTCGTTAAGTTTTGAATTTTGAATTTTGAATTTTGAATTTGTTTGTGATTTATGATTTGTGATTTGGAGTTTGTTTGGAAATTGGAAATTGGAAATTGGAAATTCCCGTTTTGTATCACAAAACGGCTGGCGTTCCAAATTTTATTGGCGAAATTCCGGTAGCCCTGAATTTTTTCTTCCGAAATTACAATATCTTGCCCTGCCGTGTTTCCAACCACAAGCGCCATTCTTAAAGCGTCAGCGCCGTATAAGTCAACTATTCTCAAAGGGTCAATAACATTTCCTCGCGACTTTGACATTTTTTGCCGGTCTTTATCGCGCACCAGTCCGTGAAGATAAACATATTTAAACGGGATTTCTCCGGTCGCGTAAAGTCCTAACATTATCATTCTTGCTACCCAAAAAAACAAAATGTCGTGGCCGGTTTCCATTACAGTTGTGGGGTAAAATTCCTCAAAATCTTGAGTTGTCCAATCAAAAATATTCTTCCTTCTTAATTTTGATTTTTGATTTTTGATTTTTGATTTTGAGCCGACTTGCGATAGCAAGGCGGCGAATGGCCACTGCCCTGAAGAAAACCAGGTGTCAAAGACATCGTTATTTTCTTCTAAAAAGTCGCTCCCGCAATTTTTGCATTTTTCTCGCGAAATCGTAAGTTCAATAACTTCGGCGTTTTTCGCCATCGCAATTTGCCCCATTTCTTCATGCGAGAGATTTTTTATACTTCTGCGCAATACTCTGACAGGTCCTCCGTGAGAAACAATAACCACATTTTTATGAGAATGTTTAGTTTTATGTTTTTTAAGCGCTTCCAAAACTCTCGTTTCTAAATCTTTCCAGCTTTCGCCCTCGG
>Ga0209541_10008577_pt1 | contig 16808 bp, 15 predicted proteins | sample RifCSPlowO2_01_FD_184027 | JGI IMG/M metagenome (GOLD analysis project Ga0209541, IMG submission 184027) | Groundwater microbial communities from Rifle, Colorado - Rifle CSP2_plank lowO2_0.1 (SPAdes) (version 2) | ecosystem: Environmental > Aquatic > Deep subsurface > Groundwater | place...
TGCCAAATATCGGGCATCTTGCCATTATTGGCGTTAAGCGCTATTCCATTTAACAAATTCCCCAGCCCTATTAAGGCAAATGGAACAACAAAATAATGGAATATGGAAAATTCTGATGTTCTAAATAAAGACAAAACAGCAACACAGCATATTACACTGAAAGCGAAAGGGATAAAATACTTAATCCGCATTGCAATCCCCCCAGATATAAAAGACCTGAATAAAATATAACGTGTTCTTATTTTATTTACAAATTGCGGTTTTTAGGTACATCGGGAAAACCCGCACACCTTGCAGGACAGACAGCCCTCGCCCATTTCTAAAGCGTTGCCGCAATCCGGACAGCCCGGCATCATTCCGTAATCCGCCAAAGCTCTTTTGGAAATTTGCGAACTCTTCTGCGCGCCCACTGAAACTGACACCTCTTTATTCATATGCTCCTCTAGTGTCTCGCTTTCTTTTCCCGCCAATTTTGGAACTTCGCCGCGAAGATACTTCATATGTTCATCCAAAATCTGGCCGATGGCGTCCGGCAAAGAAAGCACGGTTCCTTTATTGGTCATCACCGGCATCGGCCCGCGGATGCCCTTCAAGTCATTAATAATATCGTCCACGCTGACGCCGGCGCGAAGCGAAAGAGAAATCAACCGGCAAATTCCTTCACTTTGTTCCTGAAAAAATCCTCCGCTTTTGCCGATAGTCGCGAAAATTTCAAATGGCTCGTTATTTTCATCATTATTAATCGTCACATAAAGATTCCCGTAACCGGTTTTTACTTTATAGGTCTGTCCGTTAAGCACTTCCGGCCTCGGTTTCGGAGAAAATTTCGGAGTTTCTTTGATAATTTTTTCCATCGCCCGTTCGGTTCCTTCGGCTAATTCCGTCGGCGAGGCAATATTTTCGCCATTCCCCAGATTCAAAATCTGGACTGTCCGGCTGCCTTCCCGATAAACCGTACAACCCTTGCATCCGGAACGCCACGCCATAATATATCCCCGCGCCACATCCTCGCGAGTGGCGCTATTGGGAAAATTAATCGTCTTAGAAATTGAAGTATCCACATTTTTTTGGAACGCCGCCTGCGCGCCAATATGAGCCTCCGCGGACATATCCATAGACACCACAAAAGCGTCCCGCAATTCCTGCGGCAACCAAACCAAGCGCTGAATGCTTCCGGTTTTTACCAGCTCGTCTTTAACTTTATCCAAATCAATCTTATATTCTTCCAGCGCTTCTTTAAAATATCCGTTCAAATAATGGTACTGGTGGCCGTCTTTGTCCTGCTTGGTGTAAAGAAGGGCGAAATTCGGCTCAATACCGCTGGAAGTGTCAAACATCATGGATATGGAACCGGTCGGCGCGACCGTGGTAAGCGCGGCATTACGCCTTTTAATTTTCCGGTCGCTGAAAACGCTTAAATTATAATTAGGAAACACTCCTTTGCTTTCCGCCAGCTCTTCGGACATTTCTTCGCTAACTTTTTGGATGAATGCCATTGTTTTTTCCGCGAGCGCGAATCCTTCCGGAGAATCATATTTCACGCGAAGCCGGTACAGCATATCCGCGAATCCCATTACTCCAAGCCCGATGCGCCGGTTGGCTTTCATTGTCTCTGTAACTTTCGGCACTGGAAAATTAGACCGGTCAATAACATTGTCCAACATCCGGATGGCGGCGCGGACTACAAACGCCAACCTATCCCAATTCACAGTTGGTTTATCCTGCCTGCCCGACTTAGCTTCAGCGGCGGCGGGAGCTTGTCGAAGGACAAAAGCCGCAAGATTAATTGAACCGAGATTGCATACATCATAAGCGCCAAGCGGCTGTTCGCCGCAAGGATTAGTCGCCTTAATATCGCTGAAACGCGGCAAAGGATTGGCGCGATTAGCAGTATCAATGAAAAATGTTCCCGGTTCGCCGTTAGTCCAGGCGGCGTCCACAATCATAGTAAATAATTCTTTAACGGTAATGTCTATTTCTTCATAACCGGTTACCGAGCCGTTTTTGGCCCGCAAAACCTTATGCGGCTTCATCTTTTTTCCATTCCAAGTTGCCAACCAGAACTCATTCGGACGATTAACAACCGCTTCCATAAATTCGTCCGTTAAGCCGACCGAAATGTTAAAATTCCGGAACTGGCCCTCAACGCGCTTGCAATTGATAAAATCAATAATGTCCGGATGGTCCACGCGAAAAATCGCCATATTGGCGCCATGCCGGCCCTGCTGTTTAATTACGCCGAATGCCTGATTATAAACGCCTAAAAAAGAAACCGGACCGGAAGAGACCCCGCGCGACCGCTTGGTCGGCATGCCGGCCGGCCGCAATTCCGAAAACGCGAATCCCAAACCGGAACCGGCCTGCTGGAGAAGCGCCGCATCTTTCAGAGTGCCGAAAATACTCTCCATATTGTCGTTAATCGGAAGCACGATGCAGTTAGCCACTAAGGGAGTGGGGGCGCCGGCATTGGTAATGGTACGGCCAGCCGGAGTAAACTCTTTGCGCGCCATCACTTCAAAAAATTCTTCTTCAAATTTACCTGTCATTTTATCATCGGCGCCATAGTCACGCTCAACTTCAGCCAATGCCCTGGCCACTCTGCGGAACATCTCGGCCGGCGTCTCCTGCGAACCATCGTCCCGGACAAATAAAAAACGCTTCTTCATCATTTTCAGTGCGTTCTCGGAAAAAGAAACGTTTATTTGTCCGTCAGTTAACTTTTGGGATGGGCTATTCGCTGGCATGTTATTAACAGATTGGTTTATATAATTACATTTTAACATTTTAGCGGTTTTTCAAAATGTTCTTCTGTGGATAACACGCGCTCGCTTAAATAAAAAGCGTCTTTGGAGACGCCTTTTGTTGGCTAATTTATAAACTAAATTTCATTAACTACATTATCAATCTCAAAGCAAAAAGATGGGTCGGATTCTTTTCACAGCTTAAAAAATAAGTTGAATCGTTTGAATTGCCGATATGTCCGCCAAGAAGTTTAAGCGACAAATCAAGTTTTGAATGAACTGACAATGCCTTATCGGAATTGCCGTTATGCATTATCTTAACGGAAGCTAATTCTGAAACGCAACTCGGACAATCCGGCAACGCTGGCGGCCCAAAACTAAACGCGTCTCGGCTATAATTTACATCATTAGTAAGATATCCAACCAAAATATCTAATTGCGTCTTAATCTGTTTTTTGTCCTTTTCGTCCCTATCAGCCAAAAAAACTTCCAAGCCGCGTATTATCACGCCATTTCTCCATTAAATAAAAGGAACTGCTTTATAGTATAAAAAATATAAGGAGAGATGTCAAATACAAAAAACAAGGGAGCCGCTGCCGCGACTCCCCGGACAGCCTTGATCCTTGAATCAAGGCACCTTTATCCCTCTCCGTGAGCTCATGAGGAATTCTTTTATTATATATTAATAAAATACTAATGTCAAGTGCGCGAGGGGCTAGTCAACAACTAAAAACTAAAGTGATGCTATTTTTACAAACAAAACAGCTGGTTTGTAAAAATAGCTGAACGGATATTATTTCCTCTTTCGGCGCAAAAAAGCGGGGATGTCCCATAAGTCCGTCGGTTTTTTTTGCAAAACCGGTTTTGATTTTGTATTTTTTTGAGCATCGGATTCTTTTTCTCCGGTTTTTTCTTTCAAAATCGGCGGCTCAAACTTGCTGTCATTGGCAGTAAAAAGATTTGACAACGAAGAAGACGGTTTGCCGACTGACGCGCCGTTAAAACCGGTGGCTATCAAAGTAACCTTTACCGAATTGGCTTTCATGGCTTTGTCGTGGTAAGCGCCGAATATAATTTTCGCAGACGGGTCCACCGCTTCGGAAATAATTTTGGCGATATCATTGATTTCGCTCATCCGCAAATCCTTTGCTCCCGATATTCCAAAAAGAACTCCTTTTGCCCCGTCAATGGATATTTCCAAAAGCGGCGAATTAACGGCTTGCGTTACGGCGCTTACCGCTCTTTCTTTGCCGCTGGCCATGCCAATGCCAATCAAAGCCGAGCCGGCATTTTGCATAATGGTTTTCACATCGGCAAAATCAACATTGACTACGCCCGGCATGGCAATCAGTTCCGCTATACCCTGCACCGCGGAACGGAGAATGGTGTCCACCGCCTCAAAGGCCTTTATCAAACTGGTGTCTTGGTCAATAATCGCGAAAATCCGGTCATTCGGCACCACTATCAAAGTATCCACTTTATCTTTTAATTTTATGTATCCATCCTGGGCAATTCTCGCTCGCTGGGAGCCCTCAAAAGTAAACGGTTTGGTGACTACGGCGATAGTAAGAGCGCCAAGTTCTTTGGCGGCTTCCGCCACTACCGGCCCCGCTCCGGTGCCGGTACCTCCGCCAAGCCCGGCAGTGATAAATACCAAATCCGCCCCTTTTAACGCCTCTACGATTTCCGCCCGAGTTTCTTCAGCGGCCTGCCTGCCCAAATCCGGATTCATTCCGGTGCCAAGGCCTTTAGTTAAATTTTTTCCGATATGGAGCTTAACATCGGCTTCGCAAAGTTCCAGGTCCTGAGTATCGGTATTGATAGCGATAAATTCCACGCCTCTTAAAAAATCGCCGTGCATCCTGCTGACCGCATTGCCGCCGCCGCCGCCGACGCCGACAACTTTAATAACCGCCTTATTATGCTGTAAATTATCTCCGTTTAATTTTCTAAATTTTTTAGACATTTAAATTATGGCAAAAGATTGTTAATGGCGTTCTTAAGCCAATTTTTTAATCCGCCGCCGCCAGAATCGCCAAACATTCGATTCCGGCCTTCCATAAGCAATCCCAGCGCGCCCACGAATTGCGGGTCTTCTGCCTGCAAACTGATTTCTCCGTTTGGCGATTCAACAGAAGCAATATCCGGTATGCCAATCTGAGCCGGCAAATCCATTTCTTCTTTAACAAAATCAACTATTCCGGAAAGCTTGCAGCCACCGCCGACTAAAACCACTCCCACCGGCAATTGAGACGCTTTTCCGATAATCTTAAGTTCATTATTAACGAATTCAAATATTTCCGCAAGCCGAACTTCTATTATTTCCGCGATAAAACGGCGGGAAACATTGGAACGGGTATCCGGGTCTATTTTTTTCAAGTCAACCTGCTCCCGTCCGGAAGCGCCTTTCAAATTCGCCGAACCATAAGTTAATTTTACCGCCTCGGCGGCCTCTACGGAAGTTTTCAGCCCGATAGCCAAATCATTAGTGATGTTTCCGGAACCGACCGGAAAAACCGCGCAATGAATCAATTTATTTTCTTCGTAAACGCACAAACTAGTGGTACCAAATCCCACATCCACCAAAGCAACGCCTAAATCCTTTTGATTTTTCGAAAGAGACGCCATGGAATCCGCGAGCGGAGAAAAAATAAGCCCGCCTACGGACACGCCAGCCATCTCAACGCATTTAGTCAAATTTTTTATTGACGGGCCGAAGGCGTCAATAATTAAGCTGTTTACTTCCAACCGATTGCCGCTCATTCCCAAGGGGTCGCGGATATCACCTATTCCGTCCACCACGAATTCTTTCGTAATGGCATGCAAAACCATCCGATTAGACGGCAATTTTATGGCTTGGGACGCTTGAATCGCCCTGTCAATATCATCTTGATACACTTCGTTATCGGCGCGGGAAACCGCCACGATTCCCCGGGAGGACTGAACATGAACATCTCCATTGGCGTTAATAAATAAATTTTTAAGGGCATTTTTGGAGACCTTCTTAATTTCGCCGAACATTATATTCAGTGAACGGGTCATTTCCGCCAAGTCATCAACACTGCCCTTTCTCATTCCGCCGGACGGAGTTTTAAAAAGATTAACCAAAACCGTCCGTCCGTCGCTTTTGACTTCGGCCACGGCGGCTTTTAAGCTCTGCGAACCGATATCTAAACCGGTAATAAAATTATTAGCCATGTATATGCGGTAATTTCAAAAGAAGCTCCTCTTCTTTTTTCTCCATCTTTATTCTATCACTTTTTTTCTGGTGGCCATAACCTAAAATGTGCAAAACTCCGTGAATCAGCATCAATAGCAGGTCTTCTTTGTTTTTTTTGATGTATTCAGGGGCTAAATAAACTTCTCCAAGCTTATCGTCGCCCGGAAAATTTTTTGGCTTGGTAAAAGAAAGGACATTAGTAGCCCTGTTTTTTCCGCGAAACTTTTGATTAAGCGACTTCATTCGCCCGTCGCCTATAAGATAAACTTCAATAAGCCCGTTTTTACGCAATAACGAAGCCAATCTACGAGATAATTTAGACGCTGATTGCTTATATTCTTTAACTGCTTTATCTAAAGCCGTAATTTTTAATTTCATATTAAATTACGGAAAATTTCATCCTTTTTCATTTTCGCCGCCTTGATTATTTTTTTTCTCAAATTGTTCCCCCTCCATAAGATTATCTTATCTCCGCGTCAAATTTTTCCGCCACGGCCTTTATAATAATTTTCAATTCTTTGTCCGCTTCCGCGTCAGTCAAAGTGCGGTCTTCGGCCTGAAAAACAATCCGAAAGGTCAGCCCTTTTCTTTTTTCTTCCGGAGACGGCTCATAAAAATCAATCAAGTCAATATCGGATACCAATTTCGGGCTTATCCGCTGAATAAATCCCAGAATTTCTCCGACCCTGATTTCCGCCGGCGCAAAAATTGATAAGTCGCGGATAATGCTCGGGAATTTGGACAACGGCCGGTATTCCTGCTCTTCGTTAATTTCTTTTAGCAAACCAGGCAAGCTGATTTCCACTACCGCAACTCCACGCGCCTGGCTAGCCAATCTAATGCCGCCAATGACTTTATCGCTGACTTTAACAGAAAGAAAATCTCCGCCTTCAATATAAAAATCAAAATCGGTTATTCCCAGCCGCTTTAACAATAAATCCACAATTCCTTTTAATTCCAAATAACTTCCGCCGCCGAATGCCGCTAAACCGAGATTCAATGCCTCCCTTACCGCTCCCGCCGAACCAAAAAACACATTTCCAATTTCAAAAATACGGACTGTTTCCGAAAAACGCCGGTTGTCCGCGATATTTTTCAGCAAGCCCGGCTCTAAACTGTCCCTTAAATAAGAAAACTGTTCGCTGATGGGATTAGCAATCGATATCGCTTTTAAACCGGCGGATTTTTTATCTAAAAACGAATAATTATAGACCTCGGAATAACCAAGTCCGGATAAAATTCCGCGAATCTTGTCTTTTAGAATAATCACGCCATCCTGGACTGCCGCCCCCAAGGCGATTCGTGGCGGTTCCGCCGGCAATTTTTCATAGCCGAAAATCCTGACAACTTCTTCCGCCAAATCCTCAATGCCCTGAATATCGGCGCGAAGCGGCGGAACTTCCACCGCGCCGTTCCACCGGCCAAAACCGAGCGAAGTTAAAATTTTCCAAATTTCTTTTTCGGTAAAATCTCTGCCAATTAAATTATTGAGCCGGCGAACATCCAATTTCATAATTTTTTTGGACTGTTTTTTCGGATACTCGTCAATTGGTTCATAAACTTTCGCTCCGGCCAATTCTTTCAAAAGCTGGAGGGCGCGACGCATCCCCATAGCGGCCAATTCCGGACTTAAATTATGGGAAAACCGCAAAGAAGCGTCCGTAACCAGCCCTAATTTTCTGGAAGCGCGATAAATGCCGGCGCTGTCAAAATTCGCGGATTCCACCAAAATCCGTTTTGTTCTCGGAGTAACCTCGCTGAATTTTCCACCCTTAATTCCAGCGATGGCTAACGGCGATTTGATGTCGGCGATAACCAAAATATCCGGACTCAAAGAAAGGGTGTTTCCGTCAATGGTCTCTATGGATTCGCCGGCCTTAGCGGTTCGGACAATAATTCCTTCCGAGACCTTGTCAGCGTCAAAAGCATGAAGCGGCTGTCCTGTCTCCAACATAACGTAATTCATAATATCCACCACATTATTAACAGAACGGAGTCCGCAGGATTCCAACGTTTCCCGAATCCATTTTGGCGACGGGCCGATTTTAACATCCGTCGCCAAAGCCGCCAGATAACGCCGGCAAAGTTTGTTATTTTTTATTTTTACCGCGAAAGCGCCTTTTGGCCTGGCATCGGAAAAATACCGACCGCCAAAATCCGAATAAGGAACATTCTTAAGGTTCATAATCGCCGCTGTTTCGCGCGCCAATCCTAAATGCGAAGCGGCGTCAGAATACCGATTCGGCGGAATGACAATATCCAAAACATCTCCACCCAAATCCGTTGCTTCAAAAGAATACAAATTCATCCTTTCAACGAGCTCTGCTTTGGCATATTTGCCGGGCGCTAATTTTTTGATTAAGTTGAATGAAAACTTCATCCCTCACCCTTGAAGGATTGCAAAGCGAGCGCAATCCTTCATATTACTTTTGTGACCTTTTGTTGCTATAAACATAGTTATTTGATATAAATTCGGCTTTGAAAACTACTCATCCTTCAAGGGTGAGGGATTAAAATTGCTTTATAAACCTCAAGTCCCCTGAATAAAATAATCTGATATCCGGAATATTGTATTTAATCATCGCGATTCTTTCCAGCCCCAACCCAAAAGCAAATCCCTGCAAATCCCGAGGGTTATAGTGAGCCGCCTCAAAAACATTCGGATGCACCATGCCGGCGCCCATCACTTCCAGCCAACCGGATTCTTTGCAAACATTACAACCCTTGCCGCCGCATTTAACGCATTGCACATCCACTTCCAGTCCGGGCTCAACAAAAGGAAAATAACTCGGTCTTAATCGAATAGCAACGGTCTTTTTAAATAATCGGCTGAAAAATTCCTGAATCACATATTTAAAATTAGCCAGAGTAATATCTTTACCCACCATTAATCCCTCCACCTGATAAAAATTTATCTCATGAGAAGCGTCTGTCGCTTCGTATCTAAATACCCTGCCCGGCACGATAATCTGAAACGGCGGCTGATGGGTTTCCATATAACGGACCTGCACCGGACTGGTATGCGTTCTAAGTAATAAGCGGTCAGCAACATGTGGCGTATTATTTTTTTTACTTGTCTCTTGTTTCTTGTCTCTTGTTTCTTGTTTTAGCCAGAATGTATCCCACATATCCCTCGCCGGATGGTCTTTGGGAATATTTAAAGCGTCAAAATTATAATGTTCGGTTTCCGCTTCCGGTCCCTCCACTACGGAAAAATTCAGCGCTTTAAAAATTTCCCGAATTTCATTTTCTACCAGAGTCAATGGGTGAAGGTGCCCGACGGCTATTTTCTTTCCGGGCATAGTAATGTCCAGATTAGTTGGAAGTTGGGGGTTAGAAGTTAGAAGTTCTTTCAATTTTTGCTTAAACGCTTGCTCTAATTCTTCCCGCAAAGCATTGGCGGCCGGACCGATTTTTCTTTTTTCGACAATCGGTAAATCCTTCAAAGTCCGGAGAATTTTCGTCAACTCTCCGCCCTTCCGGCCCAAAAATTTAACACGCAAATTTTCCAACGATTTGCCGTCTTTAGACGCCAGAATTTCCTTTAAGGCCTGTTTTTTTAAATTATCTAATTCATCCAACTTCATAATTAACTACATTATACAAGAAAAAGAAAGGGCGCTCAAATTAATTCACGAACCTTAAAAATTGACAAGGTGGCAAAAAAATAATAAACTTTTAAAAGTTCTAAACTATCGGAACGGGAGAAGAATAATGATTTTAAATCTGCGGGATGAGCTTGTTGGTTTAAGCGCGCGAAGACTCTTTGTTCGGTCGCATCAAGAACTATTAAATAAACAGAAAATAAGGAAATTGGTTTACCGCTACTACCATTTTCATATTAGTGCAACTCGATTACTTTGGGGAGAAGAACGTTGCTGTTTTGATGAACTGAGAGAATACGGCATCTTCCAAATTTGGACAAAAGAATTTATTGATGCTTTTGTTTTATACCTTAAAAAAACACTTTCTTGTCCGAATGCTCTAATCCTTGACTGTGGCGCAGGAAATGGCTTACTCACTTTTTGGCTTAAAAAATATGGCTTCAATATAGTTGCGGTTGACAGTAAAAGTGATGAATGGGAATTTACTCAAAATGGAAAGATTCCTGATTGGGTTCTGCAAATGGAAGTTTCTGAAGCATTAGAAAAATTTCAGCCGGAATTAGTAATCGCTTCTTGGATGCCACCGTCGTGGGGTTACTCTTTGTTTGATAACTATGAATGGACAGATAATTTTCATTCTTGCCCATCAGTTAAAGAATACATTCTTATTGGAGAAGAATCCGATGAGGGAAATATTCCTCAATGCGGAAGCTTTTATTCTTGGGAAGGTAGTCCTAATTGGCCCCGTAAAGATTTGCCACAATTAAATGCCCTCTCTCTTTCTTATTTGGATTTTTTACAAAAAATTGAAAGAGACAGAAAATCGATTATATGTTCTTTTAAAAAAGTTTAGTAAAAAACCGCGATTGTATCGCGGTTTTTATTGGCACATAAATACTCCGAGCGTAAGCTCGGAGATGGAGCGCCTACTGCCACTATACTATGGTATAGTGGCAGGCAAATAACAATATTATTTGGATAAAAAGATACCCCGAGCGGCCTACTCCGCCGTAGTAGCCTACGGCTACGAAGGCTGGATAAGCTCGGGGAGTTTCATTTTTATAATTATTTAATTCCGTTTAAACTTATTTTATCAGAAATTCCTGAAAATCTCACCACCTCCGCACCCTGCTACGCTATAGCGTAGCAGGGTGCGGAGGCGCTATCACGCGTTATGCGGGGGCACTGTTCCTATTCAAAAATTTTTAATAAAGTGAGTTCGAGCTTGGTTATATAAATACACAAAATTAAATAATTATAATTATTTAATTTTGTGCCTGTGGCAGGGATCGAACCTGCGACCTCGGCCTTATGAAGACCTCGCTCTGCCACTGAGCTACACAGGCGTTAATTTAAAGCTCCTATTTCCGTATTTCTATATATTAAAATAAAACGCCCGCAAATTCAAAACCGACCATAATGGCCGGTTTTGAATTTAATGAGCCCGCTTATTCACTTCTTCCCAATCCACCGCCCGCATAAACGCGTCAATGTATTCACCGCGCTTCATTCCATAATCCAAAACAAACGCATGTTCAAAAACATCCATCACCAGAAGCGGCGAACCGCCGGCTAAATGCCCAAAATCATGTTCATTTACCCAGATATTAAAAAGTTTTTTTGACTCCTCGTCTTGATATAAAATCGCCCAGCCGATTCCCCGCATTGCGCCGGTGGCTTTAAAGTCCTTTTCCCAATTCTGGTAACTGCCGAATACTTCTTCCAACTTTTTATAAAGCGGCGCGGCTTTATCCGGCTCGCCACCGCCTTTTGCCATATTGCCGAAATAGTATTCATGCAAACGCATCCCGTTAAACTCCCACCCAAACCGCCTTTTCAGCTCGGCATATTCCGGCGATGCTATATTTTCTTCATCGGTATATTTTTTTAATTGCTCAACTAATTTATTGGTATTTTTTACATACCCTTCGTAAAGCCCAAAGTGAGTTTTCAAGAGGTTGTCGCTGAATCCATCCGTTCCTAATAAATGATTATAATTTTTGGGTTCGTATGCCATAAATATAATAATTGTTGCGGGGGTTGGATTTGAACCAACGACCTCCTGGTTATGAGCCAGGCGAGCTGACCACTGCTCTACCCCGCTATATTAAATTACATTAAAAAATTGCTAATTACAAGATTGCTGATTATGATATAATTATGGACAAGTTCCTTCGGCAGACTTCCGCCCACGCTAAAACTCTAACAGACAAGCAAAATAAGCCCTTCGGCTCGGCTCAGGATAAACAAAAATTATTAAAAATCGCGCGCGCGCTTATCGGGACACCATATAAATATGGCGCCACTCCTGAATCCGACGGCATACCAAAATATCTTGACTGCTCATCTTTCACGCAATATGTTTATAAACAAATCGGCATAGATATTCCGCGAAGCACGATTCTTCAAGCCGCTAAAGCGGGCACAAAAATCCAATTATCAATTACTAATTACCAATTACTTAATATCGGGGATTTACTGTTTTTCCGCGGCTCCAAAGGCCACTACAACGATGAACTGTTTCCTGAAAAAAAAGTTTATATTGGGCATGTTACGCTTTATATCGGAAGCAATAAAGTCCTGCACGGCTCATCAAAAAAAGGCAAAATATCAGAGGAAAAACTAAAAAATCTTATCAATAAAATGGGCAATGTAACGATAGCTAAACGGATAATATAAAAACCGCCCCGAGCTTGCCGAATGGGCGGTTTTCTATTGAAATTTTTCATCCAATCTTTTCTCAACCAATCTTTGCACATATTCCCAAGCCGGCGGATATTTTTCTCCAAACATACCGTAGCAATAAACTTTATTGGAACGATTATACTTGCTATCCTCATGTCCCTCAATATAACCATTCCGCAAAATTTCTTGAAACAATTCATCCGTAAATTTGCTATAAAAATACTCAACTGGCGCGCCCGGTCTTTCGTCTAATAAATAACCCGCAGAATACGCATCCTTCCACGCTCCATAAAGCATTTTCGCCATTTTATAATTCCAATAAATTTTCTTGCTTTTTTCAACAAACCACCAAATAAAGAAAACAGACGCAATAATGGACAAAGCGTATAAAACTGCCGTCAGTAAGTAAAAGAGTTCGGCATTACTCATCAGCGCCTCTTTCAAAAACAATTTCTGTAATCAGCTTAACTTTTTACAAAAAAGAAGTAAATGCTGCGCGGTGACTCGGTTATGAACCATAATTTTAAAGGTAAATTCAGACCTTTTAACGACTCTCAAAATGAGGTGTATCGGTCTCGGTCTGGGTCATTTTCAGAAATAAGAGGAAAAATAGAAAAAAGAGTTAATGTCCGAACTTACGCTAAATATCTTCTTCAAGAAGGAAGTACGATTGAAAAGAGAGAATTACTTTCCTGTATGAAAAGTGAATTGATTATTTTAAATAAAATCTTGGTTTTAGGGGAGAAAAATTAAGGCAATATAATATTGCCTTAATTTTTGTTTATCGTTCTTTTAAAATCCTATTTCGAATAAAGATCGTTCAATACTTTCCGGGTATGCGGCCCCACATAACCAGTGCCAGGAACATTCGTAAAATTATGCTTTTTCTGAAAATCTATGACTGCTTGGCGGGTTAATCTGAAAAAATTACCAGTTACCGGACCTTTATATACGCCTTCTAAAATTAGAGCATTCTGTAAGGCCTGCACATCTTTATCATTAGTTAATCCGTAATATAAATCCCGATTCCAAGTATAGGAGAAGGTTTCAGTTTCTTCTCCGGTCAATCCTAATTCTGGCGGCGTAGTTTCTGGTGTTACCGGAGTAATCGGCGCGGGTTGAGAAGTTTGTGCTGGCGGTTGTGCTTGCTGTAATTTAAGCTGATCTTGTAATTTTTTAATTTGTTCTAAAATGGCATTGATTTTCTGCTGAAGATCGGAAATAACAGTAGTTTCTGTTGGGGCGGGTGTGGAAGCGGGTGTCGGAGTGGATCCCGGAACCGAAGTTGGAGTTGGAGTTGGAGTTGGAGTTGGAGTTGGAGTTGGAGTTGGAGTTGGAGTTGGAGTTGGAGTTGGAGTTGGAGTTGGAGTTGGCGTGGTAGGAGCTGAAGCAGACGTAGCAGGAGCAACTGACGTCCCTTCTTCAGAAGTCGCAGTCATCCACTGGCCAGGATTAAAATTTTCCGTAAGAGTGGCGTCTTTGCCAGAAGTCAAACCAGTTACCGAAGGAGAAGAAACACTGTCATAGCCCCATTGATACGTTCCGGTTGCAGCAGCTTTTATATCACACTTCAAAGACAATTGTTTAGAATATCCTTTAGTAATCACCAGGCCAGTGCCGTCAAAATTAAATGGAATTGATTTTGCGGTAGCCGTTGGATTAATAACATTACTGCCGGTGTTCAAAGCCGTTGAACTATCATAGAGTTTACAATTATATAAATCAGTCGCATTACCACCATTAGAAACGCCATATTTTAACGGCAAAGAGGTTATCTTCAAATCTTCAAGAGAATTATTGGTATCTAAAATATATCTAGCAAACTCAAACTGCTGGGTACCAGCAATCACGGTTTGGGCGGCCGGCACGGTAGAAACACCAATAGTCAAAGCTGGACTAGCTACCGGTGAAGTAACAGCTGTTGCCGCAGTCATCAATTGGCCGCTACTGCCGCGTCCTAATACAGTAACTGGTTGCCCAGAAATTAAACTAACAATCGACGGGGATTTCATTGAATCATAGCCCCATTGATAAGAACCAGATGCACCAGAATACAAATTGCATTTTAAAGATAATTCTTTTATAGAGCCCTTCAAAATATTTAATCCTCCTCCGTCAAGGGTAAAGTTTATCGCTTGGCCGCTTGTTGTCGGATGCACAACATTGTTGCCGGTAGTTAACGCCTTAGAGCCGTCGTAAAGCTTGCAATTAGTAAGATCAATTGCTCTGCCGGATAAATATTTATACGCCAAAGGCATAGATATCAATTTCAAATCATCCCCGGAGTTAGATGCATCAAAAATATACCTGGCAAATTCAAGCTCATAAGTACCAGCAATCACGGTTTGGGCGGCCGGTGTGCTGGAAACACTGATAGTAAGAAGGCCTCCGGCGCAAGCACCATTAGTACAGCCTTTCGGACAAGTAACCGTCTCAAACTTCCTTTGCCCGCTTTCGCAGTAAAATTCTGAAAGAGATGCAATACCAGTAACCGAATCTAAAGTGCAAGAATCTTCATATTGAGTATTGGGAAAATCTGACACCACTACGTAACCTGCTTGGCTATAATTTCTACCGCCATCTGTATCGGTGCAAATAGTTGAAGATACGGCCGCGAGTAAATTATCTTTATTTTCAAAACCTAATCCTGAATTATCCCCAAACCACACTAACGCAATCAATCCAAGCCCCGTCATAGCCCCTAATGCTATAACTGCTATTGATACACTTCCGCGAATTTTATAATTTATATTTTTCATTTTTCGCTTCTTTCTCCTCATAATACCCCCCCCCGCAGAAAGTCAATTCCCCAAGTTATCCACAATCAAAAATCACTCCAAATGGGACACAGTGCCTCTCGGTCCCTCGATAAAAAATATTGATGGCGCGGTGAATGGGATTTGAACCCACGATCTCCTCCGTGCACGAATCCACTACTTTCGTAATGGCGTGGACTATATCTTCGTCCTACCTAAATTAGGGTTAGACGCTCTGGTATCTAGTCTCTACGGAGCCCCCGCTAAACGAGGTTCCCACGGTATTACCATAAATAAATTTTATTAAAGGCTTCACCGTTATCCCAGAATGTTCATCCTAAAGTTTCCATTAGGAGCTGCAGTTATCTACAGGGAGGCGCTTTAGGCCGCTAAGCTACCACCGCATTTAAATATTTTTCAAAAACTTTCCTTTTTCTTATTAAGTATAAGTTATTATCTAAACTTTTGTAAAGAAACTTGTAAAGGCCCAAACTATCGCTAATTGAAAAATTTAATCTATAACCTCTTGAATAGTACAAAGTCCCACCCCTAACTATATGATATTTTGTTAAATTGCGCTTTAATTGTTCCAAAAATTTCTTAGTTCCGGAAGTAAAACCGGAAAAAATTAATCTATTCTTATTAATTCTATCTTTCTTTTTATATATGCCGGTAGTTACATGGCCATCGCCATCAAAATAGCCACGAACAAAATGCTGGAAACATTGTTGGGGTATTTCTGGATATACCAATTTTTTACTTTTATTGGGCGTGAAACCGAGCTTACTCAAATCACAAAACATAATTTTACTGCCTATCTGAATACGGAAAGAATTTTTATGATTTTCTTTCTTACTTTTACGCTCACTAATTTTATGGTCACTACCAAGTATTGCTCTAATTTTTTCTATAATATCTTTATCGCAAGAAGTAAATTCAATATAGTGATTTCCTCGTTTACCTAAAGTTAAATTCCCATCTGCGGCAAAAAATCCTAAAACATATGCCATTTCCGGCGTCCACTTCTTAAATAAATTTTCATTCTTGGTTTTAAAAATTGGCATTACTCCTGAATCAAATTCAATTCCTTAAACGATCTTTCGTATCTGCCCACTACTTCCCGCGCTTCGTCTTGAGTAATTTCAAATGACGGGTCATTAACAATTTTATCCCTTATTTCATGAGCTATTTTTATTTCCTCTAAATTAGGGAGCTGGGCGGCAGTAAGAAATTCCAATTTATCTTCCATCTCCCTGCCCAAATAGCCGGACATTTTAAGGATTTCGTTCAGAATCAAGTCCGAATCTAAAATTGCCTTTTTCCAATTACCGGCTTCGTTGGACGCAAGCATTTTTTGTATCTGTTTCCAGGCCATAAGCGTCCGATGACGATAAGTATGCCCCATTCCCAAAGTATCCAGATATTGTTCTCTTTTAATTCCAAAATAATTAGCTTTATTAACTATATAAATAATGCCCCAAATAAATAAGGCGCTGAAAATCAAAGAAACAATCTGCAGCCACCACAAATTAGGCGCCAGATAGCCGCCAAAAAAATCTCTGGCGTCATATAAGGTTTTTAAAACAACATTATCCATCCCTCACCCTTAAAGGACCGCAGTGTGGCTGCGATATCCCGGCATTAATTTAAGACCTTTAGTTAAGATTGCTTCTTTTAGAAATTTCATATTTATAGTAATTTTTCAGTCCCTCACCCTTAAAGCACTCCAATTTTTACGACGTTATCATTAAGGCATTATAAAACTTCAATTTCTTAATTTGCATCCTAACCAATTATTTTA
>Ga0209541_10008579_pt1 | contig 16805 bp, 13 predicted proteins | sample RifCSPlowO2_01_FD_184027 | JGI IMG/M metagenome (GOLD analysis project Ga0209541, IMG submission 184027) | Groundwater microbial communities from Rifle, Colorado - Rifle CSP2_plank lowO2_0.1 (SPAdes) (version 2) | ecosystem: Environmental > Aquatic > Deep subsurface > Groundwater | place...
CCTTATTTTTATTTTTTATTCTATTTTTATTTGTATCTTTTTTATCTCTCATTTTTCCTTTGCTTTTCCTGCAATCCTTGCAATAAGCTCAGGCAATCCTGTTCCAATAGGGATTTCCTGGTTAATCATTACGTTTTCAATTACAGAGTTTAAGCTGTCTTTTTCACCTTTTAAGCTTGCTTCTATAATGTGCTTTATTGGGGTTTCAAAGCTGGCTTTTGCCAATATTGATTCTTTCTCTCCTGTAATTCCGCCCCTTGTGATTCCTTTTATTGAGCCTGAATAAGTCATAACGTCTGCAAGAAGCATTATATGCCTTATGTCGATGTCTAATCCTTGAGATTTTATTACATTCAATGCCTCTTTGATTATTGTCTGCCTTGCTGCTTCAATTCCAAGAACTTCTGCAACTTCAAAAATGTTGTTGCTTATTGTCCTTGTTGGGTCTACTCCATCAACCTTTAAAACATCTTCAAGATTATTGCCAACGCAAATTATGATGAATTCATTGTCTTTTTTAATGGGCAATACCTGGGAGATTCCTTTAACCCCATTGATGTATAGCTCCCTGGATTTTTCTTTTAATTGATATAATTCCTGGATTTCAGGATACTCTGATTTTGGCTGCAATATTACAAGATTTTTTCCTTCCTTCACATTTATATTCTTTAAGGATTCTTTTAATGTTTTAAATAAATTTGATTCTGTAATCCCTAATTCTTTCATCCTGCGAGAATTAAGGACAAGCTCAACGCGGAACTGCGAGAGGTTTAATGAAAATTCATCCACTATGTCCCCAAGCTTTGTTTCCTTGATTAACCCTGCGATTTTCTTTGCATCCTGCGGGTCGCGGGAATATTCTTTTGCGAGGAATACTTCAATTCTTGGCGTTGATGGATTTTTGCGAGCGTCAAATAACTCAATTAACCTTGGAAGCCCTTGGGTAACCTGAACTTCTGATACTCCAGCGAGGTGGAAAACGTTTAATGTATTGTGGGTGATTATGCCTTCAAATGTTGTGAATGTTTCTAATCCTGGAACTGATAAATCATAAACATGCTCATTATTGTCAATGGGTTCTATTTTTACTATTTCATCCCAGATTATATCAGAGTTGAACATCCTGTTCATTATTTTTAGCTCATTAGACACATCAATATTTTTTTCTTTTGATAATAACTCAAATTTCTTTATATACCTGAATAAAGCAGTCCTTCCAATTTTCTGCCTCTTTGTAAAATTGTGGATGTAGCGTGTTGGATAATTGAGCTTTTTAGAAGTTTTATAGATTAAATCATCAAACCCTGAAATCATATCGGCGTAATCCTGGGATTTGTTGTTCCAGAAACCTTTTGAAAGTTCAGCCAATTTTTCAAGAGATTTTCTTTTGTAATGAATATTGCTCCCTATATTTTGCAGGAATAATGGGGCATATTTATAGGGAATTATCAACCAATATCGGCTTTTTTTATCCTGGGTTTTATGAGAGAAGATTTTAAACCTCGTTAATAAGAGGGCAATTCCGTCTATCAATCCTTTTGAATTTGAGGAGATTCTGAGCATTTTTCTGCTAATTGTGAAATTGCCATCTCCATCAAAATATCCTCTTAGCAATCCTGAAACAAATTCCTCTTTTGCAGAATAGGCAAATTCAGGAACATATTTGTTTTTGGAGCCTGAATTGCATACTTTTTTTATAAACTGGGAAAGCAATGAAGATGAGATTTTAAAATCCCTGCTTAAGGCAAAACCCCCTGAGTTTATTTCTTCCCTATAATCTAATCCAAGCTTTTCAACAAATGATTTTATATTGAAAATAAAATCATCATTCATATTTGATATTGATACTTGCCCTTCGTTGATATAACCTAGTGATAAATAAGCTCCTATGAAATACCCAAATTCCTCATTTAATGCAAGCTTATTTGGGATGTTTTTTGCCTTTGTTCCCGGCTTTGATAAAATTCCATTACTATCCTCAACGTTTTCAAGATAATTGTTTATTTTAATGCTCTTAATGCAATTTTCGGGGAGATATTTCATTACCGGGATTCTTTCACCAATTCCTAATTCAGAGCCTTTTACAGGAATTATTTTGTTGGCTTTTCTTATGACAAATGAATGATTGCTTGTTGCCCTAATTTCCCTGCCAGAGAATGTTGTGAGCTTTAGCAGCTTTTTTTTGCAAATATGCCTGCTGCATTCAACAACTTTTTTCCATTCTATTTTTTCTTCTTGGTTAATGCCTGGAGCATAAATGCTGTATTCATTTAAAGGCAGAATCTCTGTATCATTAAGCTTATATGAGCCTCTTTTATCCATTAAAGCATCAACAAACTTTCCAATCTCTAAAATCCTGATTTTGTTTTTGATTTTAACAATTATTTTTTCATCCTTAGAAATTGACATCTGCGTACCGGGCTCACCGAAGGATTCTGCTGTTATTATGCCTATGGCTTCTCCCGGGTCTATTTTTGCTGATTCGTAAGCATCTTTAATCCTTTCCAGGACTTTTTCAACATCTTTTCCTTTCAATTTTGCTTTTTCAATTTCTTCCCTTGCTTCATCCAAAAGCTTTTCAGGAAGAACTTCCAGGTATTCATCGTAAATTGACTTAGCCATATGTTGCAACCTCTTTGACTATTTTTTTGACGTTTATACTCCCGCCTTCACTTCTACCAACATCTATGTTGTCATCCCCGTATTTGAACTGGATTATTTTTTTGTTGGCATCCCTTACAGTGCTGTCGTATTCTACTCTTAAATCCTGCAATGCATTTGAAAGCCTCCTATATAAGTAGCCTGATTTTGGCGTTCTTAATGCAGTATCCATTAGTGAATCGCGGCCAGTCATTGCATGGAAATAATATTCGGTGGGCTGCAATCCCTGTCTGTATCCTTGATATACAAAGCCCCTGGATGAGGGTTCTAAACTGGATTTTTTGAATGTGGTTAATGTCCTGCCTTTATAGCCATCATTAATCCTGCTCCCCCGCAGAGATTGCTGGCCAACGCATGCAGCCATCTGGGCTATGTTTAATGTTGAGCCTTTTGCACCAGATTTTACCATTAAGATTGAGGAATTTTTTTCTGAGATGTTTTCGTATACATTTTCCCCTATTTTGTCCCTTAATTGGTTAAGTAATTGCAGAATCATTCTTTCTAAAGTTTCTCTTGCTGAGATGCCCGGCATTGGCTCAAGCTTTCCCTTGTTGAATTCCTGGATTAACTCCTGAACTTTCTCTTCTGTATTTGCAATGGATTCCTTATTTTTTTTAATAACATTCTCTGGAATGTCTGTGTCTGCAATTGAGGTTGTAAATCCTAATTTTAACAATACTGCAATCCCGAGCTTGAATATTTTACCAAGAAGGTCAATTCCTATATCCTCCCCGTATCTTGCATATAGGCTCCTAATTAATCTTCCGTTGTCTTCTCCAATGCTTGTCTTATCTATGAATCCTTGAATTAATTGCCCTTTCTTGACAATAACTTCTTCTCCAGACCTGGTTATTCCGAGGAAATCAAAATCATCTGGAAGAAGAGTTGAAAATATTTCCTTGCCGGTTACTTCTTTTGATTGTTTTAACCTGGAAAAATCTTCTATCCCTATTGAATAGAGCAGCTGGATTGCATCTTCTCTCGGCATTTTGAGGTCTCTTGTTAACAAGTAATTTCCTGTTATTGGGTCGGTGGTGCAGCCAATGACATTTAAGCCATTTTTTGGAGTGATGATTTGCGATTGGACCGACATTAAGATTTCAGCTTCTGCCCTTGCTTCCTCTGTCTGTGGAATGTGTAAATTCATTTCATCACCATCAAAATCAGCATTGTATGGATGGCAGATTGCTGGGTTTAACCTGAAAGACCTTCCTGGAAGAACGCGAATTCTATGACACATAAAGCTCATCTTATGCAATGAAGGTTGACGATTGAAGACTGCAATATCTTTGTCCATTAAATGCCTTTCAACCATGCATCCTGGAACTAAATCCTGCAACAGTTGCTCTACACTATCGGGAGTGATTTTGCGCTTTTTATTATCCAGCATAATAATATAATTTGCTCCTGGATAATTTCCAGGGCCACGGGTGATGAATTCCTTTAAATATTTGATATTCCATTCTGTAACCCTCTCTGGAATTGTTAATTCTTTTGCAATTATTAATGGTACACCGACTTCATTAAAGCCGATTTTTGGGTCTGGAGAGATGACTGTTCTTGCTGCGTAATTCACTCTTTTTCCTGTTAAATTATGCCTGAACCTCCCTTCTTTTGAGGTCATCCTTTCTGTTAATGTCTTTAATGCCTGCCCTGAGCGGTGCCTTGCTGGCGGGACTTGTGCAATTGCATTATCGAAATATGTTGTTATATGATATTGCAATAAATCCCATAAATCCTCAATTATTACTGCTGGTGCACCTGCATTAATGTTTTCAAACAATCTTTGGTTAATCCTGACAATATCTCCAAGCTTATGGGTTAAATCATCTTCGCTTCTTTCTCCTGACTCCAATGTGATGCTTGGCCTTATTGTTACAGGAGGGATTGGGAGGATGGTTAATATCATATTTTCTGGCCTGCAATATTCTGAGTTAATTCCAAATAATTTAAGGTCTTCATCAGGGATTTTTTCAAGCCTTGCCTGAACCTCTATAGGGCTTAATCTTACATCCCCTTCAATGTATGTTGTTGGCTTTTCAAGCTTTATTTTAATTTGCTTTACCTCGCACCTTGGGCATTTGCTGACTGATTTTAATGCTTTTATTTCTTTTTTTGATATTTTTCCAAGGGATTTTTCCTCTGACATGAGAATATGGAAACATTCCTTGCATGTGCTTCTCAATAAGTCATAAACTATTGTGGAATATTTAACATGAATTATTGGGCGTGCAAGATCTATATATCCAAAATGCCCTGGGCATTCTTTTAATTTTTCCCCGCAGGTTTTGCAGCGTATTCCTGGGTCGATAACCCCTAATCTTGTGTCCATTAATCCTGAATCAACAGGATAGCCTTCTTTATCGTATAATTCAGGGGTTACAATCTTTACAGCAGCCATTTTCTTAATCTGCTTAGGGCTTAATAAGCCAAAGTAAATCCCAGCTACTTTCTTGTATATGTTTTCCATGACATTAATCACCTTAGTATTTTGATTTCAGCTCCATCTTTGGATAGATGCAGAAGGATTTTAATTCATCAAGCAATAACTTGAATGCATATGACATTTCTATGGGGGTAATATCTACATTCCCTCCGCATTTTAAGCAATATTTTGTTTTCTTGTACATGTCATTAATTGCGAGCATTCCGCATTTTTCGCATACATAAATGATTGCCTTGTCTGAATCAAATCTTTCTTTTAATAGTAATGTTGCTCCGTGGGCCACAAAGCAATCTTTCTCCATTTCTCCAACCCTTAATCCTCCACCTTTAGCCCTGCCCTCTATTGGCTGCCTTGTCAATAACTGGATTCTGCCTGATGCTCTTGCATGCAGCTTGTTTGCTGCCATGTGCTTAAGCTTTAAGTAATAAATATTGCCTGTGTAAATCCTGGCTTCAAACTGCTCTCCTGTCATGCCATTGTGAAATGTTTCTGTTCCGTCTTCCCTGAATCCAAGAGAGAGAAGCTCTTTTCTTATGTCAGATTCATTTTCAGTATCGAATGTTGTTCCTTCAACATATCTTCCTGCTAAACAACCGGTTTTTGCTGCAAGGATTTCAAGCATATGGCTGATTGTCATTCTTCCTGGAATGCCGTGCGGGGAGAAGATTATATCCGGGATGGTTCCTTGTGAGGAGAAGGGCATGTCTTCATGGGGAACAACCATGCCTATAACTCCCTTTTGCCCATGCCTTGAAGCAAATTTATCGCCTATCTCTGGTATTCTTGGGTCTCTTAACCTTACCTGCACAATTTTATTGCCCTCTTCATTTTCTGTTATTATTGTCATGTCAACGATTCCAGATTCCCCATGCCTTATGGAAACTGAAGATTCCCTTCTTGTTGATGCGGCTATAGAGAATTCCTCTAATTCTCCTAAGAATCTTGGGGGTGAGGTTTTTCCGATAATTACATCACCACCAGAAACATGCCCTCCTGTATAGACAATGCCGTCTTTTTCCAAATACCTATAATCATGCTCTGATTTGTAAGCTTTGACTTCTTTATCAGGTATGCAGATTTCATCTACCTGCCCGCCAGAATACCTTAATTCTTCTGCAACGTAAGGGCGGAAGTATGTTGAGCGTGCTAATCCTCTTTGAATTGAACCCTTGTTAAATACAATTGCATCTTCCATATTGTAGCCTTCGTAAGACATTAAAGCAATTGTAATGTTCTGCCCTGCTGGATGCTTATTATAATCTACAACATCATGCATGAATGATTTCACAACGGGTGCTTGGGGGTAATGCAGAATGCTTACATCGGTATCCATTCTTACAAGGAAATTTGAAGCGTATAATCCAAGGGATTGCTTCTGGATTTTGCTTCCCCTTATTAAACGCGAGCTTGAGCCATAGTTTGAATAGGGAATTAAAGAGGTTACAAAACCTAGTATTACAATCGGAGAGATTTCAATGTGTGTGTGCTCTTTTGTTATTTCATCTTCTTTTAATGCAACTAATGCATCCTCTTCTTCACCAGCATCTAAGTATTCAATTACCCCTTTTGCTACAAGCTCGTCCCATGATAACTTGGAGCTTTCAAGGCTTTCAATTAAGTCTTTTGTTAATAATGATTTTCCATCTTTAACCTTGATTAATGGCCTTCTGGCTCTGCCCGAAATTGTTTCTATGAAGATTTCATCAAAGCCATCATCATAGCGAATGTTTAAAGTTGATGGCAATTTGCCTTCTGAGCGTTTCTCTTTTACACTAGATATGAAGCTCTCTCTGTCTTTTACACTTCCTATGAACTGCTCGTTTAAGTATACGTCTGCCATAGCACTTTTTTTCTTTGTAAAGAAAAAACCTGCACTAAAAAAGAAACAAATGGCTTTATAGCAGACGCAAGATATACCCGAATATGTTTAATGCGTCTGCTTATTAGATAACGCAAACTATTGTTCGATAATTATTTGCGTTAGCTATAGCTTTTTTCTAATCGCCAATTATCCTTTTTGTTGCAAAATCTTTTTTCTTTATCTTCCCCCTACTTCATTTATTTTTATTCCTCTTTTGGCTTACTGCTCCAACCCCAATGTTTCAAGGACTTTTTTTATTTTTATATCAGGCAATTCTTCCTGGGCTATTCTTGTTGTTATTGCTAAATTTTTTCTTAATCCAATCGGGGTTCCTTCTGGTGTTTCTACAGGGCACAACCTGCCCCAATGTGTTGAATGTAATGCGCGAGCTTCAAAATTTTCCTGGGTTGTTGAAAGCAGGGAAACAACCCTTTGCAAATGTGAGATTGTGGCGAGGAAGTTTGTCCTATCAATGTTTTGCGAGATTCCTTTTCTTCCTCCGACCCAGGCACCTGTTGCCATTGCACTTTTTATTCTTGATGTAAGGAGCTGGTCGCGGATGATGATTCTTATGGACTGGAATTTTCCCCTTTTTACAAGCCTCTGGAAATTATACAGCATATCCTGCACTAAGCTTCTTAAATTCACCCTGAACAAATCACCAAGCAAATCTCCAGAAAGCTTTAATTTTTTGTCCATGTAATGGTCTTTGTCATGAAGCTTGATATTCTCCTTTGTCACCATTAAAAACCTCTTTAAGTATTTGCATAAATTGTAAGCTTTGATAATCCTGTCCTCTGGTTTTGTTCCTAAATGCGGGAGGAGGTATTTATCAAGCATGTCAGAGGATTTTTCCACTTTTTCTTCCTGCGATTGAGTCATTCCAACTTTTTTTGCTATGTATTCTAATGCATCTTTTTGGGTTTTGAGGTCTTTTGTTTCATATAAGTTAATGAAAATATCGTCGTATTGCTTTTCTTTGGAAATAAATTTAGCTATCTCCTGGTCGACCACTAATCCTAACGCCTTGATTACGGCCGTTATCGGAACCCTCTTAAACCTGGTAAATGACAAGTAGATGATTCCATTCTTCATCTGCTCAATTGCATGAGGAATCCTGTAACTTCCTTTTTCTGAGAAGATTCTTGCAATGTACTTGCTTGGGCCTGTTTTTGTTTTGTCTATGAATAATTTGTTTGAAGCTAAATCTTCAACTGTGATTAATACTCTTTCGTTCCCATTTAATATGAAATATCCTCCTGGGTCATAAGGGTCTTCATAACGCTCAGCGAGGGATTTTTTATCTAATCCATGAAGATGGCAGTATTTGCTTTTCAACATTACAGGCATTTTCCCAACCAATGCATTGAATGATTCTCTTTCCACGCCATCAACATATGTGCTTATTGCTAAGTAAATTGGTGTCGAATAAGTTAAGCTTCTTAACCTCGCTTCTATTGGGTAGACATCCCTCTTGCTTCCATCAGCTTCTGTAATTGAGGGCTTTTCAACTTTTATCTTTCCAAGCTTGATTTTGAAATCTTTTATTTCTGCAGGAATTATTGTGGGGATGATTTCCTGGGTTTCATTTACTATTTTTTGCAATTCCTCATCCATGAATCTATTAAAAGATTGTATATTGGACTCTACTAGTGAATGGGTATCAAAATAACTTTTTATTAATTTTTTATATCCTTGCACCATTTTCTTATTTTTACCTGCTTTTAATTTCTCTTTAATTTACAATTCTGTAGAATGTTGCCTGCCCCGTTGTAGGGCTATTGCGCATAATCTTGATTAAATCACCTTTTTTTGGTTCCAAAGCTTTAATTGCAGCATCCTCTTTTGTGATTTTAGGAATTTGAGATTTGCTTAGATTGTTTGCTTCAAGAAATTCTTTCTTTTCATCTTCTGTTAATTTAATGTGCCTGGGAACAAAGACGTGTTTCTCGGGGTTAAACTTTTTTTCTTCCATTTTCTACAAATTTTCCTTATGCAGGGTTTTTAAATTTTTTGATTTGATGTTTTTATGGGCTCGGGCCGGATGGGACTTTCCATAAGGGTAACCTTTAGCACCTTATCCACCCGGGTTGCATAGGGTTGATAAGGGAAACGCTGGTAGCCCTTATATTTGAACCCACGACCACTTGCTTTCCTTTTCTTGGGATTAAAAGGCAAGTGCTCTAAAGCCAAGCTGAGCTACCGGCCCTTTTATTGCTGATATTGATATAAGCCCCGCCCTGACCGGGATTCGAACCCGGGTCCCAGCCGTTCTGCTTGCATTTATGAATACCCTTGACAGGGCTGGATGATAAACCGCTACACTATCAGGGCGCGTATTTACTGGGTGTGTAGATATTATATGAAATTTTATACTTGAAGCGTTTAAAATAGTTCTGTTTGCTTGTGGATTATTCATTTTATTGATAGAAAAATGCCTCACATTAAAATTCCCATTCAATAGGTATATAAGCTTTTCTCTTGTGGGGGTTTATATTGCTTTTGCACTATTCAGAAGAAATTAATAATGCTGAAGTAGAGCATGATTAAAGCTGTTATTACACCCAATGCTGAGAGGACTGGAAACTTTCCTATGTTTAATGGAACCCTGAATCTTCTTTTTCTTTTATCCTTATATCTTAGGAAAATATTTGAGAGATTGACTAAAGCAAATGTTATGAAGAGGAATAATGTTGTTATGTCAGCAACTAATTCTATGTTTTCAACGAATGCAAGGACCAGAGTAATTGCTCCAACAATTATAACCGCCCAATATGGGGTTCTATTAGTTTTATGGACTAAAGAGAGGAATTTAGGCAAGGATTTTTCCTTTGCCATGCCGTATGCTAATCTTGAGGTTGTTACAACTGTCATTAAAACTGTGTTTGAGGTTGAGAATAAAGCAATTATTGCAAGAAGGATGAATGCTAATGGTCCCAAAGATGCTGCAGCCACGTCTGCTAATGGGCTTTTTGATTGTGATAAGGTTTGATAAGGCAGCACAGATAATGCAGCAGCAGCAACTGTAATGTAGAGAATTGCAGAGATCAAAACTGCCAATAATAATGCCCTTGGAATGGTCTTTCTAGGATTTTTGGTTTCTTCATTTAACTTTACAATTGTTTCAAAGCCCATGTATGCAAAGAAAACCAATGCTCCTGCCTGGAATACTCCAAATAACCCTTTTGGGGCCTCTAATAAATTAGTATCTCCAAAATGCTTTGCACCGAGGAAGATAATAATGATTAATCCAAGAAATTCTATCATTGTTGCTACTGTATTGAACCTGCTGCTGTCATCAATGCCTTTGAAGTTTAACCAAGACATTAAAATTATTATTCCTAATGCTGAGAAGAGATAAGAGAAACCTGTTAATTTTGCGAAATAGCCTGCAAATCCCAAAGCAACTGCTGATGCAGAAACAATTCCTGTGAAGATAATTGCTATTGTAATGATCCATGCAAGCTTTTTATTAAATGCTTTTTTTGTGTAATCATATTCCCCTGCATCCCCTTTGAATAAGGTTGATAATTCAGCATAACTTAATCCTGTGAATGCTGCTACAACTGCTGAAATGAGAAAGCTTAGCCAGACTGCATTACCTGCATCTCTTGATGCTATTCCTATTAAAGCATAGATTCCTGCACCGAGAATAATCCCCACACCTGCAACTGTCACCTGGAATAGTCCAAGAGAACGCTTTAATGCAATTTTTTTCTTTGCAACCATTGATTTTTTATTTGATGATAGAGTTTATAATGGTTGGTAACTACTCTAGGAATAATACATTTTCAATATGTTTCTCTTGAGGCAATAACCTAAAAAGACATTGGGTCTGGTAATTTTATTTTGCTTTTCCCTGCTCTTTTTTCTGCAGCTATGGGTGTGAAATATGAGCTTGCTTCTTTCTCGCCATTTTTTATTGCTGCCTTGTAAATATCCAATGCCCTCTTTTGTGTTTTTGCTGATAAATCATTGAATCTCACCCAGACACCTTTTTCAACCAAACCTATTTTTTCATCTTCAGGTTCCAAACCCCTTGTTGAAAATAAAACTTCTTCAGGAGAATCTTTTTTTCCTGCTATGTATTCCCTGAAGCCCCATGGATTTCCTTCCCTGTCATAGGTAAAAGTTTCTACAGAATGCCCATTTAATCCTCCTTCAAGATGCCTGAATCTTGTTTCTGAAGGCCAATTTTCAGACCTTACAATTTTGACTCTTAATCTTCCTTCAAGCGAGAATCTTTGCTGAGATGCTTGTTCATATCCTTTTCCACCCTCATAAACCCTGATTGTTGTAAATTCGACATTTGTTGAATCCCCTTTTGGGGTTATTGATTCCATTACTATTCTCTCACGAAAACCTAACGAAGTATCCGGGGTTGCGTTAATATATTTTAGCAATTTTTCAAAGTCTCTTGCATATGCATTTTGAACTGATGCAAATGTTGTTGCTATTAATGCTAATCCCGTGTATATGGCACTTTTTAACATCTGCATCCTTTTGTGGAGTGTAGATGATTATATAAATGTTTTTACTTTAGAGTTAATATGTATTCTTGATTGTGCCTTATTCAACGGATATTTTTTAATTATTATTTTACAGAGGAAGGTTTAAATAATTATTAATTAATTTTCTTTTATGAATGGGAAATTTTTTCATAATAAATTGTTTGTTCACCATAAAATAAATGAGAAACAGAAAGTTACAAAGCAGGGATTGAGGGATTTTATTCTTGGATTCCAGGATGGGGCTGTTAATACTCTTGGATTGGTTTTGGGTGTTGCGGTTGCTGTTGCCTCAAAAAATATTGTATTGATTTCAGGATTGGTTACTGCTTTTGCTGAGAGCTTGTCGATGGCTGCGGTTGCATATACAAGCACTAAAGCCGCAAAGGAATATTATGAAAGCAAGAGATTGCAGGAGCTTCGCGAGATTAAGGAAATTCCTAAGATGGAGAGGGAGGAGATAAGGCAGATTTATTATAAGAAAGGATTTCGTGGTGGTGAATTAAATGCTATTGTTAAGAAGATTACTTCAAATAAGAAATTATGGCTTGAAACAATGATGGAAGAGGAATTGCATTTATTGCCTGATGATTATGGTGAGGGGAGGAGTGCATGGATTGTTGGGCTTGCTGCAATTATTGGATGCTTGATTCCAATATTGCCTTTCTTTTTGTTTTCTGTTAAAGCAGGGATGATTGCTTCACTTGGGTTTACAATTGTTGTCTTGTTTATTGTTGGAGCCATAAAAGCCAGGTTGACAATTGGAGTTTGGTGGAAGAAAGGATTGGAATTGACTGCTATTGGAACTTTAACTGCTCTTGTTGGGTTTGGTGTTGGGACGGTTTTGGGGGCTTGGTTGGGGTGAGTTTTTTCTTTTGTAAAAGAAAAAATTCGGAAAAAGAAAACACCAGAAACCCTGAAGAATCAATTTAATTTTACTCCGGATTTTTTTGCATATTCGCCCGCAATTCTTTCCCTTATTTTATGCAGCTCTTTATCAGTTATTGTCTTTTTTGCAGCACCCTTAAAAAGCATAAATTGCTGGATTATTATATCTTTTTCTATTGCATTTAGCTTTTCCCTGACAGATTCCCTTATAAAATCGGTCCTGCTGCTGAAATGCATGGGCTTTAGTATTGCATTTATCTTCTTTACAACATCTTCAGGGAGCTTAAAAGTTATTGTTTCCATGGTAATATGATACAATGTAATATTTAGGGATTTTGTTTTTTTGCTTGTGAATTGGGTAATTGTATTTGCGGTTATTTATGGGCATGGATTTTTTGGAGATAGAACTATGCACATGCATTGATGTATGCTTGAATCATTCTTCTCATTGCAAGAGGACCCGTGTAGATTCCAACATTATAATTTTTACCTGTAGGTTGGTCAAGCAGATCCTCGCCACCCTTGCTGAGGACTCCCATAAGATTGCTGTGAACATCAAAAATTGGTGAACCTGAGTTTCCTTTGGCAGTGGTAGATACAAAACTATACTGCCCATCGACAAGTTCTTTGTACTGCTCCTTTATGTCTTTGAGCTCTCCACAGGAAACAACCATATTGAGAGAGCCCAAACCCCCATTTTGAACATGCCTAGTTTGAGTGAATTGAAATCTTCGCTTTCCATTTCTGAGGGTAAATCCTGGCTCTCCTGCAGAGATAATGTTGACAAATAAATCTTTCTTGATATATCCTGGGTCTGCGAATATTGTAGTATAGACGTAATGCAGAGGAGGCTCATCTGTCGGAGAAATGAATGTTTTTGTTACTCTTGCATTTGGTGGAAGATTTACTCTCCCTAGCAAGAGATCATATCTCTTTGAGTAAATAAGAGGAAAGGCTTCAGTAAAGATATTTGATGCAGGGTCATAGAGCAGCATAGTGCATTTATTATTTTCCTGGTTTTTTTCTGTAAGGTGATCAGTAAATAAATGGTGAGCAGATATAAAGAACCCACTTCTGTTTAGCAGTAGTGCTGAGCCTCCATAAAGGGCACATGCATCCCATTTAGACCCCGCGTTTCCATCCCATTGAAAATCACAATGGTAAATAACCTCTGGATATCTTTCTACGATTATTTTATGATTCTTCCTCAGGGGTTTCCGTGGGGGAATTGCTAATAAAGATTCCAGATTGGGTAGGTGACTTTGCGGGCTTCTTCTCACAATTACGAAATCATCATGTTGAGCAGGTAATTGTTGAGCAGGGGATGCTGGTTCTGCAGCAATTAATTGCCTTCCTGCTAAAGCTGCTGTCCACATTCCTAAAATCTTTAAAAATCTGAGTCTGTCCATAGGATAAGGCGAGATTTTTAGTTTATAAGTTTTTCTATTCGTTACTACTTGTTAGTTAGGGTTAGTTAATCCTCACAACATCTAAATTCTTCGGTGATAATGTTTCCACCCTGAATAATTTGTGGATTGTGGAGGCAAGCTCTAAGCAATTTGAAGGTTCGCCGTGCATTACAATGACTTTTTTTGGCTTTGGGTCTAATCTCTTCATGAAGTTGAGAAGTTGCTGCCTGCTGCTGTGGCCTGAGAATCCTGCTAAGGCATGTAATTGCATATTCATCTTATATGTTTTATCCTCTGCTGGAAGCTGGATTTCTTTCTCTCCATTTAGAATTCGCCTTCCTAATGAACCTGGGCCTTGATAGCATGTGAATACCAGTGAATTTTTTTCATCCTCGCATAATTCTTTCCAATATTCAACTGATGATCCTGCTGTCATCATACCAGATGTTGCAAGAATAACGCAGGGGCCTGAATCCAAGACTTGTTTCATTTCTTTTTGGGATGCAATTCTTTTAAAGCATGGGTGAAGAAATGGATTCTGGTCTTTATGGAAAATTAATTTTCTGATTGGTGCGTAGAAGAAATCAGGGTATGTTGTATGTATGGCTGTAATATCCCAGACAATGCCCTGGACATAAATCGGGATTTCTTCTAGCTCTCCTGACCTTATAGACTTTTCAAGGATAACCATTATTTCCTGCGATCTTCCAACACCCAAGACAGGCATTAATACCTTGCCTTTTCTTGCCATTGTTTCTTTTATCACTTTAATTAATTCAAGCTCTGAATCCCTTCTTGTTGGGGGGTTATCATCCCTCGCTGCATGGGTTGCTTCTATCATTAATGTTTCTAATCTTGGAAATCTTGTTATTGCTGCTGCAAGCAAATTGCTGTTTTCATAATTTAAGTCTCCTGTATAAAGAAGATTATGAAGGCCGTTGCCAACATGAAGATGAACTAAACAACTCCCCAACACATGCCCTGCATTGTAGAATGTAACCCTTATATCCGGGGTTATATCTGTAACTTCTTCGTAATTTAATGTTATTGAATGCTTAACCATCTCTTTAATATCGGTGGAGGAGTAGATTGATTTTTTATTGTCTTTAGCTGCGACGCTAATGTAATCAAGGCAGAGCAATGAGCCTATATCGCGAGCCGGCTGGGTCATATAGCATGGCCCCCTATACCCCATTTTATATAGATAAGGAACAAATCCAATATGGTCTGTGTGGGAATGGGAAACAATGATTGCATCAAGCTCATTAATGTCAAACTCTGGTGCATCTAACTGGGGGAAGGCATCTTTTTCTTCCTGTGCTGCCACGTCTATTCCTGCATCTAATAATACCCGAGATTCTGGTGTTTGCAATAAGAAGCAAGACCTTCCAACCTGCCTTCCTGCTCCTAAAATGCTGATTCTGACCCATTCATTTTTCTTTTCCCTTATCCAGCCATCGTAAATCCTATGGCCTACTTTGTCAAGGAATTTTTTCCTATAATCATTATTCTCGTATAAGACTGTGCGGATTTTTTCTATTATGTTTGACTTGATTGTGGGAATCCTGCGGACAATAGGAACCCATAATGTGTTGCGTTTCACTTCCCTTAATACCTCTCCTGATTTTCCTATTGCTAAGCCTGGTTTTTCTGATTCTATTATTACAATGCTTCTTTGAGGGTCAAAGATTACATTTAGCTCTCCAGCTTCTTCAGGAATTATTTTTCTTATTGCTGCTTCAGCATCTTCTTCTTTTAAGCAGATTGAGGGAGAGGGCCTTAATTCAATTCTCTTCTTGATTTTATCCACGATTTCCCTGATTATACCATTCTCCCTTAAGAAGAAGTCTTTGCTTTTGGTGTATAAAACAATATTAGCCCCTTCAAAACATGCATCTTCAATGTCAGCATCTTTAGGGAGGTCTTTTAATACTTCTTTTAAAATATCTACCATAACAACCTTTTTCTTTTGAAAAAGAAAAACTTTGTATCCACAAAGAAAATAGAATGGCTCTGCTTTTTTAACCAGCTATTCCTTGTGAAATTTTTCTTTTTGTTTTCCTCCTACTTTGCTTTATAATTTTTATGCCAAAAACAGATGTTTTTGAGCACACCAAAATTCCAATGGAATTTTAGTGATCCTGAAGGATTTTAGTATTCCTTATGGGAATTTAAGCGTTTTAACTTACTTTTAATACTATGATTTTAATTCATCTTTATTCAATTTCATTTCAACTAAAGCATGTTTAACCTGAGAATAGAACTATGCTGAAATCCTGGAGTCAATTAATTTTTCCATCACTCTTTCAACACCTTTTGTTGTTATTGTTACCACATCCACTCCACCGCCAGATGCCATATCCCTCTGCATTGCAGCATTTACAGCTTTTACTGCTAATTTAATTCCTTCTTCTGTTGTCATGTTTTCTTTATAGCTAGATTCAAGAACACCATATGCAAATACGCTTCCTGAGCCTGTTGATGCAAAATCAGTAAATGGGGTGATGCTTCCATCGATTCCTAAATCATATAAGAAGAATCCTTTTGAGTCTTTTCCTCCTAATAAAAAGCCAACTATTCCTGGAACCATGGACATTCTTCTTATGTTGCCATAGAGAAGATTTCCTAACAGGCTTGCTATTTCCTTGACATATAATTGTTTATTCCTGCGCATTATTTCTAAGCGAATCTGGGCTTTAATTATTCTTGTGAGAAGCTGGGCGTCTGAGACTAATCCAGCATGAGTTATTGCAGCATTGTCTGCTATCTTGCTGATTTTCTTCTGGTTTTTATTTGCTATTAAATACCCTTGTGATGATCTTTTATCTGCTGCCAATACAACGCTATCTTTGCAGACTATTCCTACTGTTGTTGTTCCTGTTTTCATTAAATTTTTAACCATGTCTTCTTCCATTAGCCTCACCTTTTAACTTTTCTTATATTCTTTAATTTCCGTTTAATTCCATCATGCTTTTATCCTGCTAATCTTATCCCACCTTTAAGCTTTGAAGAACTCATCTGATGAAATGGTA
>Ga0209541_10008581_pt1 | contig 16800 bp, 18 predicted proteins | sample RifCSPlowO2_01_FD_184027 | JGI IMG/M metagenome (GOLD analysis project Ga0209541, IMG submission 184027) | Groundwater microbial communities from Rifle, Colorado - Rifle CSP2_plank lowO2_0.1 (SPAdes) (version 2) | ecosystem: Environmental > Aquatic > Deep subsurface > Groundwater | place...
AGAGCGAAAAGTTTGCAAGAGTGGTGGACGTGATTGGTCGGTACCAGAAAGATGGATTCGAGGGGCAGGTGGGTGTGATTTATATGTTCTACGACACGGAAGGTGGCGTGCCATCAATCACACGTGACGATGCGTACAGTTTACACTTCAAACCCTATATTTTAGACACGTTGGTTTAAAAGCTCTGGAATCCATTTTTTTATTCTTAACTCAAAATGATCGTTTGGTTCAACTGGAGCGCAGTTTTTTTGTTTTTGATTCTAACAATAATTCTAGTCGGCCTTACAATTTCCGCGGGCTCCTTTCCTGTCATGCAAACGTTGGGCGCACCGGGGAGAGGTGTGAAAATGGAGGTGGTGCGCCAAAATTTTCCGCCCATGGCACCCTTATGGTGGGATAACTATGAAGGTGCGTACATGATTTCACTGTTTGTCGGGAAAGGCCTGGTTGAACTGGTGTTGGACTCGGGCTGCAGCCAGCTGAGTGTAAAAGGGGAAGGGTGTCAATGGAAAAATTGTACGGAGCTGGGGTGTGCGATCATGTCGTGTCCTTGTGGATTTGAAAATGGACAGTCCCGAAAACAATGCAAGGAGTGGTTCTACCAACCCTCCGGCCAACCAATAGACCGGAGTGGTAAGCTAAATGAGTTGAAATACGGCAGTCAAACCAACCGGGTGCAGTACTACCAAGATGAGGTATTTGTGCCAATCACCTCAAAAACGATGACCTGTGACACAGTGATGCGAACTCCTGATTTACGTGAAATACCCCAGTTTAGAGACAAGGTACGGGTTGGAGAAATACTGGTGCACAGAGTGTCACATATTGAGGGCGCGAGTAACTCTAATTTATTAGGCTGTTCCAAACCAAAGGCAGGCAAGAATGATGTTCTAGATAATTTATTACCCAAAAAAATTTGGAGCGTTGTTCTCTATAAGCGTGGCGGCTGGCTTGCACTTGGAAGGATGCCGTGTTTTCAGCCGGAGTACATCACCATGATTGAACCCCCAAGTTTAATGAGTTTTGTCACCCGATTTTATATCCTTCCCATCTTCTCCATTTCCATCGGCCCAGATGAACTGTCTCTCCATAAGCTCCCCTCCTTCCCTAAATACTGTATTATTGACACCGGCACCACCTCAACGTACGCGTCTAAAACATTTGGAGCCGCTCTAGCGAACGGTGGTTTTAAAGAGGGGCCAAACGGCTCATGTATGGAAATCCAGCTTGGATCAACATCCAATCATGTGCGCTTATTTTATTCACGCACCGCGTTAATGGACCCGGAGTATCCAGCTGAAAGTATCATTCAGGCGTGGCAAGGACGCACACTGGATGATTTTGACGAGATATTTCCGGACGACAATCAACAACACGGAGTTTTATTATTTGGAGCAATAATGATGCAAGACCACTACTGGGAATTTGATTTGCAAAAAAATAGAATAGGAATCAGCTAGCTAGCGGGCGGAGTAGTTGCGAACCAGAGTCCCAGGAAGTTTATGAAGTACGTGGCCTTCACATTTCGAACACCGCACCAGATCACGCGGCCGTAGTAATATGACGTTATGGCATAAACCACACATGTATCTGGATTGGGTGGTGGCAAGCGGTAACGGCTGCATAAAAAAAATGAGGAACTAATGCAATGAAAACGGTGATCATTACCTGTAACTCCGCTGAATTCAACTTGAGCCCCGAAGAAGCTGCTTTTTCAGGTCTATTGGTCTCCTTAATGGAAGAAGAAGTGGAAGACACCATGGTTGTTCCGATAGATTATCTGAAAGAGACGGAGTGCGCCGAGATGGTGCGTGTGCTGAGCCAGCTGCACCTGTACCAACATGAACTCTCAAACGCGGTGAGTTGCTGCATACAAGCAAAATGGTGTGAACGCGTCATCCTAAAAAGTGTAGACCCACCAACCTATTTAATTTTCGAACAACTGTTGAACCTGTGGAAAGTGTTTGACTTCATGGCAATTCTGAGCGCCATGAACATGGTGACCGGCTACATCTCTCACCACATGCTGAGTTGTAACACGGTGGAAGACGTAGTTGAGAAATGGTTAGGGACGGCAAATTTTGAGGCACTGCCAGAGAGCGAAAGAAGCGAAATATACTTTACGATTACGAAAAATTTTAATTTTAACAACATGTAAAATGAACACACACTGGATCCCGGCACACTTACCCGCGAACCAGATAGAAGAGGTGAAACAAAAAATATCGGGTTTGACGGGCGGCGGCGCACAAACTGCGCATATGTTTAAGCCCCGCAAAACGGTGAAGTACGAATTTCGAAATGAAGCAGGGGACACGGTGTTAATTGAATCTAGCGGCGGCATTCAACAAGCGTTCATGGAGTGGATTGTTTTGGGGTGGCCGCAACAGGCTGCAGCACCCCGAGCCACCACATATTTGGCCGCGTACAGACGTCGCATGATGGAGCCTAAAAAACAACAAGTAACTGTACGAGATGTCACTTCCGGAGATGAAAAAGGGTATGAAACACAAATAAAATTGTTGGAAAGTCCTAGTCTGGAGGACGTTCTACTCGGAAATCTTGGACAAATGGAGGTAAAAATGCGCTAAGTTTACGGTTTTCGGCGCAGGTACAGAAATCGGTTCGTGTTACTTGTCACAGTGTCTGAAAAATTCTCATTTAATTTAATGGTTAACCCAACTGTGGCCGGGTTATAAGTTTCGGTGTGCAGCAAGATCGCGTATGCCTGGTCACACGTTGTGCCCCCCGGAATTAGCGACGTGTTCAGACTAGGTTTAACTATATCTGTGTCTCGCAGAGTTCTGTCAACTTTAATCACTCGGTTACCTGATTTATAGGTTAACGTGATTTTCCACACCTTGTTTCCATCTATTTTTGAGAGTTCGATGGAGCTGTCGCCTATTGCCCATGAACTCTGGCTGCTGGCCAACAATTTATAGTCCGACAACCCCGCTTGGAAGGAATCGAGAATTGTCCACTCGCGGTTTGAGAATGGGTCTGAACATGAGGCTAAATCGAACCGAACGCACAGGCCGTTCACCGTACACAGTTGTGAGGTGTTTAAGTCATTTTGAATTTTACACACACCATTCAAACACTTGTTCGGTCTTGAACTCGAATCGTACAGCGGACAACATGATTTATCGGCGCAGGGACAGTAGTTGCAGCAGTCTGAATCCTGGGCACACGTCTCTTCTTGTTGTTTACACAAAGAGATGTCACAGTTTTCACCGGCTTTACGCGCAAAACACACACACTTGTCATTCTCATCTTTGTATCCCCACATGTTGCACTCCGGGTCCACGGAGCTGTGAAAGGTGGTGACCCCATCCCACGGCCAGAATGACTCCGTACATGTGTTTGGAATGTAGTACCTGCTTGAGAAAGCGGCAGCACACACACCTGCCGCATTACAAGTGGTGTACGGCTTGTAATAGTTGTGATGTGTAGGACAGCACGTGTTTCCAGCCGCGCCGCCAGGAAGTGACGTATTTGGACAAGTGCAGCTATTACAGCAGTCAGAGTTTGAAGAACAAGTTTGTCCTTCCAGTTTACACCCAGCTGCAGCCTCGTTCTGCGCGGCTTGCTCTCTTGACACCAAATTGGCGAGCGTGGTTTCTCGCCACAAGCTTAAAAAAGGCGTCATCCCATTTTCCCAGATGTAGTCTTCACATGACATTTTAGGGGACAGGGTGCCGTACGTGTCCCCGCCGCTTGATATCTGACATATGTTTTCAACACATTTAATGTCGTTAAAACTGGCGGCAGACGATTCTTTGGGGAACCGGTTACAACATGACTCACTGCTTTCATAACACGGACATTCACTGCAGCATGTAATACCTTCCAGCGGGTTACAGTATTCGAGGTACCGGGCACACAGTTTCACTTCACAGTTGTCGCCGCCAAAAAATGGCAAACAGTTACACTTTGCTTTTCCATCCTGGTCATGAACACACTGGCCCCCGTTTTTACACTTCCCTACACAGTCGTCTGCACACGTAAATCCAAGAGGCGAGATGCCACCATCAGACACCTGGTGGTAACCTGACGCACAACCACACCCGCCGCTACAATATTTTTCACCCCCTATTTCATTCCACGTACATGCCCCTAAACTACAATGCGCATCTTCACTGCACCCGGACCCTAACTGGGCCCGATTAAAATCCAGGGAGACACACTGGCCGTTCACACACTTCACCTCATTCTCACTCAACCCTTTAACTGATGCCGTACAATCACTTGCTTGAGCACACGACTTATTACCAAATGGGATGTAGCACTGCGCCTCCACACAAACTCCACCGCACTGCTGCTCCGAGGTACACGCGATCGTGTTTGCATTTGCACTCCTGCCCATCGGATTACACGGGTCTTTCACACACACCGGGAACTGTGTGGTTTGGTGTGTGAAACTTAAACCATTCGAAAAGGGAACAGAAGAAGAGCCGGTGCCACAGTCACACTTCTGCGTGGCTGGATTCCATGCAGCGTTTGGAAATGCGCGGGACGGACATGTATCAAGCACGCATGTTAAAGGATCAACTGTTGATATTTGTCCTGGCGCGTCACAGCTGCATTTTCCGCCGTAACTCTGTAGGTTAGAGTCCCGCAGCGAACCATCACGCGCTCCGTCCCAAGCCTGCGCCATTGAACCCTGGGCCTGGTCACAAACCGGGGTTTGACACACCACCGACTTTTGATTGGTGGCGCTCGCAAAATCAGTTTCAGTGCCTGATTCTAAACAAAAGACGTCACCGAACGCCAGTCCGTACCATGGTTTTGAGGCCCCGTTTAAAGTCCACCATGTTTTTAGTTCACTCGCGCTGGTGATGTTGGGACCTAGCCAGTCGCGCCCATTTTCGGTATAGAACGCATATTTTTGGGTGGAAGACGGGTCCACACACGGGTTGGAATTTGTGCCCTTACCGGCCCATCCATCCGGACATGAATTCAAAGCCGGTGGAACCGGTTTATAGAACGGAGGGCTAACATGTTGCTGCAGCACATCATCACCTATTCCACTCCCCCGAATTGTTTGTTCAATCCCGCCACCCGTGGTGATGGTGCACCGGTTCGAGTACAAAATGGGATGGCAACGAGGGTCCGAGTTTGGATCCGGAATGATTCGGGTGGGTAACTGGGTGCGCTGCAAATTGGGTCCAAACGTAGCATTTTCGTACGCCGTCCCGTCCTGCATTGTTTTATAGACACAAGGTGTTGTGAAATAGTCTTTGGACGATACAACACGATTGGGGGACACCGGCGTGGTATCAAAGCTTTTGGATGCTGCATTGTACACGAGTGAAGAGGTTGAAGTCGGAGAACACCCGACTTGGAGATTACAGTTGCCGCCTTCCACCGCTTGAATAAACATGCCGGTCACCTCAGGTTTGCACGCGCAGTGCCAACCGCCGGGTGTAAGCACCGTGTCGGATGTGTATTCATCACACTTCCCAATGTAGCTGGGAACACAGTACTGCCCGGTTTGTTTAATCTGCACCGTCTCACACTGTGCCCCAGAGAAGCACACTTCATCGTCACAGCTGCAACCAGAACAAGAGCCGTCCGGGTTCAGCTGGCCATGTGCACATGGGTCATTTATCTGGAATGTGACGTCTTTTTCGACCAGGGCACAGCTTAAATTGGACTCCGCACACGAGCCACAGTCGGTTTGTTTGGTACATGGTTTAAGAGGCGCAAAACATGAAGTTTTTGACGCCTGCTGCACCGAAATGTTGTCCACCAGTTGTAGCGGAAATACGGAGCTCGCGGACATTACCGCGCTTTTGGATTTAGCCACTTGCCAGATGATGATCACGGACACAAACAACAGGGCGACTAGAATAATAATCGGGACGTAGAATGGAGGCTTTTTCATTTTTTATAGTTATCTATTTTCGTTGCGACTTCACAAGGAAAGTTATTAATAAAACGGTAAATAAAACAAAAGATATTGCTAGTAGCGTGCCTAAACCAATTTTTTGAAAGAAAGACGCATCATGAACAACATCAGGGATATTTGTGGTTGGCTGCGAAGGAACTTCTTCAGGTGGTGGAGTCACAGGTGATGGTGGTTCTGGTGCTGGGTCTGATGCTGGTAGAGTTTTGTCTTCAACCTCGGTTGTTTTAAGTGGCGGTCGCCCATAAATATTCGTCATCCATTGAATGTCAGTGGGTGACATGACCGCGTTAGCTTTAGTGGCTGTGCCGTCCAACGTTAGTTTGGCCGGAAACGCGTACAGCATGATGCTTGCAGAGTCAAACGCGCTGCCGTTAATCAAGGACGCACTATATTTATCTAAAACGTTGGATTGAATGTCGTCCGTGCTCCAAAAATTAGGCGGACCGGAGAAATATCGCATTACTTCAGACACATTCCATTTAATCCCGCCCTGCGGGTTTTGGTGCTCATGAATCATGCCAAGTGCGTGTCCGAATTCATGAATAATAACACTCCCGTTCTGGTTCTGACCACACCATGTACAAGTGGGGTACGTGTATTGCTTCCCGTTCCAGGTGAACGTGCCTGAGTGGGGCTCATCCAGCCACCCTAAATTCATGCTCTCCGGCTGCTGTCTGGACTCCTTGTACCACGTACTCTGGGTACCAACCCGGCTGTACGCTTGGTTAACATATTTAAACGTGATCCGAATATCGGCTGCTGCTCCGTAATTCCCAAACATCAACACCATATTCACATGAGGTTGAACGTAGTCATGCACCACTTTTTCAACCCATGCCTTTTTCCACTCTTCCCCATCCAGAAAAGAGATGGTCACCGTTTGTCCTGGTCTCCACAGTGCAGAAATCAGAAATGCGGCCGCAGGCAGCTGCGAAATATCTTTAGGCGGAGGCCAATCAGTACAAAGCACTCGCACTGGAGGTTGTGCCATTTTTAATACGCATACATTTCTTTTTCATAATCTTCACCCGCCGCCATGTAATCTTCCTCCCCTTCCATGTAATCTTCACCGGCTGACATGTCTTCCTCCGCTTCTTCATCATCATAACGACCTCCTTGTACTGCCTTTGATGGTTTTATGGCGTTTATATTGTCCAACCACTGCGCAACTTCCGACACCATGGTTCGAAGACTTTGTTTTAGTGTCTTCAAGTCATCTTCACCTAAAGACCGGACCGCGGATTTTAAATAGCACGGCAGACCCTCGCTCGTATACATTTCAGGGTGCAGCTTCGCACTCTCAGGGCACTTCATAGACGCATTACACGCAATAAACGGTGCGGGACACGTTTTTTCCGACAGAAAGATGGGGGTGTAGTCCGACGCTGGGCGTTCTGTGATCGGTGGTGATAACTTTAAGATCAGTTCTTTAAGTTCTTCCATTTAGGGTAGGGCAGAAAAAAGTTTTTGTTATTTTAATGTTTTTTATTTTATTTTTCCACACAAATGGAGTCCGGAAAAAAATCAAAACATTTCAAATGGTTTGAATCCATCTTCAAAAAGGAGTTAACCTGTCCCGTGTGTCTTGAACTGTTCACTAACCCAATTTGCTTGCCGTGTTCCCACACGCTGTGCCAACTCTGCTGGCTTTTCATCGAGAGCAAACAATGCCCAATATGCAGGGAACAGTGTTTAATATTTCTTAAACCGTCAGTAGTTATAACTAAGATGGTACAGTACATCAAGGTTGAGTCTACGTGTGGGGAGCGAATGTTAGCCGAAACCTACGAAACACACTATAAATCATGCATCGACTGCCTTCGGTTTGAGCACAACAAAAATCAAGCGTTGCTGGCCCAAAGCATTGATTTTCATAAACGTATTTTAGATGACATGCAAAATGATGAAGAATAAATTAGGTATTAATTATAGCACGAGCTAGCTGGCGTTGAACACGTAATTTTCGGCGCATATTGCGCAGCTGACCTTCGCACGTCTTTAACCGTTTTAGTTTAGGCCCACAGTTCTTAAACATGTCACTCGTCATATTTCGATACCGGAACACCATGTGTCGCAAACAACTATTACAATTCTCCAAGTGTTTTTCGAAACAACCGGTTGAAATCATGGCGCCACACTGTCTCAACCGAGGCACCTGTCTCGTTTTCTTACGCAACTCTGTATCCAAAACGCCGTGATCTTTACTTTCGCACCGACAAATTGGGCACCGCGCATTTTTATGGCGCTGCAAGGTCCAGCACAGCGCACAGAACGTGTGGTTACATTCAAGTCGGAACGGCTCAAGCATTGGCTCCAGACAAATTGAACATAGAAGGTCCACGGAATCGTTCGTCGCACACTTCACCTCAGAGCTAGCACAAAAATCACACGGCATTAAAATAATATTATGATTTGTGACTGATTTGTGATAATTATCAGCCAGTCATGATCAACGATTTTACCCAGCCGACACTCATGATGATTAAAAATATTAAACTACCAATCATGACGAGCCAGTCACGATCAACGATTTTACCCAGCCGACACTCATGATGATTAAAAATATTAAACTTCCAATCATGACGAGCGAGAGTAAACTCAGCGTCATTAATTGTTCTGCAAACATGTTTTGATTTAAACCATCATTTTTTCTCATCCTCTCGTGGAAACGGGTTTGAAATAAATGACCCAATCCCTAAAGTTTGCTGTAACATCACCGGACTTAACTCATTAGAATGACTCTCACCACTGTAGTGCATCTTACCTAATGCGTGCCCCAGCTCGTGCTGCAGTACATACGCTCTGTACGCATTTAAGGGGAGTTTAGACTCATTAACTGCCGCCCCGTGCCACCGATCTTCATTAATCCAGATGTTCCGCGACACCATGTCACACACCGATAAATTGTGGTGTTTAAATTCAGGAAATAAGTCATGCAGAGTACCACTCGGCGTCAGAACCACCGTGATTGACCCTTGCTCTACCGAGTCCACCACTTCAAAACAACCCCAGCCCAGCGGGTGTTCAACCAACGGTTTAGCAATGTAGTAAAACAGAGGTAAGGGTGTCCTGCTTTTTTTATGCACTTCCAAAAACACACGCCGACTCATTTTAATTATGTTTGCAAAACAAGTGGCACTCTTAGGCTGGAAGGATGAGGATGGAAAAAAATTTTATGTCAAGGATCAGACATGGGTTGAAACAAACAATGGAAATCCAGCCAACATGTTAGAATTTATACGCTTCCTCTACGGCGAAAACGCCATGTTCATATGCGAAAGAAGTAACTCAAGAAACACCGTGGTTTACCAGTTCGATGAACATCTCCTGGAATTCAAGTGTTTTCGAATAAATATTCCACCCTACACCAATTTATCCGAAATAATTGACCTACAGAAGATTGAGTTCTCCTGTCTGGATAAATCGGTCTATGGCGTACGCACCACAGCAAACAGTGATGTTTTCTCCATCAAGGCAGTGCCTCAATTCATGTTGAAAAGGAAAAAAATAAACGGCGTCTGGCGAACTTTTATTACCATTCAAGAAAACATATGGATGTTACAACGAATCATGCTGCAGATAAAAGAAAACACAATGTTGCCTGTCGTCACTCACATGATGCTTGAAGTCTCTCGCGCGCTTGACACACCCGTCTTCCGATTCCACTACAAAATTGACTAATGTCGGATTTTAAAACTGCTGAGATTTCGGACCGGAAAAACAACACGTTTCGACACCATATCAAACAACGCACACTGAAATGTGCCAGAGGCGCAATAAGACTCATGATGACCATTTTCCAGCACTACAAAACAGGGTTTACAGACATTAAACCCAATGATACGAGTCACCACAAATTCAAGCTGCTGGTAACACGGAATATGAGGCAACAGGTACGCAATGTAGTTGTTGATTTGAAGTTCACCTCCGTTTAACGACCCAGACCCATCTAAAACACTCAACCGTTCAATAAGGTACGGAAAGTTGAGCGGCGGCGGCTCTACAGCCGGTGTGTGGCGCGCTTCGAAATAAAATACAACTTCATTTTTAGGCAGGCGCCATAAAAGCTGGTGAGAACTGGTCACTCCGCTCAGGTTTGGACCGGTGCAGCAAATCATGGTGGGATAGTGACACGCCGTCCACAATTCATACACACTGACCAACGACACGAATCGAGAAAACTGGTACTCAAACACTGTGACCGTCCGACTAACATGTTTCGTGACGCTGTGCAGCTGGATGAAGTCATGAACTTCCACCGGGATACATGTCCCGACAACATACAAATACATGAATAAAATGAACGAATCATGACCTCAGTATTTAACGATTCGTTGTCACGATCACGTAACCTCACTTTTTAAAAATGTACATTGATGAACAATTGTCGCTGCTCGAGGCGATAATTCATTTAGCCAGCCATCCGGACACGGGGAAGGATGATAAAGAAGAGGATGAAGTGCTGGACCACGAATCCCCACAAGAAGAAGACGATGAAGATGAGGATGATGACGACTCAACATGGGAAGAAGAGGACGATTAAATTATCAGATCTATTTTTTTAGCTATTATTTTTGGGATTGTACTTTGTTTTGTTCTATAGTCATACGTACAGTTGTGTAGTTGGAAAAATCGATGATGTATACAAAAAAATTTACCGCAATAACACTGAAGAATTTCTTCTGATTTTTTTAATTTTCGGTGACACGACGGAAACTCACACCGCATTTTTTAAATCTAATAAAATTATAGACCTACATTTTCACTCCCATCCCGAAGACCAAGAGCCATTGTGGCAGACGCAACGTCGTGTTGAAACATGCCTTCCCAACCATCGTTTTCCTTTCGGTTTTCAAATGCACTGTACACACCCTGCCAAATGTTATCGCTCGGCGCATAGATGCCGCCCGTTGTTTCCGTGAACGCTTCTCGTTTTGACGACACACGACCCACATTTCCAAACGACTGCTGTCCGTTTACGTACAAACTCTCCACACCGGCTAACGTTTTTCCAGGCATCGTAAAGTCAACCAGACGCCCACTTTTATCGTTAAACCGAGTTCGCAATGCCTGATTACTTTGAGCCACATAATTCCCCATCGCCGTGTCAAACGCGCTGTGAATACTTAAATATGCCTGACGTTTGGTTTTATCCGCCGCCGTACGCACCCCTCCATCCAAGTGACCGCCCAAACCTTCATTCCCACTCACCCCTATATCCAGTGCATTTTTTAGCTCAGACTTTGTGTTTTGTTTTTGAACCAGTTCACTCATATTTTTACCACCACTGTACAAAGTAGCGCCACTAAACATCGCAGGTTGGGTCTCTAACCCAGTCTGCGGCTCCGGTGCTGTGTACTCTTGGTTCACCAATATCGGCGCATTATGTTCGTAAGTTATTGGCCCCAGACCCTGCTGCCCCAAGGTTTGAACCCCGCCCAGTTTTAACGGCGCAGGAACAACACCATACTCACTTACTCCATAACCTGCGTGCACAGGCCCCATGTATTGAGCCTTATTTTCAGACGCAGACCGCTGAGTATCATGCGCTTCCCAGTGTTCGTACTGGTTTACAAAGGCTTGCGTGTCACGCGTTGCTTCAATCCCTCCACCGTCAATCCTGGAATTTTCCGCACGAACATACGGCTGCGTTGTGTACGTGTATTCTAAACGTTGATCCCCACCACCCGCCGCCTCCAAACAAGGATCAATCCCGGACCTAAACGTATGCTCTCCCCACCGCCCCCGATTTGTGGGCACCACATACGGAACACTGCGAATTCGAACCACGCCCTGATTCCCTAACATATTTGCAGGCAGGCCCTCTTGAATCGCACCCGTTGAATCTGGGTGGTAATCATTCAAGTTCAGCTGATTTCGCTGATTCGCTAATTCTTGGTAGTAACGCGCATCGTACGTTCCAAAACTTCGAATCGTTCGGTCATAGTGCATGTTAAAGTCGTCTTCAACTACCTCGGTTTTAGTGGGTCGGGGCGTAGTGTCACTCCAGCCACCCTGCAGTTGAGCCAGTTTACGGTTACGACCTTGCGAGTTTAACGTCTCTTCATAATCGGTGTTCGGCGGAGGCAGCGCACTCTCGTACGCGTCATACTCTTGACCAGTTACCGGGTCCGTAAAAACACCGATAAATATGTTCGGCACTGCACTTAAACTTGTAAACCCTTGATTGTATAACGACCCACTGAAAAGCGGGTCGCTCAATGGAACCGGCCCGTGCTGCGTCTGCTGCGTACCAGATAAACGTTCATAATCCGGCATCAAGATGTCACCCTCCCCTGCGCCACGCCCGTACCGTCCTCGTTGAGCTTCATTTAAACCTAGATTTTCACGAACTTGGCGCAGTTCAAAATGAGGAATTATGTTTCCACAACACACCTCATCTTCACTTACTTCCGGCTCCACCGCCGCATAGATATTGGTGTCACCCACCATGGCTTGTGGAAATTCATTTAAATTTAAGTAAGAAAACATCCTTTTTAGTACATTATACTTTTTTCTACTTATCAAAACAAGAAAATGGGACGCGACTAAAACAAGATTCTAACCCAGGCAGCTGTTCACCCCGAAAAACAGCGCGGAAATGCTCCAACTTAAACTCCAGGATGCTCAACAATTGTTGCAAACTATACTTCCCGCCCATATATTTTTGAACAACCTCCTTCTCCACCACTTCGTATCTTAACTGCCGACTCGCCACCTCAGACGCACATCGAACCCTCTCCTCTCTCTGCACCTCTCTCAAATTTGCCTCTATCCTCCCCTCCTCATGTTTGTAACGCTGCAGCGCACTCACCAGTTCTTCTGGTAATTCACTATTTTTCATTTTTTAAAAATATGTTTATTTAAAAAAATAAAAAACAAACCTAAATCCATTTCACATTTATTTTTGAAATCTCCTCCTCCGTTAAATCGTTCTCAACATTTAACAGCTCTCGCAGTTCCTCCGGCGTTTTACCAATCACACGCGTTGACCACACACACAACGTCAGGTTTAACAGGGAGCTTAGGTCCAAATAGTGTGCCGCTTTAGCCAGCTCCCACAACTCAGACATGTTCAAATCTTGCGTGAATTTCACACACCACTCAGGGAATAACTCCTCCGCTGTCTCAAACTCCAGCGTTCGTTTAATTTCATTAAATGGTTGGTACAACGAACAGAACCTAATAACACTCATCAACTCTTTTGTCTGGATGTTCGGAAGCGGAATCGGATCATCAAAGCTGTCGAATTCATTGATTAAACTTGATAAACTTCTTATGGGCTGTTGGGTCATCTCAAACAAATCTCCTTCTTGTGAAACAACCATCAACTTCTCCATTTTTGAAAAAAATGAATACCCCCCCCCACCAAAAAAACACGATCGAAAACGTTTTTAAGTTGTAATTTGGCGCGTTTAAATTTTTTTAAATAAATGAGCCTCCCCCCCCCTCCCAAAAAAAACGATTGTCATCAAAAAAATTTATTAATTATCATAAAAATTTGTAATTTACAAGGTTTTTCTTATTTGTCGTAAAAATTTATAGTAATCACAGTGCAGGCTAAACTTATTGTCTTTTGCTTCAAGCACCGGACCGAAACTACCAAAACTATTACTTCCACCGCGTCCGTTTTTCACAAATTTACATAATTGCGAAATGTTGGGTCCATTATTAAAAATCTCCAAGTTCTTAATCTCCGCTTTTGTGAGCCACAACCCCTCCCCCGTCTTCAAATAATGATTTGTAAACATCATGATCAATTTCTTTATTTTGGTGGTGTTTAACGGATCAGATGTTGTTCTTTTAGAAATTTCTGTGTACCGTTTTCTTAAATAAGAAGCATCTCTTTTAACTTTTTTCTGCTTCTTCACTACCGGTTCCGGTGTCAGGTCACACGGCAAGTCAAACTGTAGATGAGAACCAACCGGTGTCCAACTACAATGCTCATTCAATAAATCAACAACCCCCAATTGTTGTAGATAATCAATTTTAATCTCTGGGACCGACTCCAAGGAGTCTTCAGCACACGCAACCCCCACGATTGATGATCCACTTTCTTGGATCCCAGTAATCGCAAAGCCTCCATTGTTATTCACTTCAGATGACAATAACAGTTCATTCTCTTCATTCAAGATATCATCCAACAACTTTTCATTCTTCTTGTAATCCATGAACAGGTTTTCATACACATCTTTCTCCCCGTTGTTCACAATCTCTAAAAACATGTCGAGCATCTCCATGATTTTTAGAATTATGACAAAACACATCAACCCATTGTGATGGCCCATCACCGTCCACCAATCCTAAAATTCAACCAATCCCAAAATTCCGCGTTTCGCCGATTGGCTGCGACACATCCCAATCCACCAATCACAAAATTCAACAAATCGCAAAATTACACTTTTCGCCGATTGACGATCTCCGGTGTTTGGATCTTTACGCACAACGGAGATCACGTGGATGTCCACATCACCGTCCACCAATTAGAAAATTGCACTGTTGCGCGGATTGGTGTCATGTTTTGCAAACACCAATCCAAAAAATCCGTCGGCGATCGTGACCCATCAACAACACATCAAGACATGTAATCAAGATATTTGCAAGATAATTACACACAATCACAATTCTAAATGGATCCTCTAGTGTCAGTCAGTGATGCTCTAGTGTCGATGGCGCATTCAAATGTAATCGTGACCCGTGGAAGTTCAAGTTCAAGTTCATCGGACTGTAATGATTTAATCACAACAGTTGAAGCATCATTCCTGCGGCAATCCCAAAATTTCGAGCTCATTCAGGCGTCTATGCTGCGTCAAAACCAACACATGGAGATGTTACAGAGCTATGCAACCCAGTTAGGTACCGTTATAAATCGGTTAAGTAATGATCAATCCATTATAAGAAATGAACAATCCAGCATGCGAGCAGAAATGATAGAGAGATTTGCGACATTGGAAAGTACTCAAAATCCGTTGACAACCCTAATTAACACAAGCGAAGTCCTTCGATCTGCCTTTTTTTTCCTAATGTCTGTTGGCATGGATTCACGCTTTGGACTTATTTGTGCTTGGCCGATTATGTTAAAAAAAACGTGTTTCATCGCCATTTCTCTTCAACTCCTCTCTCAAACGTGTTCCAAACTTTTTCCTCAACATAAATATACCATTCTCGAACTATTTCGAGCATTTAAATGTATTGATTCCCCGAATATGGAAGTTATTCGCTTGGCATACAGTGTTCTTCCCCTTCCTCAACCTAAATCACTCGCGCGAAACCAATCATGGGCTTCCATGTCTGCTGTTACATTTTTTGAGATATGTCAAAGTATCCTAAAACGGTTTCCCGTCGCCCACAACTGGTTGATCGATTTTGAATATAACCAAGAGGGACATGTTGACATTAAGTTACCATCAAGAACTAAAGTTGACAAGTCATCGGCCACAAACTATAATCTTCGCAATAAAATCGCGTGGGGGGTGCCTGTTTGGACCGAAATCTTAAACTCAGAGGGAGTGAAAACCTATCTACAACTTTTAAAACCGTTCAATCCTGATGTTTGTTTTGATAAAGTCATTCATTTTTCCGGAATTACACCCTTGCCAGACGATGCAGTCGAACGGCACATCAGTGGCCCACGTGGTAAGAGTTTTGACCACTTACTGCTGGCCACAGAAACCTGCGAAAGTAGTGAAGATCCATGCGTCGCCACCAATGAACAAACTGAAGACGCAGAAAGCAGCGAAGAACAAGTTGTAGCTGAGGATGAAAATGAAGATGAGGACTCGCTAATCAACGACGTTATTCAACAACAAAACAAAAGAATTCGTAGGAGGTAGATTTTTTTAATTTTTTATATCTATTAAATAAACATGCGTTTTAAAACACGTTTTGAAGATAATTTTATTGTGGATACAATTGACCCTGTAATACAAGCAGTTACATTGTGTCCTTTTGGGGAAAATTTACAGTGTCATACCGGGTGCATGGTTTGTGATGAAGGTGTACAGTGCTGCGAGGGGGGTGACACTTGCACGCTAAACGGCAGAATAAACTCGTGTTCCGCTTTCCAAGGAATTATTTTAAACGCAGCTGCGGTAGACGGTCAAAAAAGTTTTTGGGAACGTTAAATAAAATGAAAATACATTCTTGCAATTTCCAGGCGTGTTGCTATAAAACCGAATATTCAGGAAACCTGAAGGTCCACAAACGAAGCCACACGGGTGAAAAACCATACAAATGTAACGAGTGTGACTTCGCGTGTACAACATCTGGACACCTGGTGACCCACAAACGAACCCACACGGGTGAAAAACCATATAAATGTGACGTGTGTGAGTACAAATGTACACAAGCTGGAAACTTGGTGACCCACAAACGAACCCATACTGGTGAAAAACCATATAAATGTAACGAGTGTGACTTCGCGTGTACAACATCTGGACACCTGGTGACCCACAAACGAACCCACACGGGTGAAAAACCATATAAATGTGACGAGTGTGACTTCGCGTGTACAAAATCTGGACACCTGGTGACCCACAAACGAACCCACACGGGTGAAAAACCATATAAATGTGACGAGTGTGAGTACACATGTGCACGAGCTGGAGACCTGGTGACCCACAAACGGACCCATAGCGGAAAAAAACCACACAAATGTAACGAGTGTGACTTCTCGTGTACAACATCTGGAAACCTGGCGACCCACAAACGAACCCACACGGGTGAAAAACCATATAAATGTAACGAGTGTGAGTACAAATGTACACAAGCTGAACACCTAGCGAAGCACAAACAGTGTTGGCACACAGTGGATGGAATTCAGCGAAAGAAGAGGCGTGAAAACGCATTGATGGAGTGTCTCCAAGAACACTACACCGTGGATCGAGAGC
>Ga0209541_10008583_pt1 | contig 16800 bp, 14 predicted proteins | sample RifCSPlowO2_01_FD_184027 | JGI IMG/M metagenome (GOLD analysis project Ga0209541, IMG submission 184027) | Groundwater microbial communities from Rifle, Colorado - Rifle CSP2_plank lowO2_0.1 (SPAdes) (version 2) | ecosystem: Environmental > Aquatic > Deep subsurface > Groundwater | place...
TTTTATCTTCTACTTCAATGTATTGAGGAACCTGAAATTGCATAGTTTATTGCCTATTTTTTAGGTCAACAATATTACCTTCAATCCTCGGCTCCACCCGCCCGGGCATTGGCGGTTCTTCAATCGGTTCTTTGTAAAGATCTCGGCCCGAAAAGGTTGGTTTTGGGAATTGATAGGGTGGTATTGATGACTTAAGGGGTTGACTAGGAGAGGGGATAGTTGATGGCGGCTGGGCAGGCGGTGGAAGGGTCTTTGTCTTTGGTAGTGGAGAAGGAACTTTTTGAAGAGGAGAGACTGGTTTTTTAACATCTGAAGGCAGACTATTCTTTATAATCTCATTCATTTCTTCTTCGCTCATTATTGACGTGACTAAAAGCAGATGGTCATAAACATGAAAAAGCGTATAAAGCTTGTTTTTATCTTCTTCGGAAAGTCCGCTAACCTGTCGGCTTTGAAGCAGATATTCCCTTGGCGAGATATTGGTTCTTTGGTCAGGGTGAGAAAAATTATTATAATCAGTTAGCCACTGACTGATGGCTAAAGAACCGATTCTTTGCCGATTATCCTGAATGGCTATTTGGAGCTCTTGGCGGATTTCGTCCCGGGGCGTCAGCGGCAGAGAAAACAATTTAGCGGTCAGCCGATTTTTTATATCAATTTCCGGGCCAAGCCCTTCTAAAAAATGTTCCCTGACTATTTTAACAGATTCTTCATCGCTAAGCATAGGCAAAGCGGTTAGTTTTAATCTAATGATTATACTTTCATATTCTTGAGTTAGTTTAGGCGCGATGGCCTTTAAGTTTGCGGCCTCTAAAGATTTTTCCAAATTCAAAGCTAAATTATACGCTTCCTTGGTTAGTATGTGCCAGACAATATCTTCAGTTAATCGCCTGATTTTTTCAAAAATCGTCGGGTCTTTTAATTGTTCTTGGGTGAGGAGTTTAGTGTTATTCATAGGTTATTTTTTTGGCTTCCATCTTAATTCTCCATATTTGTCTTCGTTATACCAAGAAGTTGGTATCTCTCCTGTTCTTAAAAGGTGAAGCTGAGCAGCAAACCTTTTAATAAGACCAGCCTGGACGGAATCTGTAGCTTCTAATTCATCAGCAAACTTCCGCATATCTTCTATTCCGGTTTCGCTGCCTGCTTTGATTTGGAAGTCGCCCCGAGTTCTATTTAACTGTTCAATGTCTCCGGCTGTAATGCCCTTAAGAAGCTCTCTGCCTCCGTCGTGAAGACGCCCTATGCCCAATGGATTTTCCTTGGTGCGGGGCACTTCTTCCATAAGTGAATTCCAGTGCCAGCCTCTTGTTTTTTGCTGCGCTTCAAGATTTGAGGCCTTGGCTATTCCTCCTTCTCTTTGTTCTTTTATGGAGGTTTTTCTGAAGCGCCCTTTTTCAATATCATACTTTCCCATACCAAAAGTCATATAATTGCCGCTGGCAAATGAAATATTCCCCAAATCCATAGCGATTTTAGCCGCGCCTTCTTCGCTGAATCCGGCTCTTTCCAAGGCCGCGTAAACCGCTTTGGTGACATTTTCATCAGAAACAATTCCTGCCTGTTTTTCTCCTAAAACTTCTTTACTGCCAAAGATTGTTTGTTTAATAATTTCATTCTGGTCATTTTGTTCAAAAAGCAGACGGATATAGGCAGAAGTGTCAATTTTATTGCCGGCGGCCGCGGATTTTTGCAGGCCGTCAAGAAGAAATTCAGTAGCCCGGCCGGTATCAGAGATTTCTTTTTTCCGGCGATTGACTTCTGCTTCTTCCGCTTGTTCGCCGAATCTGGTTCTTTCTTTACCTAAAGACAGAACAAAGCCTAATTGGTCGCGTAAATTGCCGGTTGGCCGGGCATAGGCCCTGGCTTCAATTTCTTTTCTGTAAGCGGGCCAAGTTCTTCGCCAAGCGCCGGGGCTGGTCCAAAGAGCGGCTTTTTGTTTGGCTCGGCCTATTGTTTCAAGTCCCCTAGCAGCTCTTTCTAATCCTAATTTCCTTACTCCTTTAGTCATTAATCCTCCGCCCATCCATTTGGGCATTTTAGCCCCGGTTGCCAGCCAGCGGCTCGCTCCGCCAGCCGCGCCTTTGCCCACCCACTTAACCGTGGACATAGCGTAGCCGGCGCCGTAGACTCCGGCTTTTTGCGCCACCACTATGCTGGCGACAAGTAAGAGAATGAGAAATATGTATTGAAGAATCAGTTCGCTGCTGCTGAAAAAAGCATCAGGCCATTCTTCGTTTTGCCCCAATGGCACTTTAGAATAGACATTTGACAAGAATCCCCCCACTACTTCTCCTTTTTCATTAACATGTCCAATGGTCATTAGGGTTAAATAAAAGAAAAAAGCAAAGGCCGGAGCAAAAAAGACCCATTTAAGAAACGAAGACCACCAATTGCCCCATTGCTTGTTAAGGCCCGGTAAAATCCAGAACAGCCAAGCTATTGGCATTAAAACAAGCAGAATCCACAAAGCCACAACTCGGACGATTAAAAATCCGGCCGCGGCCGTCATCACTATAAACATAATTATAATAACGGCTAAGCCGCCTAAAATTCCTATTAAGACAGTAAGAGCGTCAACTCCTTTTCTTTTCGCTTCTGCTCCTACTGCTTCTGCGCCTCCTTTGGCTTCAAATATTTTTGTAATGTTTAGTCCTTTTGCCACAAATTCAGAAAGACTGACGGCTTGCCCTTCAAACGGCTTTAAAAAGAAATGACTTAAAACTTGGGAAAAATCAATAATTGCGCCGGCAATCACCAAGCTGAAATTAATTAAAAGAGCCGCGATAATTAATTTGGGCAGAAGTTTTTTAAGTCCGTAGGTTTCTATTTGTAAAATCGCGGCAAAAGCAATAAACATTAAAACCAAAACAAAGAACAAATTAACCACGCCCCGGCTGATGCGCCAGCCTTCTTGGACCACGCCTACATCGGTAAAGCGCTCTAAGCCAAAAGCCCAGTTAAGAAAAAACCCGCTTATTTTTAATAAAAGAGAAAAAAACCGGAAGAAAGCATAAACAAGCGTACTGAATATATTCAGAATAGCATCGCCTATGAAGCCGAAGCCGGCTTGAGTTTCTTTCGTCCCAATAACAAAAATCCCCAAAGCGCTGATTGTGAATATCAGCAAAAGAGTTGAGAGTATTTTCTTGCCCCGCACCTTTTTTATTTTTTTTACGGCTTTTAATGGTTGAATACAAAAATTAAAATACTCTTTACAGGAATTTATTTGTAAAAAGGTGCGGGGTCTGGTTTTAATAATTTTAAGCCAAAAAAAAGACATTATGCTTTTACGGTTTTATTATAATTATTGTTTGGTTAAAAATAAATCCTATTTATTTTTTAAAGCGGAGGCGGTGGCGGCGGAGGCGGCGGCTCTTCATCTCCTTCATCACCATTTGGAAGCGCCGTTACATTAACCGTTGTTTTTTTAGTTTCATCTCCTGCCCTAAAAGTGATTACGGCAGAAGCATCTGTTACGGATAAAGCTGCCACGGAAAAGACGATTTGGCCATTGCTGTCAGTAGTCATGGAAGCGGGGCTTATCATAATCGCGCTGGGATCGCTGATTTCCGGGGTAATTAGATAACCAATCACTGGTTTACCGTCCGTGCCCAAAACAGTCACAACAATATTTTCACTTTCGCCGGTTTGAAGAGTGATTGTAGAATCGCTTAAGTTTATGGAGCCGACCGGGGCCTCGGAAGCCGGCGGTTCTGGATTACTGCTTGTATAATCACTTCTGCCGCCGCCTCTTGGATTCAAAAGGCTTAAGCCCTTGCCAATGACGCGATTGATTAAGGCGTTCGCAATGGCGGACAGATAAGCGCCTAATTCTGATTTAGAATCAATATTTTTAACCCAATCCATTTCGCTGGTAATCGCTTCAGCGGCTAAAGAACCAATCGCGTCTCCCGGAGTATAGATTTCTCTTTTGTCGCATTGCCAAGAGCCGCCCGGCGGTATTTCGTTTGACAGGTTTTCGCACGCTTTAACTCCGGTGGCCGAGCCGATTTGATTGTTTTTATCGTCATATAAACTGCAGGTCGTGCATCTTTCGTCTCCGAGCCAGCCGGAATTGGCAATACCTTTGTTTTGAGCCGCTTCTTGGGCGTTATTCATTAAACCTAATTTTTCATCCATAGCCAAAAGATAAGCGCCGTAAAAATTATTCTGCGGTTCAGTGATGCTTATCCAGCCGTCCCAGCCGCCGTAACGGAAATCTTTAAAAAAGTTTTCAAAACTCGTGCCTGCTTGTTCTTCAAAAGTGCATTTTATTCTTTGATTAAAGCCATTGTCTAATTTTCCCACAAAACCGCTTAGCCCGTTGTATTCTCCGCTGGGCGCGAAGCTCTTAATGAGAATTGATTTAAACGGAGCGCAGGCCTCGCTTGCGCTTAACTGGCGGCTGAATTTATGTTCCGCTTCGTTTGCCGCCAGACCCAAGAAATCCCACCAATTAGTGATGAATTTCGGCCCTTGTTCGCCTCCGCCCTGAATCCACATAACAATTTCATTAGTTAGCATATCCAGGATTTTTTTCTTAAGAATGGCCAAGAGAGTGGCTAACGCTTCCTGCCAGAGCCAGTCAGCTACTTTGATGGCCCAGCGGGAGGCGTTGTCCATAACATATTTCCAACCCATTTTGGCTATTTCAAGAATCGTATTAGCGACCGATGTTCCTATATGAGCGGCGTCAATGACCGGCACTTGGGCTTGAGTTTTTTTAGGAAACAAAAATCCGCCCAGATTTAAACCGAGCATCGCTAACAAGAGAATGGCCGGAATAATTTTTTTCTTCATGATTGAGATTCAACTATTTTTTTAACTAATTCATCGGCTTTTATCGCTATTTCTTTTGCCAAATCAATAGTAATAGGATGGTTTTGAACGGCTAAAACCGCTTTTAGGGGGTCTTCATCAACATTTTTTACCGCTTCAAAAGTATTAATGCTTATTAAAAGGATTTGTAATTCTAATTTATGGATTTCCAAAGCGTTAAGGGGAACGGGCGTGTTTTTAAGTTCTTCGTAAGTAAGTTTATAAGCATTTATTCTTTTGTTTATCTGGGAAAAGTTTCTTGTTTCAAGAGCGTGAAGCGTGTCTTCCATTTCAGTTGTTTTAAACTCCGGCGCGTCAAGGTATTTTAAAATTATTTCGCTGTATTTCGTCAGATAATTTTTAACGGCTTCTTCGCTGTTGTCGCTTGAGATTTTTAATTCCTCGTCTTTAATTTCGGGGATAAGAACCTGACTTGAATCAGCCAAAGCGTTAGTTAAAAATTCGTCTAAATTTGCTTGGGACGCAGAGTCAATATCAGCCGCGCCATTTTCAGAAACTAAAGGATTAATGGCTCCGGCCATCATACCGGAGACAATGTCTTGAACAAGAACTTTAGTAAGATTAGTATCGCGGGAAAGAACGCCCGGGGCCGGCCGCGGCTCCATTGCTTTATCGCTTGATTTGTCGTTAGGCGCGGGTTTTAACGGGTCATAGCCGGAGGCGATTTCTTCGCCGTCAAAATATCCGTCACCGTCAGTGTCCGGATTATTCGGGTTAGTTTTATAAATCGCTTCTTCCCAGTCTAAAAGCCCGTCTTCGTCAGAGTCTTTTAAAGAATTAAGAGAAATATTTTTTGATGGAGCGCCGCTTTGATCAATTTTGCTTTTAAGAACTAAAAAACCGCCGATTATTATTCCAATCGCTAATATTAAAAAAGTCAGAAGAACCAGAATTTTTTTAGGATTTTTTTGAAAAATCATTTTAGAAAGGACTTGAGCCGTGATATATTATTAATTTTCCGGTTATTTTACCACGGCATCTTTTGGCTCTTTCGGTACAACAAACAATATCGCCGCCAGCCATGCCCAACAGCCATTGTCCCATATAAGCGGGCGACCCGAATATGTAACTGTATGATACTCCGTCCTGATAAACATAATTACCGGCCGTTGGTTCGCTTAATTTTATGTAATCACCGGGAAAATTTTTACACGATATTATTTCTTCTATTTTTCCTCCGAAAGGACTTCCCAAACCGTTTAAAGCGAGAAGAGAGGTTAAAATGCTTTTATTGTTTTTTATTTCTTCAGTCTTAATTTCTTCGTTTATTTCTTCTTCGCTTTCTTCTTTAATTTCCACGGTCGGAGATTCTGTTTCGTTAGTCAGAATAGTTTTTTCAGAAACAATATTTTTTTGAGACAAAACTTCTTCTGTTAATTTTTCTTCATTTGTTTTGGTTTGTTCCTTAAAAAAACTTTGATTATTTTGTTTTTCAAAAAGCGGCAGTTTCCCTCCGCTGACTTGACTTAAATCTTTAGAAATGGTATTTTCCGATTGTTCGCTTGGCCAAAGATAAAGAGAGACGCTTACAATCAACATCAAAACCGCTGTGACTACTTGAGCCTTAGGAAAGATTTGTGATGACATTTTGAAACCCCGGTTCAGTCTTTTGTCTATTATACATTTTTTTAAGATATTCTCCAAATGATTATATTAAAAGTTATCCACAGAGGCAAAAAACCAATGTTTACATTTTAAATAAAAAGGGTTAGACTGGAAATAGAATGAAAAATACAACCAACCTTATTGATATCATCAAAAAAAGCGATTTGTCAGAGCTGGAAAAAGAGGAATGGTCAGCGATTATTAAAAATTCGCCCAAGGTTTTTACGGAAAGCCTGGCCGTGGTTCTTTCTAATTTTCCGGAACAACTGAACTGGTTTAATGGGATTTACCAGAGAAAAAAAGACGCTTTTGTTGTTTTAAAAGAAGATAAAAATAAAGGACAAGCTCTTCTTGAAAAGATTTATCAAGAAGAAAAAGACAGATTAGAGGAATTAGTAAAAAAGGAAAAATAAAGGAGTTATTATTTATGGATAAATTTAAAATTGAACAACCAGAAATTGGTACCGAAATTAAACCTGAAAAAACAGAAAAAGAAAATTTCGAGGAGGTGTTGGGTATGGAGTTAAGGAAAGAGAAGAAAGAATTGGGAGGGGTTTTTTCAAAATTCCCTCCAAGAATAAATGAAGCCATAGTAGTAGCGATTTTGGGGTTAAGTATTTTTTCGGCTAGTATTGCTGAAACCCGCGGGAGAGGAAGAGAAGGAGATATTGGCCGCGCTGTTGAAAAAGGGATAGTGCTCGTCATAAAAAACGCGGCCGAGGGCATAGGGCGGCGAATAGAGAAAATATTTGAAAGGACCGGAGGAGCTACTACGGAAAGAGAAGAAGCGAGAAAGATTCAGGAAATACAAAGAGAAGACAGGGATTATCACCGTCAAGCCGAAGAGGCGCGGGATAATCTAATGCGGATGCTTCAAGGAAGAGGAAGAAGGGGTGAGTCAGCCGGATTGGGCGCAGAATATCGCGAGATTGCAATTAAGAACTACAAGCTCGCGATTACTGCTATAAATGACGCCCACCGGGCCCAGCACTTTGAAGGAGGTAGCGCTATTACCGGTTGTCGCTACCCTGATGGATTTTCCTCGGAATTCGTCAGAGAAATTGAACAATTAGAAAAGTTTTAAATTTAATTATTTTATCAAGATACATAAGGCAGGAAGTATTTAGACTTAAAAGTCTAAAATCATTGCTTCCTGCCTTATTTAATTTTTGTAACTAATTCCACCCAATCCTCCACTGACAAATCTCCGGGTCTTGCTTTTAAATTAAATCCGCAATCAAGCAGGATTTTTTTTATTTCGGCTTTATTTTTTTTAAGCCCCTTGGAAAGATTATTGATTAATTGTTTTCGCGGAGCGGAAAATCCGGCTTTTACTGTTTTGAAGAATCTTATTCGTGAGATTTGTGGTAAATTCGTGCAAATTTGCGATATTTTAATTATCGCTGAATCAACTTTTGGCCGCGGCCAAAAAGATTTTTGTGAAACATAGTTTATAATTTTGGGCTCGGCATAAAATTGGACCGAAACCGCCAATAAGTTCATCTTAGGCGGTTGGGCGCAGATTCTTTGCGCCACTTCTTTTTGAATAAGTAGGACTATTTGCTTAGGCGGATTTTTAGATTCTAAAAACATGCGGATAATTGGCGAGGTAATATAATAAGGAATGTTAGCTACCACTTTATAGTGGTTAGTGATTAGTGGTAAATGGTTAGTTTTTAAGATGTCATTTTTAACAACTCTAACATTTTCAACATCTCCAATATTTTCTTTTAAAATCTCAATCATTCTTTTATCTTTTTCCACGGCTATCACTTTCCCGGCTTTTTCGGCTAATTCTTTGGTCAAGATTCCCAAGCCGGGCCCGATTTCCAAGACAATATCGTCTTTTTTTAAATCAGCCGCTTGGATAATTTTTTGAAGGACATTTTTGTCAATTAAAAAATTCTGGCCCAAGTATTTTAATGGGCGGAAATTGTATTTTCGGAAAAATTTTTTAGGAAGCTCCATAAAATTCAATCAAATTCTCCGGAATATCGCCTAAAAATCTTGAGGGCGGATTGACCATCACGCTTCCGTAAATCCGTCTTTTTTGAGCAAAAGTTAAGTAGACTTTTTGTTTGGCTCGGGTAAGACCCACATAGCAGAGCCGTCTTTCTTCTTCCATTTGCTCCGGGTCAAGGATGCTTTTTGAATGAGGGAAAAGCCCTTCTTCAAGCCCAACCATAAAAACCACCGGAAATTCCAGGCCCTTGGCGCAGTGAAGCGTCATCAGATTAACCAAATCTTTTTCTTTTTCCACTTCGTCATGACTGCTTAGCAAGGTTATTTCTTCCAGGAATTTTTGAAGGCCCAAAGGAGGCTTGGTTTTATCGTATCTTGACGCCACCGTAAAAAGCTCCTGAATGTTTTCCCATCGTCTTTCTCCGTCCTCGCTTTTGTCTCTTACGTATTTTTCATAATCAGTTTTTTGAATAACCAAATTGATTAGTTTGGTTAGGGGAAGTTTTTGACTGGCTTGGCGCAAATCAATTATTAAGCCGTTGAAATTTTCAAAAGCTCCGTTATTCAATTTATAATCAGTCATCTGGAGTTTATTATACAGGAGGTCTTTAGTGGTTTTTCCTATTTTTCTCGGCGGCACATTGATAATCCTGTTTAAACTTACGAGGTCATTGGGGTTAATCAATAACTTTAAATAAGCCAGAATGTCTTTGATTTCTTTTCTTTCGTAAAAGCGGACCGTGCCGATGATTTTATAAGGGAAATTAGCTTTTAAAAAAGATTCTTCAATGGCCCGGGACTGGGCGTTGGTTCTGTAAAGAACCGTAAAGTCTTTTGGATTCAGTCCTTGGGCAAACAGATTTTCCATTTCTTGGATAATAAATTCGCCTTCTTCTTGTTCGTCTTTGACTTCAATAATCTGGATTGCTTCGCCAATCGGGTTTTTGGTCCACAAATTCTTTTCTTTCCGCTCTCTGTTTTTGGCAATAATATGACGGCTGGCCGATAAAATATTTTGGGTGGAGCGGTAATTTTCTTCCAAAAGAATAATCTTGGCTTTTGGATAATCTTTTTCAAAATTAAGAATATTTCTAAAATCAGCTCCGCGCCAGGAGTAAATTGATTGGTCAGGATCAGCGATAAGGCAGAGGTTTTTATGTTTTTGAGCTAAAAGATTAGTTAGGGTATACTGACCCAAGTTTGTGTCGTGAGCTTCGTCAACCAAAATATAATGCCATTTATCCTGATATTTTTCTAAAACAGCCGGGTGTTTTTGAAAAAGCTGAACCGTAAGCATTATTAAGTCGTCAAAATCCAAGGTGTTGGCTTTTTTAAGGGCTTCTTGGTATTTTACATAGATTTTAGCTACGATTTTCGGCCAATATTCATTGGCTTCGTTTTGATAATCTTCCGCGCTTATTAGTTCGTCTTTGGCCCGGGATATGTTTTCTTTAAAAACCGCCGGCTTGATTTGACCGGCATCCATCTGAAGGTCTTTGATAATTTGTTTAATTAAAGAAAGCTGGTCTGCTTCGTCGTAAATAACGAAGTTTTTTTGATAACCTAATTTATCTATTTCCCGGCGAAGAATTTGAAGACAGATTGCGTGAAAGGTACCAATGCTTGGCAGGGTTTTATAGCTCTTAAGAAGATTTTTGACTCTTTCTCTCATTTCTTCCGCCGCCTTATTGGTAAAAGTCACGGCTAAAATATTTTCAGCCGGAACATTTTTCTGGATAAGATAAGCGATTCTATGAGTAAGGACGCGGGTTTTCCCTGAACCCGGGCCAGCCACAATTAAAACCGGTCCGTAAATAGACTGGACCGCTGATTTTTGCTCTTGATTAAGGTCGGACAAGATGTTTTCCATAATTATTTAGACTTTCGTTCTAAGTATAGCACAGAATAACTTGTGGACAACTTTTCTTGACCCCGCACCTATGGGGATTTTACTTAAAGAGCAAATTCACAAAGCGAATCTACTTATCCCCATAGGTGCGGGGTTGACAAAGGAGAGCCGCTTTGCTAAGCTAAATGAAGTAAAGTATTCATAGAATTATACTTTTTTTACCCCGAGATTACGGGGTAAACCCCGCACCTATGCATAGGTGCGGGGTAAACCTATTTAGGGGAGTATATTGACTAATGTATACAATTTTCCAGTATCTCTGCGTCGTTTTAAAACACATAGAGATTTATACGGACTCCTTTTTGCGGAAAACAACGGAGACTTTTCGAAAAAGGCCCCAACTGCTCTTAGCGGCAGTTATTTTATTTGCGAGCGGTTTATTTGTTTTAAAGCCCGTTTTTGGTTTGGAACAGATGTTTTTAAACTCTAACAGTCAGAATAAGCCGGTTTTTGAAGACGAGACTTTGAGTGAAAAAGACACTTTTTCGCTCCAATCACCTTATTTAACAGCCAATGCCTCGGCTGTTTTTGTTTCGCCGTCTTCGGGTATTTTGGCTGTTCAGGCCGAACCAGCGGAAGAATCTGACGAAGAAAATCAGGAGGAATCTTCTTTAATCAGTATTCAGGAAAGCGCTTTATTGTCTCAAGCCGGGCCAATTACTTTTATCAGCCAGGAGTCGCGGACAGGCGTTATCTCTTATGTGGTTCAGGAAGGCGATACTCCTTCCGCTATCGCAGCTTTTTTTGGCATTACTACCGATACCCTGCTTTGGGCGAATAAACTTCAGGAAACGAGCGTTATCAGGCCAGGAGACGAATTGACCATTCCGCCCGTGAGCGGAGTTATTCATAAGATTAAAAACGGCCAGACCGTTGACTGGATAGCTAATTATTATAAAGCAAACGCGGATGATATTATTGCCTTTAATGATTTGCCGGCTGACGGACAGATTATTGAAGGCCAGCAAGTGGTGGTGCCTGACGGCGTAATGCCGGCTCCGCCTCAACCAAAGCCCAAATCCGTGGCCAAGGCCAAGTCTTCCGGTCAGAAATATGTTGGGCCGGGCACTGGCAAGAGCCGTGCTTTCCCTTATGGCCAGTGTACTTACTATGTGGCGCAAAAAAGAGTTGTCCCTTGGTCAGGAAACGCTAAAGACTGGATAAATAATGCCCAAGCTATGGGTTATCCGGTTTGTCGTGGCAGTCAGTGCGAGCCAAGAGTGGGAGCGATAATATCTTTAGGCGGTAATACCCGGCTCATTAAACGTTACGGCCATGTGGCTTATGTGGAATCAATTAACGGCGACTGGATTACTTTTTCTGAAATGAATTATCTGGGTTTTGGGGTTAAAAGCGTAAGGACCATTCAGAAAAACAGCGGCTTGATCAGGGGATACATATACTAATAATTTTCAATTTCTAATTTTTAATTTTCAATCAAAAAACCGCCAGAGGCGGTTTTTTGATTTATATCCCTTCCTGCCTTGGCCGGTATTGGATAGCTTCAGCGATGTGAGGGGGTTGAATGTCTTTTTGGCCGGCTAAGTCTGCGATGGTTCTGCCTAATTTTAAGAGGCGGTGATAGGAGCGGGCCGAGAGGCGCAGCTGGGTAATGGCTGATTTTAAAAGGTCGCGGCTTTGGAGATTGATTTGGCAGTATTTTTTAATTTGCTGGATATTCATTTGGCTGTTGGTTGAGATTTTTTCATTATTAAACCTTTCTGATTGAACTTTTCTGGCCATGACAACTCTTTGTCTGATAGCGGTTGAAGATTCAGCCACTTTTTCTGAAACTAATTGTTCGTATTCAACTCGCGGCACTTCAACATGAAGGTCAATTCTGTCTAAAAGCGGCTCGGAAATTCTTCTTTGGTACTTGGAAATTTGGCCCGGCGGGCAAATACATTGCTTTTGCGGGTCGCCAAGTTTGCCGCAGGGGCAGGGGTTCATTGCGCCGACTAAAGTAAATTGAGCCGGAAAAGTAAGCGTGCCCGAGGCCCTTGAGACGCTGATTTGTCCGTCTTCCAAGGGCTGGCGAAGCGCTTCTAAAACCGGTTTGTTAAATTCCGGAAATTCGTCTAGAAATAAAGCGCCTCTATGAGCCAAAGTAATTTCTCCGGGCCTTGGATAAGAGCCGCCGCCCACTAAAGAAATAGCCGAGGCGGTATGATGAGGGCTTCTGAACGGCCTTTCAGTGATTAGGGCTTGGCCTTTGGGCAAACGGCCGGCCACGCTGAATATTTTTGTTACTTCCAAGGCCTCGTTTTTGGTTAGGGGCGGAAGAATAGAGGGTAGGGCGCGGGCTAAAAGAGTTTTTCCGGCTCCGGGCGGCCCGCTCATTAAGATATTATGGCCGCCGGCCGCGGCAATTTCTAAGGCCCGTTTAACATGCTCTTGCCCTTTAATATAAGCCATATCCAAAACATTTTCTGATTTTTGAAAAAACTCTTCAATTTGAGTGATTGGTTGAGCCGGAATAATTTCTGAATTATCAAGATGAGCTTTTAATTGTCTTAAGTTTTTAATGGGAATAATTTCTAAATTTTCCACGAGCGCCGCTTCTAAAGCGTCTTCGTGGGACATAAATAAAGTTTTAAATCCATTTTCCTTAGCCATCAGGGCAATGGATAAAATTCCGTTAACATGCCGGACTTTTCCTTCCAGAGACAATTCTCCGACAAAGAGATTTTTTTCCAAGTTATTTATCGCTAATTGGTTTGAAGCCATTAAAAAAGCCACGGCTATGGGTAAATCATAAGCCGGGCCTTGTTTTTTTAAATCAGCCGGAGCCAAGTTGACAATCACGCGGCGGCTGGTTGAAACCGGCGGTTTGGCTCCACTGTTTTTAATGGCCGAAGAAACTCTTTCTTTTGACTCATTAACCGCGGCGTCGGGCAGGCCAACTATCTGAAAAGCGTGGAGCCCGCTGGATAAATCAACTTCCACTTCAATTGGCTGGGCGTCTAATCCAACCACAGCCGCTGAATAAACTTTAGCAATAGCCATAATAAATCAAAAGCATGTATTTAAATATCAAGAGGCGCATTTCATGCATAATTTAGCTTCCGGCAAAGCTTCAAGCCGTTTTATTTCAATATCTTTCCCGCATTTACCGCATTTTCCGTAATCGCCTTTTTTGATTTTCTCCAAAGCTTTTTCCACATCCTGGAGCCGCAGTTCTAAAGTGTGTTCAACCGGCAGTAAATTTTCGTATCTTTCCACTTCGTCCGCTCTTTCGTTTTTATCAGAGCGATGAATATCAACGCGGGCAAATTTTGTGTCCCAATCTCCTTTTATTTTCGGGTCTTTTTTCGCGAAACTTTTTAAGTCTTTGGTTAGTTGCTTTTTCGTTTTCTCCAGTTGTTTTTCCAATTGTTTTATAAGTTTTTGGTCCATAGCGCTATTTTATCATACAAAATAAAAAAAGCCAACACAATATTGACTTCTCTAATAAAATATGATATATTAGAGGGCGTTGAAAGACCCCGAAAACTTGGTGTTTAAATGGGCTCAACGCCCTCTGTGTTTTTCTGAATTTGTTTAGATTTTGTTTCCATGAGGAAACAAAGAATCATAATTATTTTATAATTAATTGCTTTAATTCAGAAAAACATGTTTTTTAATCTTTTGCCAGTTAATAGTTTTATTTTGCCTTCCCTCCGAAGGCTTTTTGTTTGAAAGAACTAAATTATTTTAACCAGCAAAAGATTGTACCCTAATTTTACTAAATATAAGAAGTTGTTGTCAACCCCATCTTATTCACAGCTTGTCCCCAGTCGTCATTGCTTAATAATTAAATCAATAGTTTTTTCCAGCAGACCAGGAGAATTGCTAATAAGAAAATAATCTTCTATTTGACTGTAATAATAGTTTTTAGCCTGCGAAGATAGGGATTTTAGGTTGATAATCTTATTCTGGCGGTAAGTTTGATAAGAAGTATGGAAATCTTTTTCTAATTCTTTTTCAATTTGTTCTAAAATTCTGTTGGTTTGGGCTGAAGTGGCCTCTCTTTGAAGGATAAGAACAAAAGGAAAGGGTTCTTTGTCTTTTTGGGGAAATAGAGCCAAACCAACTTGATTTTTTAAAAGCGGCTGAATATCTTTTGGAAAATCCAAACCGGCCTGATTTAATCTTTTTTCAAATTCTTTTGTTGACCATTGATAAAAAGACGATTGCTCCAAAAACTCTTGATGAAAAGGGAGAATTTGGTCAAAAAGAGACTTTTGGTCAATTATGACAAAAGCAGAAGCTGATTTGGGAATGATTTTAATTAAAGACGAATTTTCGGCTGGATTTAAAAAACGATTAACTCCGTAGAATAAAGCGGCGCCTATTAAGACAAGAAGAACCCAGCCAGCGGTTTTTTTAAAAAGAGGCGGCAGGCCGGGCGCTTTAATTCCCGATTCATTGCTTTTTCTTAAATCAACTTTAAGCTCGTCGCTGACTTTTTCTTTAAGAGAATTATCTTTTTTAATTTTAATCGGAATTTTTACCATATTATTGCGTAAAAAGCGTCTTTATTTTTGAATTATAAGCCTTCATTAAACGAGGAGCTTTAGAATGCGGGTGAAACATCAGGAAATAGTCAGTAAAAACAACCTGGTCATCAGGCCGAAGAATAAGTTTTTTGGCTATCTTATTTTTTTGCCACTGGCCTAATTTTTTTTCTAAAAAATCGCCAATTTTATTATTGAGCAATTTTTCCAATAAGACTCTCAATTCGGTCAGCCGCCAGTCGGCCTTAATGGTTCTTAAGTTATTTTTTTGACCCTGAAGAAAAAAGAAATTGTTTTTAAGCCAGGTATTGGCTTTTTGAAAATCCTTGAAAAGACCTAATTTTATTTCTAAAAGAGGCAGAAGACGGAAGTATTCATAGGCGGCGTGTAAATTATGCGGCTTAATTTCCGGCTTAATCTCTAATCCTTGTTCGGTCAAATAGCAATTAAGACATATTTTGTCTTTAGTCAGTCCTGTTCGTCTTTTTTTGCCCATTAAGCTGATTAAGCCAGTGGCTAAAAAACGGCTGGTCCAGATTCGGCCCGGCTTGGTAATAAGAAGCAAATCTAGGTCGCTTTCCGGCCGGGTATTATTTAAAGTAAGAGAGCCGGTTACGCCAATCATTCTTAAATAAGGCACGAACCCCAGCCGCTTGGAGATTTTTTTAATTTTTTTCCATTTTTTATCGGCAATTTTCATCCGTTCAATTCTTTGGCTGACGAGTTTTTCCCGGTCTTTAAGAAAATAAAAGCCGTTTTTTTGTTCAATAATGTTTTTAAGCCAGGAGCCATTCTCCAAAAGCGTCTGGATTTTTAAAAAAGAAGGCCGGCTCTTTAAAAAATCTTTACTTAAATATTTAAAAACCTCCAAGCCGGTCAGGGGATAATCTAGAAGGTCATAATAAACCAAGGTTGAAATAATCGCTTTTTCTGAATCAGAAACAATCATCTGATTATTTTACGGTCAACAGAGCGTCAACGGCCGCGTACACGCTTTCTTTTGAAAAGGTGATGATTAATTTATCGCTAACTAAAGCGTAGTCAATGGCCAAAGACGAGTCGGCAAAATTAAGATAACGAATAGCCGTGTTTTGATAAATGTTGTCTTGGAATTCTTGGGTCGCTGGCGCGCCTGTTTCTATTCCCAATAAGAGCGGTTTAATGTTTTCAGTCATGGTATTTTCCCATGCAGTCAAATTTTCTTTAATGTCCTTACTGGTTTTTACGACCAAGCCAAGTCGTTGACCTTGTTCTTGAGAATAAAGAAATAAAGAATAATTTTCTAAGCTACTTAAAATATCTTCAGGGATATTTATGTTTAGGGCTAAAACAAGTTCGGTTAGAGATGCGTATCTTTTTTCTCCGTCAGTCAGTTTGATTAAAATCCGCTTGCGAGCGCCTATGGTCTGCGTTTGATTAGCCGCTGTTTTTATTTTTTCTAAAACCAGAGATTCTTCGCCGGCTTGAATTTCAATAATTTTAGTTTCATCTATTGGGATAAGTGAAGCCGGCTCTATTAGCTCCGGTGAATGGATATAATTCCACCAGTAAAAGAAACCAGCGCTTCCTAGAATAATGACTAAAATGATAAAGGTGAATTTAGAGCGATTTCCTCTTGTCTGTTTTTTTAGGACTTTTAGTCGTTTTTTCTCGTCTTTTCTGGCTTGTTTTTCTGCTTTCTTTTTTTCTTTTTCTTCTATTTTCTTTCTTAATTTTTCCTCTTTGATTCTTTTCTCCGCTTCTTTTCGCGCCCCTTCTTCTTTTCGTCTTTTTTCTTCTAATTCTTCTTTTCTTTTTTCTTCTGTCTCTTTTTTAATTTTTTCTTCTTTTATGGCTTCTTCGGTTTTTCTGGCTTCTTCTTCTGCTTCTTTTCTGGCTTCTTCGGCTTTTCTGGCCTCTTCCTCTGCTTCTTTTCTGGCTTCTTCGGCTTTTCTGGCCAACTTTTCCGCTTTTCTTCTTATTTTTTCCTCTCTTTCTTTTCTTTTC
>Ga0209541_10008584_pt1 | contig 16797 bp, 15 predicted proteins | sample RifCSPlowO2_01_FD_184027 | JGI IMG/M metagenome (GOLD analysis project Ga0209541, IMG submission 184027) | Groundwater microbial communities from Rifle, Colorado - Rifle CSP2_plank lowO2_0.1 (SPAdes) (version 2) | ecosystem: Environmental > Aquatic > Deep subsurface > Groundwater | place...
AAAGCGCCTCGTGACGTATTTCAAACAAAAGTACCCGAACGTCATCGACATTGATGGTGCGCGCGTCGTGTTCCCGGACGGTTGGGGCCTCGTGCGAAGCTCGTCCAACATGCCCGTACTGGTGCTGGTGTTTGAAGGAAAAACCCAAAAAAAGGCCGAAGAAATCGAACAACTGTTCCGAAAAGAACTCGCCCAATTCCCCGAAATCGGAACCCATTGGGAAAACGGATAGGAAAAGCCGCCCAAAAGCGGACAAAACCTTTAAATGCTTCGCCCCACTTTTTTCTTTCGATGAATCGCCGCGCAAGAATCCTTCGAGGAATCGTTCATGCTACCCGAAACGAACCGGACAAACAAGCCGTTTATCACGGAATGCTTCGAAAAGAACTTCGAAAAAAAACTCCTTTGAAAAAAGCGTCCTTGAAACTCTCCGTTGCAAACTCCCCGCGCATGCAAGCGATTGTTTCCCGGCCCCGCGTGCGATTGTATTCTCCTTTGCTTTCTTCCATGGGGGCGAGCGCTGCTCGGTACCTGATTAGCGCGCGAAACATTTCCCGAATCGCCCAGCGCATGAAAATCAAACCCCGAGACCTCGAAATCGCGTTGTCCAATCACTTGAACACGGCGGCCCCTCATTGGAAAGTCCGGTACGCCAACCGCGTTTTTTACGTCACTCCCCACGGACCCATGTGGATCGTGGACGCGGTTCGAACCGGAATGCTTGACATTTCCAAATCGCTTCACAATGCCCGCGAAGACTTGGCTTCGCGTCCGGTGGGCACTTCCTGCATCGTGGACGCGATTCCGTTCGTCAAACTTCCCAGCGGCGAAGTCGCTTTGTTCGACCAAGCCGTGACCAAAGATTGGATTTAGCGAAAAAAACCATAGGTTCAAAAATAGAAAACGCCTATTTTATAGCACAAATTGGGACAAAAACGCCTTGGTAAAAATCTTTTAGAAAATCAAAAACTCTTTTGGGGGACGGTGGTGTCGTGGTAGCCAAAACAAGCAAAATTCGCATCGGAATCAATGGATTGGGACGCATTGGACGCCAGGTTTTTCGATTGGCATTTGAACGCGATACCATCGAAGTCGTTTGCGCGAACGACGTCGGCGACCAAGCCACGACCGCGCACCTGCTCAAATTCGACTCCGTTCACGGCAAATGGAACGCCGACATCCAGATTAAAGACAAAAACCTGGTCGTAAACGGAAAAACCGTCGCGTTTTACTCCACGCGAAACCCGCTTGAAATTCCCTGGAAAAAATACAATGTCGACGTGGTACTCGAATGTACGGGGGCTTTTACCGAAAAAGAAAGCGCCAGTCAGCATATCACCTCCGGCGCCAAAAAAGTCATTATTTCCGCCCCGTCCAAATCCAAGGACGTTCCCACGTTCGTACTCGGCGTAAACGAAGAAAAATACGATCCGAAAAACCATTCCGTGGTTTCGTTGGCCAGCTGCACCACCAATTCACTGGCACCCGTCCTTAAAGTGATCCAGGACGTCTACGGCATTGAAAAAGGATTCATCACGACCATCCACGCGTACACCAACGACCAGCGCATTCTGGACTTGCATCACACGGACTACCGCCGCGCCCGTGCCGCCGCCATCAATCTGATTCCCACCACGACCGGCGCCGCCAAAGCCATCGGCGAAGTCATTCCCGAACTCGCCGGAAAGCTCCATGGCCACGCGGTCCGCGCACCAGTTCCGACCGGAAGCATCACTGACATTGTCGTGATCACCAAGACACCCCCCAAAGACGCCGCGGAACTCAACGCCGCCCTTAAAAAATCCGCGAACGGAAAAATGAAAGGCATCATGGAATACAGCGAAGAAGACCTCGTTTCAAGCGACATCGTGAACAATCCGAATTCCGCGATCGTCGATTCCAAACTCACGCTCGTCATGGGGAACCTCGTCAAGGTGTACTCGTGGTACGACAACGAATGGGGTTATTCCAACCGCATGGTCGATTTTGTGGAATACATCGCCAAAAAAGGGCTTTAACCGCCACGAGAAAATGAACATGTATCGCACCATTTTGGATCAAAGTATCGCGGGCAAGACGCTCATCGTTCGCATTGACCTGAACTCGAATTTCCAAAACGGAAAACTCCAGGTATCCGAACGCTTCATCCAACACGCAAAAGCACTTTCGGCCTTGGCCGACAAAGGCGCCCGCGTCGTGGTGCTTGCGCATCAGGGGCGCAAAGGGGATCCTGATTTTTTTCCGCTGGAAAGCCACGGGGAAGTACTTGAAAAATTAATGGGTCGAAAAGTGAAACTCGTTCCGTGGAACGTTGATTATGTAGCAGAAGTGAAGCGTCTTAACGACGGCGAAGTGATTCTGATGCAAAACGTCCGCGAATTTGCCGAAGAATCGAGGGAAGCGCCTGGCCCAGAACACGCCCAACTTCCGTTCGTCAAAAACCTCGCGTCGGTGGCGGATTTCTTCGTGCTGGACGCCTTGTCGATTGCCCACCGCAGCCACGCCAGCGTCGTTGGATTCTCCGCCTTGTTGCCTTCTTTTGCCGGGCCCACCTTGCACAAGGAATTATCGGCGCTTCAAAAAATTTCTTCTCTTAAAGACGGACGACTCCTGATTTTGGGCGGCGCCAAACCCGCGGATTCAATCGCCATGCTGTCGTATTTTCTTGACTCCAAAAAAACCGACCGCGTCCTTCTTGCCGGCGTCCTTGCCGAAGTATTCCTAAAAACCAGCAACTTTTCTTTCGGAAAAAAAGATTTTTTCCTTCAGGAAAAAGGCTATCTCAAACTCTTGCCCGTCGCCAAGGACCTTTTTTCCAAACACCGCGACAAAATCGTTCTCCCGCTTGATTTCGCGGTTTTGGACGACAAGAAAAAACGCGTCGAACTGTTGCTTTCGCAATTTCCGTCCTCGAACCCGACCATGGACATCGGCAAAAAAACCATTGCGCTTTTCTCCAAAGAAATCAAAAAAAGCCGTCTCATCGTGTTCAACGGAACCATCGGAGTATTCGAACAAAAAGGATTCGAGGCCGGGACCAAAAAAATATTTTCCGCGATTTGCCGAAACAAGGCATTCTCGCTTATCGGCGGCGGAGACACCGTGACTGCGGCCAAACAACTTAAGTTTTCTTTCGAACGCTTCGGGCACGTGTCCTTGGCGGGAAAAGCGCTGCTTGAATACCTTTCCGGACAAACCCTTCCGGGGCTCGCGGCACTTGGTTTTGTCCGAAAATAAAAAGGAGCAAACAACATGATGGTAATCGGATTAACCGGAGGATTCGGCACGGGAAAAACAACGGTCGCTCAAATGCTTTCAAAACTTGGGGCCAAAACCATTGACGTGGACCAGATCAGCCGAGACCTTACCGCTCCCGACAAACCGCTTTACCGCAAATACATCGCATTATTCGGACCCGAAATCGTCCAAAAAAACAATCAACTTAACCGGGAAAAAATCGCGGACATCGTTTTTGGAGACCCGATTCAACGCAAACGACTGGAAGAAATTTCGCATCCGCTCATTATTTCGGAAATGAACCGTCAAATCGAAGAACAAAAACGCGAAAAAAACAGCGTGATCGTCGTTGATTTGCCATTGCTTTTCGAAGACAAACTCGAAAAATTGTTTTCGCGCATCATCGTGGTTTACGCCAAACAAGAAAAAGTATTCAACCGAATCCGAAAAAGCCGCCGCATGACCTTTGCCCAGATCCGAAGCCGCATCGCAAGCCAGGATCCGTTATCCGAAAAAAAAGCCCGCGCCGACATTGTCATCAACAACAACGGAACGCACGCCAAAACATTCACGCAAGTCCAGCGGGTTTACCGTTTATTGTCCGAATAACACCCTTTTTTATTCCTGTTTTGGGCATCTAAGATATGCAGGTTCCAAACATTTCCCTTTCCAGCCTGTTACAGGAATTATCCCCCGGGCTTGAAGGCGGCTACCTGAAAAAAATTCAGGCCTTGTCAAAAAACGGTTTTCGCTTTCGCATCCACGGAAAAGACGGTACCAAAGACCTCGTGGTATTGTCCAACGCCTTGTTTTTTTCAAGCTACAAAATCCCCGCGATCGACGAACACAAAGGATTCGTGGAATTTCTCCGCAGCCGCATCGAAGGAAAAAAAATCTCGTCGGTTTCCCAACACGGTCACGATCGGATCGTGAAAATCGAATTCAACGAATACACGCTTGTCTTCGAACTTTTTGCCACTGGAAACGTGGTGTTGGTGGACCCGCTCGGCGTCACCGCGGGTTGTCTGCACCGCGAAGAATGGAAAGACCGGAAAACCTGGCCCAAGCATCCGTATCACTATCCGCAATCCAAACCGCTTCCCACCGATCACGATGAAGAAACTTTTTTCGAAACCCTAAAAAAAAGCGACAAAACCATCGTGCTTGCGTTGTTGTCCAATTACAATTTGTTTCCGTTGGTGGCCGAAGAAATCGCGCTTTCCTGCGAACTCGAAAAAATTTCTGGTAGTGCATTAACCAACCCCGATGCGCGACGCTTGTTTGCCGCGTGTCAAAAAATTTTGGGTTCCGCGCCTTCACCTGTGCTTGTGACATGGAAAAACGAGCCGTTGCTGCTGCCATTCCCGCTTGAACGCGTGTTTGCAAAAGAAAAAATGACGCCTCAGATCCAACCCAATCTAAACGATGGGCTGGACCACTTTTTTGCCCCGCAATTAGGCGAAACATCCAAGTCCCAGGAAGCCACCACGAACCAATCCAAACAATTGATCGGGCTTGAAAAAAGCCTGGCAGACCTAGACACCGCGCAGCAAAACCTGGAGAAAAGCGTATTGGAAAACCAGCAAAAAGCCGAACTCTTGTATGGCTACTATAACGAACTCACTGAATTATTCGCCGCGCTCTCCACGGCGATGGAAAAAAAACTAGACGAAAAAACCGTAAAAACAAAAATTGGGTCGAGCACCCATACATTATCAAAAAAAGTTTTGGAAGTAAATCTCAGGACCAAAAAAGTAGTCCTGGATTTATAACATTCCTTTTTTTTACTGTGCAATTTCAGGCGCAGTCGCTAATTCGCGTTCGTCCACGATAAAAACGTCGCTTACCGCAGTGACTGCCGAATAGGGCACCTGGATAATGCGTTCTTTCGGATTCAAACGCTTAATGAGCTTACTGTCGCGGTCTACTTCCACGAGCAAAAATTCGATTTCCCCGGAGACTTCGTTTACAAGCAAATCAGTCAATTTGCCCACTTCGTCACCGCGGTTCGTGATTACTCGTTTGGTAGCCAATTGTCGCGCAATTGTATACTTATACATGAGTTCTCCCTCTTTTGAAAATCTTAAAGAGTAATGTCTTAGCTATTTTTAAAGCTAACGGCCTTCGCTACATAAAATAGATTTTTGGAAAAAATAAAAGATTTTTGTACCGGCAAACCGAATACCACTTCTACATAGGACCTTCGTTTCCATTTTTTCCGGCTGCGGCAGTCTTTTAAGGTTTTCACGGCCCTATCGTATAAACAGTTTATAGGTTTTTTTGAATGCACCCCGTCAAAGAATTTCTTTCCCTTCAAACCATCCGACTGCTGGAAAAACAAGACTACGCTTTGTTTGGACACTCCGCCGTCAAGATTTGCCACTACACCAAAACCGCTTTGACCGACAAGGGAACCTGTTATAAACAAAAATTCTACGGAATTCAGAGCCATCAATGCATTCAAATGTCACCGGCCTCGAGTTTTTGTGATCAAAAATGCGCTTACTGCTGGCGACCCACTCAAACCTTTAAACCCACCTTCAAAAAAGAAGACGGTGTTGTCGCGGACCTATCCCACGTGGACGCGCCAAACGAAATCGTGGAAGAATCCATCAACGCGCAACGAAAACAACTCTCGGGTTTTGGCGGGCACCCGGCCAAAAACGAAGTCAAGTTCGAACAATCGAAAACCCCCCGGCACGTCGCGATTTCCTTGACCGGCGAACCCACGTTGTACCCGCGTCTCCCCGAACTCATTGGCGAGTACCACAAAAAAGGAATCTCCACGTTCGTAGTGTCCAACGGGTTGCATCCTGAAATGATCGAACAACTCATCGATCATCCGCCCACGCAATTGTATTTGTCGGTGGACACGCCGGTGGAAGACATTCACCTCAAACTCAACAAACCCGACTTCAAAGGGTCTTTCGAAAAACTGCACCAAAGCGTGGCGTTACTTAAAAAAATTCCCACGCGCACCGTGGTCCGAATCACGGTCGTCAAAGGATTTAACGACAATCACCCAAAAGAATTCGCCGACTTTGCGCTGTTGGGCAACCCCGATTTTGTCGAAGTCAAATCCTACATGCATGTGGGGTTCTCGCAATACCGGTTAAAAGCCGAAAACATGATGCCGTGGGAAGAACTCATCGCCTTTGCGGAGCAAATCGCCCACCACATGGGCTACGCCCTCAAGCTCCAAGACAAAGGCGCGCTGGTATGTCTATTGGTCCGACCCGACTGGAAAAACAAATCCACGATCATCAATTTCAAACGGTTGTTTCCCGAAGCATACTTCGAAAAACCCAAAAAAGAAAAGAAAACGAATGGTTAAACCGCGGATCGAATCCGTTCCAGTTTCACCCGTGTTCGTTCTTTGGGCTCTTCCTTCTTTTTTTTCCGCCGAAACAAAAGCCATACGCCCACCGCGATCACCAGCGGGATGCCAAACACCGGAACATCGGCTCCCAAAAAAGTCAACCCCGCTCCGATGCCGTTTGATGATCTTACTTCTTTTGCCGCAAGAATCGACTTGGCATACTCTTGTCGATCAAAAAAATCCTTGCTTTTTTTCAGCAAAGAAACGCTTTCGTTGTCCGTTGCCGCCCGCTGCTTTGCTTTGATCAACTCGGCAAGCGCAAGATCTCGAAACGAATTCACATCGAATTCCGTTTCCTTTGAGACCCGCTCCAATTCCGTGGATGCCGTCAAAACATTCGGTTCTTCTTCCAAACCCAGCAGTCCATCCGCGTATCGATTGGAATCAAACAACGTTCGTATCTCCGTTGCGTTTTGCTTGATTTTTTCGGTGGCCACCTGGTCTATCCGCGCGCTTAATCCCGCGATGGACTGGCGCGAAAAACCAAGAACGATTCCCGTTTCCCGGATTTTTTGTTCTTCTGAGGCGGAAAGAATCCGGTTCAAAAAAGCCAACCTGGATTTCATTTCTTTTAGGTTGAACTCGCTTAAACGATCCAATTCCTCCAACAACCCCCGTTTTTTTTCGAAAACCGCTTCGTTTAACCGATTACTCCCCAAAGCCGCCTGTTCTTTGACGCGCTCCAACTCAAAAAAAGCGTCTCCGTAATTTCTTTCATACACGGCTTCGTCAAAACCGCTCCAATCCAAGGCCTTTTCGCTTGGTTTTAACTTTTCTTTTGCCAACAGATCCTGGGTTTTGTTCCACGCGTCACTCACGGTTTTTTTTCCGTTCATTAATTCTTTTTCAAGTTCCGGAATCGCGGCGATTAACGATTCGTTTGCCTTGATCAACACTTCCATTGCCCCTGGGAAATTTTTTTGGGTTGCCAATTGGTGGGCGCGCGAAATCAAGATTGGAACCGATTCGATTCTGCGATCGACTTCAACCGCATAGTTTCCTTTTCCGATTTTTCGAAGACTAACCGACTCCGCTTTTTTTTCTTCTTTTTTTCGCTCCAAATTCGAAAGCAACAACTCGAACTCGGAAATTCCTTTTTGTTCGGATTGCGCCCGAGAAATCAAAGCCGCGACTTTGGGTTCCATCGAAAGAATCCTTTCCCGACCGCTTTGGTTATCCACCGAAAGCCCCAATAATTCGCCCAACAGCAGTTTTGCCTCCGTTGAATCCGCGGACAATTCCTCCAGTTCTTTTCTAAGACGGTCTTTTTCACCTAACGCAAATAACCGCTCGTCGGGAACCGACAACTCGATGGAAAACAACACCGTCTGAAACGGCGCGATTTCTTTTAAACGAACCCGAAACGATTCAGGTTCCATCTGAAGGGGAATTTCATGGTTTTTTTGGTCAAAAACCCGAATCTGGTCCGCGGCTTGCGGGCGTTTCCACGAAAGCCACAATTCCGGGATCGTTTTGTCCAGTCGGTTTCGAATCGAAACGGTTTTGGTGACTAGTCCCGGGCTTTCACGGACATGTTCGTTTTCAATGATCGGGCTTCGAAGCGAGTAATATATCTGCGCCTGCTGGTGTTTTTCTCCCGGAATAAAAAACAACACATTGGAATCCGAAACGGAATAATCAACGGCAACGGATCCGACCAACACCAACACTTCTTCGATCCTCACTTCTTTGGGTGCAAGCCGAACAGAAATTAAAAGCGACGGCGCTTTGACGGGGCTTTCAACCCGAATGGTTCGCAAAAGCATCGCGGTTTCCCGGTGCGCTCCAATCCATTCTTCCGTTTCGGAAAAAGAAACAAAAAAACGCGTTCGAATTCGAATGATCGTTTCCCTCGGCGCGGTTTGTGAAAAAACCACTTCGATCCCGTTGTTTTTTTCGATAACGGTCGAAACGGGAAACGAAAACGATTCGACGTCAACGTCACGGCCGATGTTTCCGACAAAAACCCGGAATTCTTCCTCAAAAAGCGTTTCGCCGGGACTCGGAAAAACGATCTCCGCTTCCACGAATTCGTTCGAATGAAGGTCGATGACGGCGTTTTCCGTGGGACGAATCACCGCGGTCCCCTCGAAAAAAGCGACAATCGCATCGGCATATTGCCGGTGAATCAATTCCTCGAGTGTGTCCATTTTTTTTTCGAGTTCTCCAAACGAAGGAATCTTGCCCGACAAAACGAGTTTTTCATTTCGGAAAAAAGCCGCGATTTCACCGAACTTTTTCTCGACATCCCGATCCGCTTGCGGTTGCCCCCCTGCTTTGGTCATTTCCTCGATTTCCCGCAGTTGTCTTTTCATTTTCCCGAATCTTTCTTCAATTTTTTTGGTCTTCGGATGATGGGTCACCAGAAAAACCGATTGTTTCCACACGTTTTCGCAATTTTCAAGGGTTTCAACGGAATTGTTTGCGCTGGACAACTCCAAAAACAACCGATACGCCGGCAATGCGGATTCCAACGCCTCGTTTTTAGTGTCAAACAATTCGGTTAGCCGCAACCGGCATTCGCCGGTCTTGTTTTCGAATTCCAGCAAAGCGGTTTGGAGGTCCTGTTCCGCTTTTTCAAGCAACACCTCCGCGTCCAGCGTTTCCTTGCAGAAAAAAAGTTTTCGCGGGATTTGTTTTTCATCCGAAAACTTTTCCGTTAAAAAAAACAACCGCGCCTTGATTCCTTCGATCAAAGGCGCATCCCACTCCACAGTTTTCTTTTTTTCACGGACGCTTTTGACGTGTTCTTCACAGGCGTTCAATAATCCGTCTTTCATTTCCGAATCGAGAAAAAAAACGTTTTCTTCCAATGCCTTGGTCAACAACAAAATTTTCTTCCATCCATCCAGTTGTTCTCCAAGCGACGCGGTATGCGCCACCCGTTGTTTCTTCAACTCAGAAGCTTTTTTTTCCAGTTCCAAAACCCGGATCGAAAATTTTTCTTTTCCGTCCGAAAACGCGGTCACCGAATACCACCCGACTTCGGCGGATTGGGCCGCGTTCACCCGCTCGGCCAGTTCTTGCCAGCCGTTCTCGTCCCATGCCTCGAATTCGGAAAAATCCAGCGCGTTAATCCTGGATTTTATTTCCGAAATTTTTTCCATCGCTTCTGCTTCCAGCCGCGCGGAATTTTTTCGGCTTTCTTTTTCCTTTTCATTCACCGTGGAAACCAATGCAAAAAACTCGCTGGCTACCGAATCGTGCGCTCCGGCCGTTTCCGAGATCGCTTCGAAAAAATCAAACGCGGGAATCGTCGAAAGAACCGAAAGCGCATTTCCCTGTTTTTCCTCTTCGGATAATTTGTTCGAAAACGATTTGAAAAACCCCCAAAAAGACGGCAGTACCACCGAAACCGGTTGTGGCGCGTTTTCAACGAAAACCCGTTCCGGCACCAGATCCCACACGCTTGTGCTTGAAACAAACGCCTCTCCAAACCCGCTTTTTCGGGCAATCCTGGAAAGCTTTTCTCTTACGGCCGAAATTTTCATCGCAAGACCCGTGCGGGAAGCAACCACCGGAATCGATAATTCTTCAAGATTCGACGAAAGCAGCACCCAGGCTTCGAACGCGGGTTCTTCTTTGGCCTGGTTCACGTCTTCAAAATCCAGTTGCCGCAATTCGATCGACATGAACGCAACGGCTTGTTCGTTCGCCTTTTCAAGGGTCTTTAATCCTTCCGATAAATCTGAACGGGCGCGGTTGACATGGTCCGGTAAAATTGAAAGCGACGCGGTTCCAAAACACGTTTTTCGGATAAAATCGATTTCTTGATTCGCTCGATTGAAAAAAAACCAGCTTCGCCCAAGCACCGACTTGTATTCAAACAACGCCTGGCGGCCTTCAAAAGACAATCCGTCCGACTCGGTTGCAAAAACCGATTCGACTTTCGAAAAACAATCGTTTGGAGAAACGCATTCCGGAACATCCAGATACGAACCCGTGCTTATTCGGGCGCACGCCATTCGCGCTTCGAATTCTTGTTCCGCCGAAAGACACCCGAACAGCAAAAAACACAGAATGATTCCTGCAAAAAACCGTTTCATTTGTCATTCGAGCACAAATAGAAATAAATCCGAATGATTTTTTCGGCGATAAACGCAATCCGGGCTTTGGGGCCTTACGGGCCATTATTTTGGTCTTTTTGCTGCAAGTCCGCGTAACACTGCTGGATTTCCTGATTTAACAGTTTTTTCGAGGAAAGACACTCGTTTAATCCGCCGGTGAGTCCCTGGTTGAAAAGCGGTTCGACGATTTGGTGCTGAACAAACAACCCCACGATCACGCCGAAAACAAAAAGAAAAATCATGAAAATGCGGCTTGGCGTAAAAAAGCCTCCCGCGCCTTTTCGCGCGGCTTGTTCCAGATTTCCTTCGCCGTCATCTTCCATACTGGATGGTCAACCGCCTTTTGGGTTTTATACTTTTCGGAAATGATAATACAAAAACACCAATACCGCGGTGAACACCAGGACGACGCCGGCCACCAATTCGGTTTGAAGCGGCTGTTCTTCCACGCGCAACGACGTGGGAGCGCACTCGGCTTGACGCATATTCGAATCCTGATACGTCAATTTACACCCGATTTCGTATCGTCCGACGGTCTTGGCCGACACCCGCAATTGAATTGTCTTGCTTTCCCCGGCTTTTAACAACGGAATCACTCGGGTGGTTCCGGGATCAAACAACAAATCCGCGTTTTCGTCTAATGCCACTCCGACATTGAACAAATCATTCAAACCGTCGTTTTGGATTACCAATTGCAAGGCGACGTCTTGCAGCGGAAAAATGTTTTTTTCGCTGCTTTTGTTGAATACGAATCCTTTTATAGTAATTTCGGGGTCGCCGATCATGATTAAGGGGTAATTCGAAACCAACGTGGTTTCTTCGCCGAAAATAGTGGTATACGTTACGACCGCGGCCGGAATCGTCACCATTCCGGAACGCGTGGATTTCCCGATATACGAAAACGTCACGGTTTCATTCGGTTGAATGGTTCCCACATACTGGGTCTGGCCTTTCACGTAAAGAATCGAATCGTAGGGCACGTACGGTTTCTTGTAGAATACGTTGATGTCCACGGGTTCGCTGCCCGAGTTATGCAGCGAAATCGTAATCGAAAACTCGTCTCCCACCAGCGGCGAGTAATCCACCAGGGTTTTCACAAAATCGTTTTCATTGAAAACGGGTTTCTTATACACTCCAAACAAGGAAGAATCCTTGATGACAATGCTGGTGGTCGAATCGGATGTCTGCGCGCAAATCGACACGAAATTATCCGGTTTCGCGGTCTGGGCATTCAAATCCAGGTGATACCAGCCATTCTTGAAACCGCTGGTCGGAATCACGATTCCGTTTTCGTCTTCGTTGATCGTCACGACGACATTGGCGTCCTGGCTTGCGGTGGGCGCGAAATCCGCGTTAATCAACAAAATCGGGTAATTGCCCGGAATCAAATGGTTTTGATCGATCGAAAACTGGTAATCCATACATTCGGACATGCGCGCGGCATCCAACGAAAAACCGTCTTGTCCTGACTCCGCAAAAGAACGTTCGCTAACGGTTGCGCCGAACACGCTTCCGCAAATCAACAACAAACTCAAAATCAATGCTTTATTCATAGTTTCAACCCTACCGTCTTCAGTTTTTGTATTATTAATGACATGGTTTCTTTTAATTCTTTGTCGTTTTTAACCTCGAAAACGCGTTCTCCGTAATTTCTTTTCGCGTATTTGAGACAATAATCGATTCCTTCGACCAGCACGTTTTCCTGTATCTTGACGTCGGAATACTTGCGTTCCGACAACCGAAAGTCAAGCCGGTCCGGATCCAACCGCAACACGATCACCGCGTCCACGGGACGCAGTTTGCATTCGCACGACAAATGACCTTCGACAATCACGTGGTCGTTTTCCTTCAAAAATTTGGACAATTCTTTGGTTAACCGTCCCAACGGAACCTCGCGTTCCTTTAACCTGGGATTAAACCTTCCGATCCGGCGTTTTTCACAAAAATCTTTTTCCGACACCACGACGAATTTGAGGCGTTGCCCCAATTTTGCCGCTATCGTCGACTTGCCGACTCCCGGCGTACCCGTAATCACGATGCGCATAGCAAAAGCTAAAACAAAACAAAATAAAAACAGAAGAAAAAGCGTTTACGGGTGCATGAAATCCGTTCCGCCAAACGCCAACGCGTAATCCGGCAGACGAATACCGCCGCTCTCAAGGGTTTTGCACAAATTCACAACATGGGTGTCTACTTTGGAGGATTTCTTGGAAGCTGCCAAGCACATCACCTCGGCCAAGAACAAACAATTGAACTGGTATAAAAAGATTTCTTCTACGAGGGAAAAAAACGATTTTTTGCGCATTTTCGGGCCAAAAAGAATCGAAAACTTGTTTTTTTTTTGTTTCATCCGATTTTTTCTTACGTCAAACGGATGGAATCCAAGTTGTGCGGCGCACTGGCGTTAATGTGAAATTTGCTTTGTACAAATTTGGAAAACTCGATGGTTTTATGCTTGTTTCCGTGATTCACGAGCACGCGCTTGGGTTTTGGACGCAGGTTTCGCAAATAATTCACGAGTTGGCTGCGGTCCGAGTGACCAGAAAAACCTTCAATGCTTTCAATGCGCATGTTGATGTGCAAATTTTTAGTACGGCCATTTTCGCCCGTAATCGGAATTTCCTTGACATTGTTTTGCAGTTTTCGGCCCAAGCTTCCTTCGCCCTGGTAACCGACGAAAATCAAGGTGTTGCGCGGATCTTCCGCCATTTTGTGGAAATACGCCAAGGACGCTCCGCCGGTCAGCATTCCGCTGGACGCCAACACGATGGCACCGCCTTCTTTTAGAATTTCGTCGCGCTGGCCCGGCAACACGACTTTGAATAATTCCGACGTAAATGGAGAATCGTTTTGCAACACGCGGTTTTGCACGCCTTTTCGCAAATATTCCGGATACGCAGTGTGAATCGCGCTGGATTCTTTGGTCATTCCGTCAACATACACTTTGGCGCCTTCCAGTTCTCCGCGGCGATACGCTTCTTCCAACACCAGCATGATTTCCTGGGATCTTCCAACGGCAAACACGGGAATCAAAACGTTTCCGGCTTGACGAATCGTTTCATTGATCACTTTCACGGTTTCCTGTTCCGAAACCATGCGATCCGGTTGAATGTCGTCTTTGGAACCATACGTGGCTTCAACAATCAATGTTTCCAAACGCGGATACTTCAAATCGATATTGTTGAACAATCGGCTGAACCCGTACTTGATGTCGGCTGAATACACCAGATTATGCTGGCCTTCGCCGATATGCAAGTGAACCGACGCGGATCCGAGGATGTGCGCGGCGTTATGAAACGTCATGCGCACGTCGGGCGCGATGTCGGTGACTTCGCGGTACTCACGCGTGATCACATGTTTTAGGCATTCTTTCACGTCTTTTTCCGAATACAAGGATTTTTTTCCTTCTTTAACCGCAATGTCGATATAATCGAGTTGCAACAACGTCATCAAGTCGCGCGTGGGCTTGGTACAGTACACCGGTCCCTGATAATTCATCTTGAACAAATACGGCAAAAAACCCGCGTGGTCCATGTGTGCATGCGAAATAATCACGGCGTCAAGTTCGGAGAGCGGAAAATTCAAAGAATCCAGATACGGAAACGGCTTGTCGCTTACCGCGATGTCAAGTCCCACATCCATGATGATTTTGGTGTGCGGGGTTTCAAGTAAAATACAGCTTCGACCGACTTCCTGAAAGCCGCCAAGCGCGGTCAAACGAATCCAAAAATCCGAGGTTTGTTCCTTGTCGCGGTAAATCCTGTGCGCGGTTTCAGCGAGAAATTTTTTCCGCTCAGAACTATACTTACTGACGTGATGGCGGATTCCGGTAAGGATTTCGCTTGGAGACGTCGGAGCCCGGATAATGTTCGGAGTCCAGCCTGTGTCCAAAATAATGCGTTTGGAGGTTTCGCCGCCTTTTCCGATCACAAGACCGGGTTTGATCGATTCAATCACGACTTCCGAAAACGCCGGGTTGAACCAAATATTCCGGATGTCGGCTTCGGTCGGAACGATTTTTGAAATCAGTTCGCGCGCTTCGGTTTCGTCTTTTAAAAGCGATTTGTCCGTTCGGATATTCACGCGTTTTTTGAGTTCGTACGCAAGCTTGGCCACGTAATTTTCGTTTTCGAAAAACGCTTTCGGGTTTTTCGTGTAAATCGCGACTTCGGGTCCTTCCATTTCAATTTTGGATACCTGGGTTTCAGGCGGCAAAAGCGTGTTAATGACCGAGTCGATTTCTTTCAGAATCTGCATGAGTAGTCCTTTCTTTGTTGTTAATGTAGATGTGAATAAAAATTCAGGTTTCTTTTCCAATCGAAAAGAACAATGTTTTTTTTGGTTTAGTTTCCTTCTTTGGAAATCTTTTCAACGGTTTTTTCGTCCAGTTCACGGATGCCTTTTTGGTCGATGACCATCACGTTCACGGAGCGACCGCCTGAAAAAATATCCCGGCGTTTTCCGGCGCTGATTGCGCGGATCGCGAGTTTGATTCCTTCTTTTTCCGACATGTTTTCGGAGTAACCCAAATCAAGCGCGGTCATCGCGGGTTCGGTTCCCGATCCCGAAACGGCAAACTTGTCGCGCTTTAGAATCGCGCCAAATGGCGTTACTTCGTAGAGTTCGGGCTGACCGGTGAATCCGCCGACCACAAACTGGACTTCGAACGGGTAATACCGGTTACCGGACAAAATATTGGCCATCAGCGTCACCAACGCTTTGGTGCTGATACGAATTTCGCGTTCAATCTCGTACATTTTGGCCTGGCTTTTCAAGTAACGCACGATCGTCATCGTGTCTCCCACGCTGCCGGCGTTCGTGACTCCGATAAAATCCGTGATCTTGGACAACTTGTTTGTTTCGTCGTCGTACGCGATGTGGCCCAGCGATACGCGCTGATCCGTCGCCAAAATTACGGCTTCGGGCGTTAATACACCGACGGTGGTGGTCCCGGTCTTTAAGTCTAAAACCAATCCAACACCTGTAACCTAAAACAATAGTCGATAAATCAATTGTTCCACAAACGCTTTTTAAATCCCATCTAAGCGGGTTTTTTGCGTCCATACACCCGCGGTTTTGCCGGGGCTTTTTCTTCGGTGACCGCGTCGTTTTTCGTTTCCACAGCCGCGACTTTTTCCGTTTTGGCGGCGGTTTCTTTCTCTTGAGGTTTGGTGAACTTGACTTCTTTTACTCCCGTTAAATGCTCTTTGAGCACTTTGGTATACACCTGTTTTAAAATATCCAATTCGCGTACTTGCGCAGCGGACTCGGGAAGCGTGATTTCGATTTCGCCGTTTTTCTCTGAAACCTTTTTGTCTTTTTCCGCGACAAACGGAAAAAATTTGTCAAACAACGCATTGGCTTGTTCTTGCAAAGAATCGAATTTTTTCCGAATCGATACCTCGTATTCGAGTTCTTTTCCCGCCAACGGGTGATTAAAATCAATCCGCACGCGTCCGCCCGACACGCTTTGCACTTTGCCTTGCGCGCCGTTCACTTCGACGATCATTCCCGGATACGGCGCCAATTGGTGTTCGCGAAAATCCTTTAGCGACGCCAAACGAATGTTTCGCGCGTCGCGGTCGCCGAACCCTTTTTTGGGTGGCAACACGATTTTTTTGGTTTCTCCCACATTCATTTTTTCCAATTCGTCTTCCAGACTATTGAGCATTTCGTGGCGACCCAAAATAATCGGAACGGGTTTGTAAATGATTCGGGCATCAAACAGATTGGATTCCTTGGCTTTGGCTTCCACCGTGGTGTCGAATACGCGGTTTGAGATTAAGTCTTTACCCGTGTAATCGACTAAGATAACATCGCCTTTTTGCATGAAAAAAACCTATAAGAAACGAGAAAAAACGCGTATTTGGCTGAATACACACTTTTTAAACAAAAATATTTTAATACCATGGGTGGGGTTTTTTGGCCGATTCCTTTGCTTTTGCCAAGCTATTTATTCTTTTCCGCGGTCAAGTAGGTAAACAAGCGTTTTTTGGAGAAAAAATCCATGAATTTACAGTTTTCCCAGACCCAGTTATTTGCCATTTTCATTGTTTTGATTATGATGGCGTCAACAGTTTCGATCGCCTTGTTAAGCCAAGACCCAAATCCCCA
>Ga0209541_10008591_pt1 | contig 16783 bp, 22 predicted proteins | sample RifCSPlowO2_01_FD_184027 | JGI IMG/M metagenome (GOLD analysis project Ga0209541, IMG submission 184027) | Groundwater microbial communities from Rifle, Colorado - Rifle CSP2_plank lowO2_0.1 (SPAdes) (version 2) | ecosystem: Environmental > Aquatic > Deep subsurface > Groundwater | place...
GTATTGCCGCAGCTGCCGGGCAACTTCGATTTCAGATGCTCCCGCTCCCGCAACGACTTTTCCCGTCTGCAGCGCTGCCGCGATATCGCCCACGGCGTCCGTGATCGCGCGTTTAATCTCATCTGTAACGTGCTCAGTGCCGCCTCTTACAAGAAGTGTAACGACCTGAGCGTTTTTGCACTCCTGCACAAACGTCATTTCCTCCCCTGACATCTTGACGGCCTCAACAAGGCCAGCGTTTCCAAGATCTTTTTGTGACAACTCATGCAGATTCGTGACAATGGACGCACCGGTTGCCTTCGCGAGGGCTTCCATATCACTTTCCTTCACGCGGCGCCCAGCGTAGATGCCCTTTTTTGCGAGGAAATGCTGCACGAGATCGTCAATGCCTTTCTGGCAGAACACGACATTCGCGCCTGAAGCGGCAATTTTCTCCGCCATATTCTTGAGCATACGCTCTTCCTGGTCGAGGAATGCCTGCAATTGGCCTGGGTCATTAATCTGGATTTTTGCGTCTGTCTCCGTGCTTTTGATTTCAAGCGCGCTGTCAATAAGCGCGATCTTCGCGTTGATAACCTTCTGAGGCATGGAAGGATTCACGCGCTCCTTGTCAATCACGACTCCCTTGATGAGCCGTGAGTCCTCGATGCTTGCCCCTGTTTTCTTCTCGATACGGATACTGTCCCTGTCAAGAACAAGCTTTGCGCCGTCTTTGCTCAACACCTGAATAATGCCCTCAACGACAAGCGCTCCGAGAATATCCTTCGCGGTCTCCGCGCCTTTGCCCGTCATTGCTGTTAACGCAATTTTCTTGAGCACATCGTGATCTTTATCGCTGATCTTCTCTGCGATCTGATTGAGGATCTCCTGGGATTTCTCCGCTGACATTCTGAATCCCTTTGCGATGACGGTTGGATGAATCTCCTGGTCGAGCAGTGTCTCCGCCTGCTTGAGGAATTCTCCAGCAAGCACGACTGCCGTGGTTGTTCCATCCCCCACTTCATCTTCCTGGGTTTTCGCGACTTCCACAATCATCTTCGCGCTCGGGTTTTCAATGCACATCTCTTTGAGAATTGTAACTCCATCATTCGTGACAATCACATCGCCCATGGCGTCAACAAGCATCTTGTCCATACCCTTAGGCCCAAGCGTCGTTCTCACAGTCTCCGCGACGAGCTTCGCGGCCATGATGTTCGCACGCTGCGCGGATTTTCCCGTTGTGCGCTGGCTTCCTTCCGGTAGAATGAATATTGGCTGAATTTGTTGATTTTGTCCCATGAGATCCCCCATGAATCAGAAGGATGATGTCATTTAAAAGGGTTTCTGTGGAAAACATGATCGTTATTGTCACTATCTAGTGGTATTGGTGGGAAAACCTTTATATATGAGTTCTCAGCCCCCCGAAGATATGATCGGAAGCACGAAGATGCTCAGAACGCTTGATCGCGTTATTTCTGATATGAGTGACGAGGCGTTTATGGCATTTGCACGAGAAGTTGAATTTGGTCGGCAATGGTTTATTGCAGGCGAGCAGAACGCGGAGATCGCAATATGCCCAAAGGGGATGATGCGGGAACGAGGACTCCCCGATGCTCCCTATTGGAATCGGCTTGCGAGAAAAATGCAGTTTTCTCCTCTCTATGACAGAGTATTACACGGGCTTTCTGAGCGTGGCTACACGCACCCAACCGCGGAATCACCCTTTCCCGGAATTGAGCACGAAAAAGAGCAATTAGCAATTGCGGATGCTATCAATATCCTTCATCGGGAGCGCTATCAGGGAGTGCAAATGACACATACCTCTGTGACCCGCAAAGAGTCTGAAGAGGCCCGCAAAACCCTTGACGCGTATGATTTCAGCGGCACATACACCTCAGCAGAGGATCCGCTTTCTATTTTCCTGGGCCGCGAGTGCGACTGGACGTTTGGCAGGAGCCTCATGCCTGAATGGTTTGAAGCAGTGCTGCGGCCAAAACCTATGCCCCATTTAGCATATCAGCCTGCGCAACACTAAACCTATTTATACTTCTTCGATCTCGTGTGATGCATGATTATTACGATTTCAGGTGATATTGGTTCGGGAAAAAGCACGGTTGCGAAGATCATAGCAAAAAAGATGGGTTTAAAGCACTATTCCGTTGGTGATTTCATGCGCCAATTGGCCCATAACCAAGGGATATCGTTCGAAGAACTCACACGAAAATCGTTTAATGATCCTCAGATTGACTACAAACTTGATTCCTTCACGCAGGATCTTGCGCATCGCCGCGAGGACAACTTTATCATTGACGGAAGGATTGCATGGCATTTTCTGCCGGAGAGCGTGAAGGTTTTCCTGAAAGTAAGCCCAGACGTTTCCGCAAAACGGATATTACTCAGAAAGCACAGAGATGAGAACTTTACATCAATAGAGGCGGCGCATCGCGCAAGAATTGAGCGCAGACGCATTGAAAACGATCGCTACCGAAAGATCTATCACATCGACATGGAAAACCCATCGAATTATGACCTCGTTATTTCCACGGACACACGGTCAGCGGAAGAAGTTGCAGATGCGATCATCGCGTTTTGCAGGGAGAGAACATTGAGCTTACGCTGAATCTGGATTTCGGCGATACGCTACCATGGTGCCGAATCCGTGACGATGGCTGAATCCTTCAAGGGCATACGCTTTTGTTGCACGCATAATGAAATACCCTCCGGGAAGCGTGCATTGCGAAATTCTTGATTCGATGGCTGAGTCAGTCGGCAATGCATTGAAGAGTTCAACGGCTTTTTCATCAATGGCTAGATCAAGTCGCGTCAGCTCCAGAAGTGCGGCTTCGCAGGGTGTTCTGTGTTCAAGCCGATCGAGTGCATGGACGATGCTTTCCTTCTGCTCCAGCTCATTCTGTTCAGAGTCCTCGATCGCCCTGATCTCCTTTTCAATCGTGATGGCTCCCGGTTTGAATGAATTGCGGAAATTATCATGAAGCCGGGAGAATTCATCGGCATATGGTGATGAGACTTTTTCGTACACTTTGTGTAAGAGCGATTCCGCGTCAGGAAATAGCGAACATGGATCATCCGCATAGACGAGATGGTAGCGTTGATTCGCCGTAAAGAGCGGGGAGTTGTCCAATTCAAGAATGGATTCTATACGGACATAGTCCCTGTGAGCGGTCATGGCCATCCGGGGATTCATGTCCAGTGCGATCTGTTGGCGCTGGCGCTGCATTCTTATGCGCTCAGAAAAACTGACCGTGGGCGGCTCACCCATGAGAACGTGAAGTGATCGCAGTTCAGAGAGTGTTTCGCGCAGGAATTTGCTGTTTCTTCCGCGGCCTTCCCTGTCGGGAGCAATTCCGGGAGTGATGAGCCCCTCCTTCTCGAATAAATTTGCGAATATTTTTACAATGGCATATGCGTATTCCTGTGTTGGAAGTAATTGTCCATCTAACCACGCTAAAAATGCAGGATCATAGCGTTTAACCGAGTGTAATTCTCCTGGAAACTGAGAGAAGGCAGGAACCATGATATCTGGCGCTTCAGGTTTTGGCACGGGGGCTGTCACGGGCTTACACTGCTCCCTCTGGCGTTCACGATACCGATGTGTTCTTGGATCCAATAAATCCATAGAACATTGAAAATGCACGTTGATTTTTAAATCCCTCACTTGAATGCCAAAATCCAATTCAAAACCTTTAAATAAGCTCGGAAAACCGTTCATCCATATGACGATTAACAAAGGCGATTTCATCGAGTTGAATTACACGGGCAGAGTGCAGGAGGATAACGCGCTCTTTGACACCACAGATGAAGAACTGGCGAAAAAAGAAGGCGTCCATCAACCCCGCATGAAATATGGGCCGGTCGTGATCTGCATCGGTGAAAAGCAGATTCTTCCCGGGATTGATGCTGAATTGCAGGGGAAGGATATAGGGCAATACCATTTTGTGTTTCCGCCCGAACAGGCATTTGGAAAGAAAAATCCAAAACTGCTGCGTCTTGTGCCTACCCATGCGTTCAGGAAAGAAAAAATCATGCCCGCTCCCGGGATGCAGGTTACCGTCGACAATCACATGGGCATCGTCAAAACGGTTACGGGAGGGCGTTGCATTGTTGATCTTAATCACCCGCTTGCGGGAAAAAGCGTGAGGTATGATGTTGAAGTTGTGAGGATTGTCACGGATCCGCGCGCGAAACTGGACGCGCTTATTGAACGCATAGGCCTTCCTGCGGAGATCAAGCTGGAAAATGAGGCAGCAACACTCTCATTTCCTATTGAAATTCCAAAGGAAATCCGTGAGAATCTCACAAAACGCATTACGGAGTTAATTTCCGAGATCAAAGTAGTTGAGTTCGCAAAAAAAGAGATGCCGCACACTCATGATGACGCTCATGAGGAACACGATCATGCGCATGAACATCACGATCATTCTCATGCGCATTATGGTCATGATCACACGCATAACCACGAGGACAAGCATACTCATTAATGGTGCTTAACGTATATATTCTGCAATAGAAGACTTTAAATATGGTCTTTGGCTGGTTTTTTCTATTCTCTAACGAGGGTATCGTGCAACAGAGATTCGGAGGAAATGAGGACAAGGAAGAGCAGCCGTACGAAGAGGAACCCGTCTATGAGGACTCCGCGTATGAAGAGCCCGCCTCTGAGGAGACTCCGTATGAAGAGCAGCCAATAGTGAAAGGCAAGCCTCCAGAACCTCTGACGCGAAGACCTGTGCATTTTACGGAAACTCCCATGGCTGAGCGTGTTGAAGCGCCGCGGCCAGAACCATTACGTAAGCCTGCGAGGCCAAAAACAACTGCCGAACTTGATTCTGAACTCCAGGAATTGCTCGCAAAACAACGAGCCACAATTAAAGTTATTGGATGCGGCGGCGGGGGCAATAATACGATTGACCGAATCCGCGAAGTGGGGGTAGAAGGCGCCGAGACGATAGCGATCAATACAGACGCTCAGGATCTCCTTTTTACAAATGCTGACAAGAAGATTTTGATTGGACGAGACATTACGAAAGGGCTTGGCGCAGGAAGCAATCCAAAAATCGGTGAAGAGGCTGCGAAAGAGCAGGAGCATGAGATTAAACAGGCAGTTCAAGGCGCGGACATGGTGTTCATCACGTGCGGGCTTGGAGGCGGCACAGGATCAGGCTCTGCCCCTGTCGTCGCTGACATCGCGAAGCGCATGGGCGCGCTTGCGGTTGCTATTGTGACGATGCCTTTCACGATGGAAGGAAACCGAAGATATCAGAACGCGGTTGATGCGTTAGACAAACTTCAGCATTTATGCGACACGCTCATTGTCATACCCAATGATAAGCTCCTTGAACTCGCTCCGGATCTTCCGATTCATACAGCATTTAAGGTTGCGGATGAGATTCTCACGAACGCGGTTAAGGGCATTGCGGAGATGGTTACGAAAGCAGGTCTCGTTAATCTTGATTTTGCTGATATCCGCGCGGTCATGGGCAATGGGGGTGTTGCATTGATTGGCGTCGGGGAAAGTGATAGCGAAAAACGCGCGGTTGAAGCGGTTGAGAAAGCGATAAATAATCCGCTTCTTGATGCAGATATCTCGGGTGCGACAGGCGCTCTCATTAACATTTCAGGAGGCCCGGATCTCACGCTTGAAGAAGCGCGCAAGATTGTGGAAACCGTGTCTCAGCGGATGAGCGACCAAGCCACAATTATATGGGGCGCGCAGATATATGAGGACATGACGAATACAGTGCGAGCAATGTTAATTATTACCGGAGTGCATAGCCCTCAAATTATGGGCAGAGCGCGCATGGTTTCTCCGAAGAAGATTATTGCTGGAAAGATGCAGGACGATTTAGGAATAGATTTTGTGGATTAAAGGTATTCATACAATTTTTCTCAGTGCGCTAGAGCAACTCCTTCCTCTTTGTGAAGGTTAAGCGCCCGCTGCTGCAGGGCTGTTGAAAGGTCTCGCAGCGTTCTAATTTTTTGCGTAAGATGCTCGTCGAGCTGTGCCTTCCTCACCGCTTCCATATGCTCATGCTCTAAATGCCCTTCCAATGTTTGGAGGGCTTCGTGAAATCTGCGATCGGCATCCTGATACCCTGGCTTGTTTTTCTCACTTATCGCAGTTTTCATATCCGAAAGGCAGCGCACGCATGTCGTGATGTCACGACGCACGTCCTGGAGAAATTCAATTATGTGTTGATCGAGTTTCAAATCTTCTAAAAACGCCGCTTTCAAGCCCTCAGCATCCGTATCAAGCTGGCTGAGAAGCTGTTCCACTCTGGCAGGGGCCATACTCCGTTTTAAGGCGCCCTATTATTTAAATCTTCGCCAAAACCGAAGAAGGACAGCAACCTTTATAAACCCCATTTTGTTTCTTGTGCTCCATGGATGAGGAATACAAACCCTCACTACTTTCTCGCCTGAGACGATTTATGGTCGAATGCTGGAGGGTATTGAGGATCACGAAGAAACCTTCAATGGAAGAGTTCAAGACGATAGTGAAAGCCTCAGGGCTCGGCATGATCGTCCTTGGATTGATTGGATTTGCAATCAATATGCTGAAACAGCTCTTTTTTTAGACTATGGCAGACGAACAAACCACGCACATTTTTGGGCTGAGAACGACCGCGAACAGGGAAGACCAGGTTATGGACTTCATAAGCAGCAATGTTACGAGAAAAGGGATTAATGTGTTCTCAATTATACGGCCGCATGGCATGCGCGGCTATATCTTCTTAGAGGCGGCAACGCGGAATGACGCGGAAGCTGCCGCTTTTGGAGTGCCGTATGCCCGGGGCGTATTGCCCAAAGAGATCGAATACCGCGAGATTGAGCATATGCTCGAGCAGGTCAAGCATGAAGTCAATATTCAGAAGAATGATATTTGCGAGATTATCTCGGGGCCATTCAAGCGCGAAAAAGCGAAAATCACAAGAATTGACAAGCAGAAAGAAGAGGTAGTTGTTGAGCTTCTTGAATCCGCGGTTCCGATTCCGATTACCGTAAAGATGGATGCCGTGAAGGTCATCCGGCGCGACAAAGAGGAAGAAGAGGACGAGGATAAGGACGAATCAACGATCGGATAATTTATAAATACTCCAATACTCATAATCCTATGGCAACGGAAACCGTTCAGGCAATGATTGAAGGGGGGAAGGCAAGCGCCGCTCCTCCGTTAGGCCCCGCATTGGGCCCCTTAGGTGTCAATATTGGCCTTGTCATTTCTAAGATAAATGAAAAGACTGCACATTTCAAGGGCATGCAAGTGCCTGTCAAGGTTAAAGTGGACAAGGGCACGAAAGAATTCTCCGTTGAGGTTGGCACTCCTCCCACGTCTGCGTTGATTAAGAAGGAGGCGGGCCTGGAAAAGGGTTCTGGAAACCCGTTAAGCGATAAGGTTGCGGATCTCCGCATTGAAAACATAATCAAAATCGCAAAGATGAAGGAAGACGCGATGCTCGGTAAGTCCATGAAGGAAAAAGTGCGTGAGGTCATGGGAACGTGCAACTCCATGGGCGTCATGGTTGAGGGTGTTGCCGCAAAGGATGCTATTCAACTCGTTCTTCAAGGAAAGTTTGACAAAGAAATCAAGGCAGAGAAGACAGAATTGACCGCTGAAGAGATGAAGCAAATGGAAGAGGAGAAGAAGAAGCTTGCGGAAGACATGGTCAAGAGGCGCTCAGAGTTTGAAATGCTCGCAAAGCAGATCATGACGGAGATGGAAGGCAAGCCAAAGTCGCAGATCAAGACGAGAATGACGCAGGCCGGAATCCCAGATGCCCTAATCAAGGAACTTCTGCCCTCGGATAAGCCCGCGCCTGAAGGCGGAAAGGGAGCAGCGCCTGCAGCAGGAGCAAAGCCTGCAACGGCTGCTGCGCCAGCGAAGAAGTAAATTACATAATTCTTAGCGATGCCTTCGCAACGCAGTGCATTCCGCGAATGAGAACATGGTGCACTCAATGACGGGCGTCATATACACGATTTGATCTCTTTCAACAGCTGCCTTTACTATCGCGGGCTCATCATATCTCCGCGCGATGACATACGGCTTGAATTTGTCCCGGACAAAGGGGGCGATTGTTTTTCTCAAGTTGTGCCCGAAACGACCGCGGAGAACAGATGCTACCTCTTCATCGACTTCAACGCGTTCGCTGTCTTGCATACTTACCGTTTCATTCATGAGCATGCCGAGCACATTTTCTGGCCCGGGAATGTAGAGGCCGGGAGGAAGGTCAAATCCCTGCTTGATGCCGTATCTCAGGATAACTCCATTGCCATTTTGCCAATAGCGCAAGCGGACATTCTCCATTATTGTGTATCTGCCATGTACAGTAACTGCTTCAGAGTACGGCAGCCACCAGTCAACGCCGCGCTCGAATTTTTCGGCGAGGGGCAGATCGTCTAAGACTAAAACATCCACGTCTTTATGCGCGGCAAGCTCCCCTTCTGTGCGCTTTGGATTCCATACTGCCCATGATAATCCGCCAATGAGAAGTCCTGCGGCGTCTCGTTCCTTTAATGTAGTATCTGCAACGAGCATTCCCTCAAGGCCGCGAACTGGATTTGGGAATGAAGGCTCAACGAGATATTGGCGTAACTCCAGAAGCTGCCTCAGCTGCCGTTTTTGGATGTGCCTTAACCTTGTTGTTTGGCGCAGCATCTGACGCTGAGCCTGCGTATGTATTTGATAATGTCCGAAGCTGAGCATACCGTTGGAGAGTCTGACAATTATTTAAATGTATGTGTTTTTACTACTGTCCGATAACTAATATAGTAATATTTATAAACCGTTTAGCATTCTTATGGTTAATGCGTTATCCGGAACAGCTCGTGCATGAATTCGGGGCGAAAGCGGGAATTTTGATGTATGTTGCCCAGCAGCTTCCAGACATTCCGCAAATGCCCATGGTTGTGAAAACACCAATGGAATCGCTTGATTCTTTTCTACGACGCGCTGATGAAGCAAACATCGGATGGCCAAGATTGTTTAGGTCAAGTGCCGTTTGTGAACTGGATGGATATGAAGGGGCGTTTCCGACACATGAATTCGAAAGCTTTGAGCAGGGAAGGAAACGGATAACAAATCCAAACTATCGCGGACCTTTTCAAGATCCGTGCTGGTTCCAGGATACCCTGCGCGCAACCATTGAAAGGATAGAATCATCTCCGCAAGAGCTTAAACAAGAACCGGGTCATGAGCATCTTCCTGATAAGATCTGTGTGATAGCGACAGAGAAAGCGCCGAGCAAGTACGTTGGAACGTTTGTTGCACATCCGAATCAGAATGGATTCTACATTGCAACGGTAACGGATAGACGCTCACTCCATACCCCTGATAAATGGAATGCGACGTTTGCGAAAAAACCAGGGGAGCAAATATCTTCGCTTTGTGTTGATATCGACGATGCTGACGCAGTCGCATCCGCACTCGAAAGAATGTTCTCGTGGCACGATCAGATTGCAGCGCTTCCTGAAATGGATGAGGGTTGGGCGTATCAAATCGAGTTTGGTGTGCTTCCTGACGCACTTTTTCAAGTTCGTCCATTTAAGCAAAAACTAGTCGCAGACTTCCGCATCCCCGAAAACGACAGTGGTATTCTAACCGTATTTGGTGTTACCCCCCATCAAGGAATCGATGTGTGCGTGGAAAGAGATCTCAATGAAAATTATCCGCTCGACGGGAAAACACCTGAAAATATCCCTTCGGCGTATATCGGAAGTTTGAGAGATGCTCCAATGTTGGATCGTCTCCCACAATTGCGTGTTAACATATGGGATCGAGTGTGGGGAATTCTTGCCCACGAAGATATCGCCGCGATGAGGCGGGCAGATGTAACGGCATTATATCCAACGCATGATATCGCGATTGATCACATCAAACACGGCGACTGGATTAATGTTAGAAGCGATGGAAGGAATGTTCAAATTAAAAAGATAAAGCGATGAGCACAGAAAATTATATCTTATCCGTCCTCTTCCACTCAAGATTAAGCTCAGCAAGCATATCCTTGATCCGCGCTTTCTCTCCGCCGAGGCCTTTCCAGTCCACGAGAACGAAATCAACGCGCTCCTTCGTTTTCTCAATGGCCTGCCTGAGCATGTCCTTGGACAAATGCTGAAGCGCGTGCTTCGGACAGATGTGGCTTGTGGCTATGCCTGCCCGCCCGATGCACTTCACAATGTTTGGCGCGTAGTGCGTGCCGCCTAAAGCCACTGCGATACGACAAGAGTCAGTGTTTGGATGATCCAGAAAATCGAGAATTGTATCGGCTACAACACGCGCATATTCTGCGTTCACCCATTCTTTCTCTGTGCTTCCGAGCTCGACAAACAGGCAAGGAGTTTCAATGTATGGGCCGTGGTGCGTTACCTCAAGCGTGACTTCATGCCCCGTGTGCGCCGCGTGTTTTTTAAGCAGCATGAGCATTGAGCGCAACGCAAGCGCGGATGTTTTGCAGAGTTTGCTAGGAACACCTCCGAACTCTGCCGGGCCCCAGTTTCCGGGAGCATGGCACGTGAAGCTCGGCTTCCCCTCTAAAGACCTATGCCTGCTCGCGAAGATGATCAAATCCGAAATGATTTTCTGGTCAAGATTATTCTGCTCAAGCAACCCTTCAGTAACCGTTATGAGGCGAACGCCATTGCGCTCATAGACAGAATCCGCGTCAATGTGATCCTTTGTTTCCGAAAACCCAAGTTCCAACAGCTGTTTCTTTATTGTTCTTCCCGCGGGATCCTCAAGCGAGCAGATGATGGCCGTGTTCATATTCGAGCAAGTGTGAGTGGGTTATAAAAAAGTTTGGGCGGCGTGGGCGGGAGATTCGCTTCCCCCACAGTTCAGTTTCGAACCCGCACGAGACAGGTCATATCTCTCCGACGTATCAGGTCGGCGCATAACCTGGTTATGCGTCCACGCCTTTACCCAAAGATTAATATATACGTTTACACATATCTTGTTGAGACAGGTCATGTCTCACCGAGGTATCAGCTCGGTGCTTTATTTTTCTTTGTGCGATAAATCCGCAGAATTTTCTGCTAGTTTCGGAATTAATCCGACTTTTCAAGAAATTCTTCGTTAGTTACTTGATTTTTCGGAAATACCCTGGGGACGTCGGAAAATGAATTACTCAATTTATCGATATCATAGGAGTCTATTGCCATACAGATTATCGAACACTATATAAATCCGGAATTGCCATTTACTACAATATGCATATAGGAAAAACACTTTACGTCACAACTGCTCGGCAATGGCGCGCATGGCTTAAAAAAAATCACGCAAAAGCGAAGGAGATCTGGCTAATATATTACAAAAAGGGCAGCGGGAAGCCGAGAATTCCGTATAATGACGCGGTTGACCAGGCTCTCTGTTTTGGCTGGATTGATAGCATTGCTAAATCGATAGACGAGCATTCGTACGCTCAGCGATGGAGTCCGCGAAGGCCCGGGAGTTATCTCTCCGAGCTCAATAAAGAACGCATCATGCGGATGATCAAGAAAAAACAAATGACTCCAGCGGGAATGCACGCGGTAAGGCACGCATTTGATGGGAAGGCAAGGAGCAATGAGATTCCTAAGGATATCCTGAGGACATTGAAAAAGGATTCCGAAGTGTGGAAGCATTTTATGAAATTCCCGGGATCTTACAAACGCATCAGGATAGGATGGATTGATGCTGCGCGCGGCCGTCCCGCTCTGTACAAGCAGAGGCTCGAGTATTTTGTCAAAATGACGAGAATGAATAAGCGGTTTGGAATGGTGCAATAACGCCGATAAGTATAAATAGTGAACCAGTCTAAAATCGTCGAGGTGAACTCATGAAATCAAAAGATCAGGGGAATGAGGGATTTACAGGTTTGGGAGCGACGCTTGGGGGCATCACCCTCGCAACGGTTGTACTTTTCCTCATTTTTGCAAATGATCAGATAGCGCTCGTGATTCCCATTGTGTGGGCGTATGTCGTCCTTGGAGCCATATTAGCGTTTTTCAAGTATAAATCTTTGAAGAAGTAAAGCCCAAACAGCGCAAAGTTTTTAAATAGCGTAGCTTTTTAAGAGATATAGCTAAATAACAGAGATACGCTATATTCGGTGGTTATCCATGCCTCAACAACGAAAAACTCATATTATCCCAAGAGCGCCAGTTGCCAGAATTCTCCTTCGGGCGGGAGCTGAGCGTGTCTCAAAAGACGCCGTTTCCACGTTCTCTGAGGTGCTGCAGGAGCTCGGCGAGCAAATCGCGCAGAAAGCCTCTCGCATTGCCCGGCATTCTGGCAGAAAAACGGTGCATGAAGAAGACATTAAGCTCGCGGCAAAATAAATGTTTATAAATTGCGTTACACTCATTCTTCATTATGGGAAAATATTCGTCAGCATTGCAAGATGAGATAAAAAAGCAGCAGTTAACACAAAGCAAGAGGACAGCCTTCTCAGGGAGGCTTGTGGTTCACGTCTCTCCTGACGCTTGTTTAAACGGCCACATCAATCCGTCCATGCTTGAGGAACTTATAGACCTCATGTTACAGCTTGAAAATGTCATCCGTCCCAAACACCACACGCTCTCATGTGAACCCGGCGAGCTCTCGCTCCATGATCTTGAAATGATGAGTACTTTGCCCTATGTGGACAAAATCGGTTACATACCTCCTCAACAGCAATCCTTAAAAACAGATCCAGGCTCTTATCTTCATGGATATCCTTCCCGCCATAGACATTAAGGATGGTAACGTTGTCCGGCTCGTGCAGGGAGATTTTTCTCGAGCTACAGAATACAGCTCTGATGCCGCTGGCGTCGCGAAGTACTTTGCAGATTGCGGGGCGCAATGGCTGCATATTGTGGATTTGGATGGCGCGCGGACTGGACAGGCGCATCATTTGTCAACCATTGAAACTATAGCGAAGTCAACGCATGCAAAACTTCAGGTCTCAGGCGGAGTTCGGGATTATCATCATATCACCGACCTCCTCAATGCTGGGGCGCAGCGTATCGTCATTGGAACAGCCGCTCTGTGCAACGAGCACTGGGTGCATGATGTTGTGTTCAAGTACGGATCCAAGATTGTCATCAGCGCCGACGCCCGCGACGAATTTGTGGCTGCGGAAGCGTGGAGTGTTCAAACCTCCGTGCATATCCTTGCTTTTGTTCGCACGCATCAGGACGTTGAGCGCATTATTTATACGGATATCAGAAGTGATGGAACCTTGCATGGCCCAAATTTTGAAATGATCAACCGACTCCTTCCTCTCGTCCCTCATTTGTTTGTCGCAGGTGGCATCAGTACGTTGGAGGAAATCAGGAAGCTAAAAAGCATGGGAGTCGAGGGCTGCATTATCGGGACAGCGTTTTATGAAGGCAGGCTCGATCCAAAAGTCGTTCTCAACGCCTCGCAACCTTTATAAGTGAACTGGGTTTCTTTTCACGCACGGGCCCTTAGTACAATCCGGTTAGTATGCGCCCATGGCATGGGTGAGATTCCGGGTTCAAATCCCGGAGGGTCCATTATTTTTTGAGAAGTTGCTTTCTCTTTGCGAGTTTTTTCGTAGAAAACGCCTGTCTTTTTTCTACAACATGATTGAGAACGATTGACGCAGAGGAACTTAAGTTCATACTTTCAATAATGCCGTGCATTGGAATGTGGACGCAGAAATCGCACGCATCTAACGCCTCTTTTGATAATCCGCGAGCTTCATTACCAAACCATATTGCCAGATGATGCTGTGTGTACTTTCCTTCGGCAAGGGGAATGTTCTTCTTCCCTAACTTGTGAGGGGATGTCCCGATATTTGTAAACTTTGTTTTTGCCAAATGCTGTAGGCATTCTGCTGTGGAAGAAAACCTCTTTACAAAAATCCATTTTATTCCTGAAGCGCTTAAGTTTATGAGCTCAGGATCGCTGCGCATCTTGTGCCAATCCTCTGGAAGCTTTAATTTGCCATTATCAACGATATATATCTTGCCCACGCCTAGTGCTTCAGAAGTTCTCACGATCCCCATCACATTCTTAATGAGTTTTGGATGTTCAACAACGCAAACCAGCGTTCTTGATCGAAACACTGAAGCCCGTTTTGCTCTTTCTCGCAGCGACGCGCGTGACATTGTGGCCCTCCCGTTTAATGATGGCTTCTCTTCCTCCGTCTAAGCTTTATAAACTTATGTATGATGCGCTCTGGACGAATCAGAGCGTCAGATTGTCCAAAGCCATCATTTCCACAAAGCATATAAATGACGCGGCTTTATGCGGTTTAGGGGTACTATGACGAAGGCTTTGATATTTGATTTCTGGGGAACGCTTGTGGAGAATGGTATTTACAGCCCCATCAGGCAGGTTCAGGACATTCTGAGACTAGAGATGCCGTTTTCAGAGTTCGTTGTGAAATTTGAAAGCGTGTTTTTCAAAGATGTCCATCCTGATCTGGCGAGCGGATTTGAAAAAGTTTGCGAAGCATTTAATGTCCAGCCCAGACAAGATGTGATTGAGCAGCTCATTGGCATGTGGAACAAGAACAAGCTGCTCGCACGGCCCTACCCTGAGACGATGCAGGTTCTTGAATCCTTACGGTCAAAATACAAACTCGGGCTCATGTCTAATACAGACGCGTTTTCTGTTGGTCAGGTAATGGATAAATACGCGCTTCAGAAGCATTTTGACGTCATATTCTTGTCGTATCAGGAAGGGCTATTGAAACATGACGCGGGAGCGTTCGATAAAGTCCTCAGCCAACTTGGTGTATCTCATGGTGAAGCGGTCATGATCGGAGACAGTATTGAGAGTGATATGGAAGCTGCCGCTAAAGCAGGCATCATGGGAGTACTCGTTGACCGGAGAGGAAAACGAACGTATCCTAAAAAAATCTTTACCCTCAATGAAATTGAAGAGGTGCTGAGCCATGCATGACTGCATCTTCTGCAAGATTATCAAAGGGGAAATTCCGTGCGCGAAAGTATATGAAAGCGAGAGCGTCATCGCGTTTTTAGATATTTCTCCCGTGCATCCCGGACATACGCTTGTTGTTCCCAAAGACCATTATGAGAGCATTCTTGACATCACAGAGGATGAATATGAAAAATTACAGCACGCAGTGTGGGAGTTATGCCCTGCTATTCTGAAAGCGACACATGCGGACGGCATCAGCGTTGGGCAGAGCAACAAAGCGGCTGCTGGCCAGGTTATTTCGCACATTCACGTGCACATCATGCCCCGGTTTGCGAATGACGGCCTTAAATTATGGCCTCAAGGTAAATATCAAGAAGGGCAGATGGATGAAGTCAAGAAAAGGATTGTGAGTGCGTTGCAGGAATAACGGTTTTGACTTCTCCAACGTTAACTTGTTAACAAGACTCTTGGATTAACGCCTTTCTGTTAATCCATTAACATTATCATAGGGATAATGGACCGACCGGGATTTGAACCCGAATGGCCGCCATGCGAAAGCGGCATTCTACCAGGTTAAATTATCGGCCCATTCCGCAAAGACTTGTGCGAGGGTTTAAATGCGTTTCCATTACGAAACCTTTTAAAGCAAGGTAGAACTTTACGCAAGCTATGCCGCGATCGCATAACCTGGTACGCGCTGGAAACTGGCGTTTCGCCCGCAGGAGATTGCGCAACCCTGGAATCAATGATTCTGTAAGGTTGTTTCCGAAAGGATGTCCCGGTTCGAATCCGGGTCGCGGCGTGTTTATTCTCAGGGGGCTTGAGCGGTAGCGAAACCCCCAAGGTGCCAGCTGACTTTTCAGCTGTCCCGGTTCGAATCCGGGTCGCGGCGTAATTCTTCATGAAAGAATTTAAATACATAAGCAGTATGCTTAACGTATGAGGGGGGTTGGAGAGAAGAACATACTTGATGAGTTCTGTACAAGGTTTTGTACTGTTGTCGAAAGGCACTGCAGATATATCATTGTTTCAGGTTTTGTTGCGATCAGCTCGGGAAGGACGCGGGCTACGGAAGATATTGACATGATTATTGAACGCCTGGACGCGAAGAAACTCCAACGTTTGCATGAGGATCTCGTCGCGCACGATTTTGTGTGTATGCAATCTGATTCTGTGGGCGAAATTTATGATTATCTTCGCTCTGGCATTGCGGTAAGGTATACATTCAAGGACCAGCCGCTCCCGGAGATGGAAGTGAAGTTCGCAAAAGATGAGCTTGACGAGTATCAACTGAGATCACGAGTTAAGCTTCCGTTAACCGGTCTGGATGTCTGGTTTGGCAGCATTCCCATGAATATCGCGTTCAAAGAGGAGCTCTTAAAGTCGGACAAGGACATTAAAGATGCGGAGCATTTGAGAAAGATTTACCCTGAACTGGCGAATGAACGGGAGATTACAGACATTAAGAGAATGATACGGAAGCTGAGATTATGAGCGAAGAGATTGACCGTTGGATTCGGTACATGAAGGAGCATCCACGGACGTGGAAGAAGATTCACACGGAGTTTATCAATGCGCAGTTCATGAAGCAGCGGGATTTTGTTCAGAGATTACTCAAAGAGCCAAAGGGGAAAGAGAGAGTTATTGCGGCGTACGGAATCAAGAACGTAAAAGGGTATGAGAAGCTGCTGATGTGAAGAATACTTGCCCTGCGTGTTCTTTACAGAGTGACGCTGCGGCGACAGTCTGGTTCGATGACGTAAAACTCGAGCAGATACATTAATTTTATTTAACAAAGTGAGCCAGAAATCTCCGCACTTTTAGTGCGTGAGATGAATGGCTCAGTAAGCTTTTTCTAGCAGAAAAAGAAAAAAAAGCATGACGAGCGTAATGCAGCGTCATGCAAAAACCTGT
>Ga0209541_10008592_pt1 | contig 16782 bp, 19 predicted proteins | sample RifCSPlowO2_01_FD_184027 | JGI IMG/M metagenome (GOLD analysis project Ga0209541, IMG submission 184027) | Groundwater microbial communities from Rifle, Colorado - Rifle CSP2_plank lowO2_0.1 (SPAdes) (version 2) | ecosystem: Environmental > Aquatic > Deep subsurface > Groundwater | place...
TTATTGGTCAAAATCAAATCAAAGCTGTTTTTATTGTTTACAATTCCGGGGCTTATTGAAATCGAATCAAATTTTACCTGATCATCAAATAACAAATGGAGTATCATTGAACTTGTAAGGACATTGCTCCCCGTTTTATCATTAAGATAGTTTTTTGCATCTTCAAAAATAATTTCGTTTTTTAATGCATAAGCCGCAAGTGCGCTTACATAGTAATCAGGAGATTGGGATATTGATGCGGAGTAGTAGCTCCAATAGTCATTTATCTGATTATTTAGCAGCCAATCTCTGCTGTATTCATCATTGTAAATGAGGTACCCCAAGGCATGATCAATTGTTCTGTTGTCAAGCCGATTGTTTGTCAGGTAATCTTGTGGGAAATTTTCCCCAGTATCTTTCAATGCCCATGATGCATAGAGAGTTGAAATATAATCACAGGAGCTTCTGTAATTTAATCCATAGCATCCAGAGTCATCAATGGTATAAGTTAAATTATTCCCTGAATTTTGGATGATATTATGACTGCTTCCGAGATAATTATGATTTAAGATAAAACTAAACCGGGAACTGCAGTTTAGGTTTATATTTGCGTCAGCTATGTCTATAATAGACTGCCCGCTTATTGTATAATTTTGATTATTGTAATTGCAGACCCCATTGCCATTAGCTTCCAATTGCCATGAACCTATGTCGAAATTATTTCCAGCGTCATTCAGCCAGTTTTTGGTCTTGATATAATTCTGGTTGAAATTTTTGAGGGTAATAAGGGCAAAACTTGTATCAATTACATTGCAATTTCCCTTAGGATAGCATCCGAGAGGATCTGCGTTTGCAACTAAATAAGATAAAGCATTCTCAGCATTCTCACCATAAACATTTTTTAGTGCAAGAGTAGCAAGAGAAGTTTCTTTTATGTTTCCCAGACTCCCATCTTGATTCTGGTTTTCAATGAGATAATCAAATCCGGGGTTTAAATTGCTAATTTTGAATTCTTTGTTCTTGTTGAATGATTTTAATATCTCACCTTCAAGATATTTCACATTCTTTAATCTAAAGTAATATGTTCCTCCTTCAGCATCAGGAATGTTAAAATAAATGAAGTAATGCCGGTCATTTAGCTTTTCAACGAAGATTAATGCTGCAATGCTTTTTTCTCTATATAAATCAAAGTTGATATGGGTCAAACTTCCGGAAGGGGCTTCATCAAGCAATACTTCAGCTTGAAATGTTTCTCCAGGATTATACACGCTTCTATAGGTGATTATATTTGCATCAAAAGCACTAACCCCTACAATAAACAGCAAGAATGCCATGAAGTACGCCCAATATTTCATAATATAATCTGATGAAGGAAATTTAAAAGACTTTTTATTTCTTAAGTAACTCTTTTGCTTTCTTTATTGATTCATCTAATTGCTTTTCCAGTCTGTCATCATTGGGGCTCGTTCTTGGTTGAGGTCCCCGTACATTTTGAACAATAGGTTTTGAAGGAGGTACTCTGAAATTATTTGACTCATTTCCTTTTGGCGAGCCTCCCTTCTTCATCTTCAGATAAACAAAGATTCCGCCTCCAATGATAAATATAATTATTATGAGCCACAACCACCAAATACTTCTGCTTCCTCCGCTACCGCAGTCTTCAGCGCAAACATTCTGGTCTTCATCAGCATCACAGAATCCATCTCCGCAGTAGGATTCCTGATCCGCTCCGCTGCCTCCAGATTCGCAATCTTGGGAGCAAGAGCCGCTTGTTTTCTCAGAATCATCACAAATAAAATCACCACAATAACAATCCTCGCCACATACGAAACTATCCTCTCCTTTTGAGAGTTCACAAATTCCATTGCCACAACTATCACTGACATCAACACAGTCAATAGGGCACATCACGGAATTCTCATCATTTTCGCATACTCCATTGCCACACCCGCGTTCATTGGTTGTTATAGTGGGTTCACATGCACATTGCAGACTGCACTGCTCACCAGTTGCACAGTCACTGTTATACTCGCATTCCTCATCAAAATCAAGAGTTCCATCTCCGCAGTATCCTCCCGAAGAGCCTTCACCATCTCCGCCAGTAAATACTGATCTGTAAACAAGATAAAGCACAGTTGCAGTATTCTTCAAATCATCAATGCTTCCATCTTCATTTTGCTGACTTTCAATGTATGAGACTGCATTATCATTTTCGGCTGAATAATCTGAATTCTTCAATGAATCAATTGCAAATGAAGTCTTGTATACTGAATCAAAGCTACCATCACTTGATTGCATGCCTACTAAACTTCCGAGCTCAGAATTATCTATTAAACCTAGCATGGCACTTCTCAATGGATCATTTCCTATGTTGTTTCTCATGTAGTTTATTGTATAAATGTCTGAATTCAACATATGCATAACCCATGATGCATAGAATGTTGAACCAACATCGCATGAATTGCTGTCTGAACTTAAGGAATAACATCCGCTCTCAATTTCAAATTGTGCATTGTTTGTCAGGCCTTTTTCATCAAGGATGTGAAAATTATTATTACTCTCCTTTATCAAAGAAATTCTTGGTAAACTATCAAATTCGCAACTTACTCCTATTTCCTCAAGATAGTTGTCAAAACTAATTCCTATCTGATTCATATAAACCCACGGATTTTCAGCGTTTATCTCTTTTGCATATATTTTTTCGTTATCATAACTAAAACTGCAGCTCCCACTTTCACCAGTTATTATCTGAATAATTAACCCCTCGCTTCCAGAACCGCTGCTTTTCAGATTTCCTTCCAGATAGTCTTCAAGTTCGGAGATGTCTTCTCCAACAGAGTCTAAAGCCAAAGCTGCCAGCGCAGTATCCTTAGTATTGCAGTTTCCAGCGGGGTAACAACCAGAACCTTTTGATTTGAGATAACTAACTCCTTGAGAAACCTCTTCATTATTAATTTCAAGGGCCAGGATTGCAAACGATATCTTTTCAATGTCGCTTCCTAATGAACTCCATTTATTCTCGGTATTTGACTTGAGCCATTGAACCGCATTTTCCTTGCTAAACTCGGCAGAAACAAAAACGCTCATGCTCAAAAGAAACACAGCTAATAATGCTAACCTCTTCATAACCAAAGAGAAAGTAAAATTATATAAAAACCTTTCTCTATTAAACAATATGAAATTCTTTGCAAAAGGAAAGCATGGGAGAATATATAGAGAAGGAAAATTTGCAATCAAGCAGACATTGCCAAGAAGGGTAAAGAATGAAACTTATTGGATAAAAAAGTTGAATAAGTATGGAATTGGCCCGAAGCTAAAAGAAGTTAAGAAAGACAGATTTAAGTATGAGTTCATTGAGGGACCATTTATTCTTGAATATCTGTCAAAAAACAAAGATTGGAAGATAATTGAGAATGTTCTTAGGCAATGCAGGATTATGGACAGAATGAAAATGAACAAGCTTGAAATGCATAATCCCCACAAGCACATAATCATAAATAAAAACAGGAAGCCGGTAATGATCGACTTTGAACGGGCATATTCAACTGATAACCCAAAGAATGTCACCCAATTTTGTCAGTATTTGATATCAAAGAATTTTACCACAACCATGAATTTAAAAATAGATAAGAAAGAATTAATACCCATTGTAAAAAAATACAAGAAGAACAAGACAGGCAAAAACTTTAATGAAATTGTGAAGTTCTTCAAGAATAGGATTAGCTAACTCTCTCTTTCTTAAAATTTTTCTCTATGAGTAATAATCTTTTATACTCCTCTCTGATTTTCTCTATCATTTCATTAATACCTCTTCTAAATATCTTTTTTCTTTCTTCACCGTCAATTTTACTAAAAATGGATGCGACAATTGCGTTCATCAAAACATTTTGCTTGTCCAATAGATCAAATAAACCAAGAAGGCTAAGTTCTTCAGACCTATCTCTATTATGCTTCACGACTTCGTTAATATTTACGATTTTACGTGCAGTATCTTTATTATCCCATTCAAATCTATCATTAAGCAACACCTCAAAGAAGGCAAGTTTCTCTCTATTCTCCTTTTTAACTTTTTCAATGAAATTTAATACCTCTGACATAATTTTACTAATACCCAATTTTATAAAAGCTTAATCAATGTGTAAACATAAAGCACCCTTTGTTTCATGTGGAACTTTCTTTTTTAAGATTTGCGAAAAAACTATTCAAAATAGAAACCTTTATAAATAAAACAAGCGCATTTTATTTAAAGTTTTACAAAAAAAAGTTTTTATCACAGGGGGGTAAAATGTCGAAATTCATAAAAAAGTGCCCTGAATGCGGTTCTATAAATTTAATTGTTGATAAGGACAGAGGGGAAGTTGTCTGTAAAGATTGTGGCTTTGTTCTCGAAGAAAGAATGGTTGATTTCACCCAGGAATGGAGGGAATTTGATGGTGATCAAGGAGAGAAGAGAAGAAGAACTGGCGCACCTATGACTTATACAAAGTTTGATAGAGGTCTCGGAACTGATATTGGTTCTGGAGGAGATATTTATCAGCTACAGGCAAAGGAAAGAAACAAATATTTTAGATTAAGAAAATGGCAGCACAGGGTTTCTACCGCTATCGAGAGAAATCTAAAATTGGCACTGGCAGAATTAAAGAGAGTTTCTTCATATTTGAAGCTTCCACCGGCAGTTGAGGAAGAAGCAGCTAGAATTTATACAATGGCTGTTCAGAGAGGTCTTGTAAGGGGAAGATCTATGGAGTCCGTTGTTGCAGGTTCATTGTATGCTTCCTGCAGAAGGCATGAAGTCCCAAGAACATTGGATGAGTTGTCAGAAGCATCAGGTATTGACAAAAAAGAAATAGGAAGAACGTACAGGTTCATTACAAGAGAGCTTGGAATCAGAATATTGCCAAGTAATCCAGTTGATTATATCCCTAGATTTGCAGCTTCTTTGAAGTTGAGCCCTGAGACCCAGACAAGAGCAGTTGAAATACTTGAAAAGGCACAGAAGGCAGAATTAACATCTGGAAGAGGCCCAACAGGAATAGCAGCAGCCTCACTGTATGTTGCAACTTTGATTAACAATGAAAAGAGAACTCAGAGGGAAGTTGCAGATGTTGCAGGAGTTACAGAGGTTACAATAAGGAATCGTTACAAGGAGCTAATCAAGAAATTAAAACTTGACAAGGATATTAAGAAGAAACTGGAAGAAATTGAGGGAAAATAATTTTTTATATTCTTATTTTCATAAAATCCTTGGCAGCAAAACTGTTCTTGAAAACTTTTTTTGCTTCTTTTAATAACGCATCAGAGCTTTTATATCTCTGGGAAAAATGAGTTAATACCAATTTTTTGACCTTAGCTTTCTTTGCAATTGTTGCAGCGTCGGTGGAAGTTAAATGTTTAAACTCTTTAGCCTTGTCTTTTAATTCACTATTAAATGTACTTTCACAAATCAGCAAGTCAGCATCCTTTGCTAATTTAATGCAATCTTCGCAGTAAACAGTATCCACAATCAAAGATAACTTTTTGCCTTTAACTAAATTAGTTGCATTTTTTGCCCTTATTTTCTTGCCATTGTAAACAATATCATTCCCTTTCTGCAAATCACCAAGTAAAATATGTTTGGCTAACCCAAATTTTTTCAAATAATTTAGGTTCATTTTTCTCTTGTCATTTTCAATGAAACTATATCCATAAACTTTGGTTGAATGTTTTAATTCCATAGCTTCAACATAGAAACCACTCTCTTTGAACACAATTCCATTATTTATTTCAACTATCTTAATATCAAGTCTTTCACCAATTATCCTGAAAATGGAATTCATTAATTCTTTCAGGCCTTTTGGACCATATATCTCCAATTTTTTGGAATATTGGTTTGCCTTGAGATTCTGCAACAATCCTGGAAGGCCATTGATATGATCCCCGTGAAGGTGAGTTATTAATATCTTGGAAATCTTCGGAGATTTAAAACCAGCAATTCTCATCTGTCTCTGGGTCCCTTCTCCGCAGTCAACAAGAATATTTTCAGACTGATGCCCGATTAAAACACTGAATAAATTCCTGTCTCTTGTGGGATGCATTCCAGCTGTTCCTAAAAATGTAATTTCCATTATTTTAACAATGAAAAGTATTTTAAGAAACTTTCGTTAATTACCCATACATCAAAATCCCCAAGACAACAGTTAAGCCCATCAAAACCCAAAACATATATGCGATGGTTATTGGTTTTTCCTTATGAACCATCCCATAAATTATCCATGGGATGTCAAATAAAATATAAAGTGACCATGTTGTGATCGAAACCCCTTCCGCATTTTGATAATAGAATATTTTGAATATTTGAGGTATTGTTAATGCAGGACCTATAACTGCAACTGCAAGGATAATCCTATCCAAGAATCTTATATATTTATTATCATTAGGGTATTTTTTTAACTTCTTGCCTACAATCTTTCTATTATGGATATGATGCAGATTTGATTTCACAGTATTCTAAACCAAAACCATTTTAAATAACTTTTCTTTAATTAAATCATGCCAACAACAACGAAAATAAATGCTTCTTTCTTGGGAAAAACAGTAATTGCTGAAAACAAAGGGTTAGCCAAAGAATTTTATTCCAAATCAAGGTTTGGTGAGGAAAAAGATAAAAAAATTCAATATATGCTTGTTGAAGCTCTTTACCTGATTGAAAAGAAAAAAATGGCAATCAAGGAAGAAAGAAAATCAATGAAGAAGGATGAGTTCATCAAAGAGGCTTCAAAGAAGGAAAAAAATTTCTGGGAGAGATATGTTGTATTCAAAGATATGAGAGAAAGAGGGTATATTATAAAAACCGCATTGAAATTTGGGGCAGATTTCAGGGTTTATGACAAAGGGGTTAAGCCGGGAGACGATCATGCAAAATGGATTTTATTTCCAGTTTCAGAATCAAAAGGATTTACATGGTATTCTTTCAGCGCAATGAATAGAGTTGCTCACTCAACAAGAAAGAACCTCTTGGTGGGCATAGTTGATGCAGAAAGAAGCGTTACTTATTATGAAATTAAGTGGACTAAACCATAATAATCTTTTTATACCTTTTTTCACAGGTAATTTATAATGCCAGATATATCCTCGCTAAGAAATGAAATTTTGAATTATGTTTCAAAACATGGTCCGATTCTGCCAGTTCAGATTTCGAAGCAGATAAACAATAACATCCTCTTTGCTGGCGCTATTCTGTCAGAACTTGTAGCAAATAAAAAAATAATGTTAAGCAACGCCAAGATAGGAGGTTCTCCAGTTTATTATATATCAGGTCAGGAGTATAAACTGTCAATGCTTTACTCCTATCTAAAAGAGGTTCATAGAAAAGTTTACGACTTGCTGAAAGAAAACAAGGTTATTCAGGACATTGCAGTAGAGCCGTGGCAGAGGGTTGCACTTAGGGAAATCCCTGATTTTGCAGTGAGACTGACTACAAAGGACAATAAGATATTCTGGAGATGGTACATGATTTCAGATGAGCAGGCCATTCCTTTAATAAAAAATATTTTGGGTATAGAGGAAGAAAAGGTTGAAGAGTCAAAAGTAATTTCATTGCCCAAAGTAGAAGAACCTGAAGAAACTCCAAAGCAGGAGATTATGGAAGTGCCCATTGAGGAAAAACAAGAGCCAATAAAAGAGATTGTGGAAGAAACACCAAAACAGAGAAAATTAGTGAAGCCAAAGAAGAAAGTGGATGACTTTAACATGGGCGAGTTTTTCATTTCAAAGTCAATAGAAATGCTTGATGAAAAAATTGTAAAGAAGAACAAGGAGTTCAATTATATTGGTGAAATAAAATCTGATCTCGGACTGATGAGGGTGTTCATAAAGTATCTAAACAAAAAGAGAATCTCGGATGCGGATTTGATATCCGCCCATAATGAAGCTCAGCTTAAGAAATTGGCATTATATTTTGTTTCTCCTGGTGATTTGACAAAGAAAGCGAAGGATTATATGAAAAATAATTTCTTAATCTTCGAAAAGCTTAAATAGGGCATCTTCCGAGCTTTGACTATGGGACGAATAAGGACAACTTTGGTGAAAACAGTGTCGGAAAAGATATATTCCAGAGACAGGGATAGTTTTAGTAAGAGCTTTGAGAAAAACAAGAAACAGGTTGATAAAATTGCCCAGATAAATTCTAAGAAACTGCGAAATACAATTACAGGTTATGTTACTAAGCTGGTGAAAAAAAACACTAAGTGATTAAATTTTAAAGTAGTAACAAAATCAAAAGGTTTATAAATAAGTATTTTATTCTAATTCTGAGGCAAAAATGAAAATCACACAAGATATTCAACCAAGCGAAATGTATTCAGCTCATGTATCTGCACCTTTCGATGAAGCAAAAAAAGCTTTGGAAGAAGACAAATACAGAATAATCTCTTTGGAGGAAAATGCATTGTTAAGAGTGCAGCAAGGAAAGGATTCCTTTGTTTCACAAAATGGAAACTTGACAAGAGAAGGTTTCCTTATACTGCCGGATAATAAATTCTATTTAACTAAAAAATCTCCAATAATGGGGTTTCCAAAGGAAGCAACACAAGCCCACAGAATAGGAAGTGAGTATTTTCTTATGGATAAGCAAGTTCAAAGAGCTTTGGAAGATTCAGTTGAGGTAACCAATAGGGAAATTCCAACAGACAGGTTCGGGGAAGATGCATTAACAGTTTATGCTTTCGGAAAACAGGCAGAAGTTTATGGTTTATTTTTAAAAGATGCAAATAATATTAGGGAAATGAAAATATTGCTTCCGAACCCAGAAAAAGAGCCGTTTGCAAGACAACTTTGGTTTAGGTATCTTGACGATAGGTCTGATCTTCTTGGCACCCTCAGGAATCTGCCTTTTGACAACAGGATGCGTGGGGTACGCAAAAATTTTTCCACAGGAAATTAACCAATAATCTTTTAAATTTATTTCTTATTTTTACTCATGTCCTGACTTTATGTTGAGATGTTTAGTCAATGAAATGTAAAACAATTGGACTACATGTCACATTATTTGGTGAAATTCAATCACGACATTAAGTAAGCTTGCTCTGAAATATGAAGCGATGGTGTTATTTTGGTAGTGTGGCTACAAGTGTCCTTTGGTTTAGGAATCTTGACAATAGGTCTGATCTTAATGGCAACAACAGGAATCTGCATTATGACAACAGGATGCGTGGAATAGCCCAAGTCAGGACATATCTTATTATGAAATATCACAATAACATTTACGGAAAGATAGTTTCTTATAATAATTTATTCTCAGCATATGAAAGTGCAAGAAAACATAAAACAAAGAAAGAATATATTATTGAATTTGAAAAAAATCTGAATGAAAATATAATTTCATTAAGAACAGAATTACTTTTTCATTTATACCGCCCAAGACCATTAAAAACATTTATATTAAGAGATCCAAAAACAAGGAAGATATCTAAATCTGACTTTAGAGATAGAGTCATTCATCACGCAATTTGTAATGTGATTGAGCCTATATTTGATAAAACATTCATTTATGATTCATGTGCAAACAGAAAAGGCAAAGGAAACCTGTTTGCGTTAAAACGATTTGACAAATTCAAAAGAAAAGTTTCAAGAAATGGCGCAATCTCAAAGAATAAATTTAATGATAATAATTTCATAAAAGGATACTGCCTTAAAGCAGATATAAAACATTATTTTCAGGAAGTGAATCATAACATCTTAATTAATATAATAAACAAAAAAATAAACGATGAAAAAGTCATTTGGTTAATTAAAAGAATTCTAAAAAACATTTCAATTGGGGGCGAAGCAGAGAAAGGAATGCCCCTCGGCAACCTAACCTCCCAGTTCTTTGCAAATGTCTACCTTAATGAGATTGATTATTTTATAAAACATCAATTAAAGGCAATATATTACATAAGATATGTGGATGATTTTGTAATACTACATTCATCCGAAAAACAATTAAAAATATGGAAAGAGAAAATAGACAATTTTCTTAAAGTTAACCTTAAATTAGAGCTCCATCCCGATAAAACAAAAATCATTCCATTATCAAAAGGAATAGATTTTGTTGGTTTCAGGAATTTTTATTATTTCAGGTTATTAAGAAAAAGAAACGTGAAGAATATGAAATTAAAGATAAGAAAATACAAAAACAATGAAATAACTAAAACAAAAATATTCGAAATTTATCAGGGATGGAAAGCATATTCAGAATGGGCAAATTCCTCAAAGATAAGAAAAGAAATCCTAAGAGAAATTAATCATTGAATGCCTATTTTAATACCCTTGTTGCAGTATGTGCCCTACTAGACAGGCTACACTCGTAAAATTTATAAGATAGTCATCCCTATCCTAAATGATGTGATTCAAGGATTAGATAGAACCTTGATGACAACGACACAGGGGGTACTGAAATGGAAGACAAAAGGATGAACAACAAGGATGAGCCAGTTATCTTCGTAGGTAACAAGGCTTTTATGAATTATGTGACTGGAGTGGTCATGCAGTTCACAACACAGAGAGCAGATGAAGTTTTAGTGAAGGCGAGAGGAAAATTCATTTCCAGAGCAGTTGATGTGGCAGAGGTGGCAGCCAAGAGATTTCTGGAAGGATCAGTAGAACCCAAAGGTATCAAGATTGATTCGGAAGAATTTGAAAATAATGAAGGGAAGACAATAAGAGTTTCAACTATAGAAATCCTTCTTAAGAAGAAATAATTCTTCTTTTCTTTTTTATATTCCAAAACAAATTTAAATGATTATTCACACCAAATATCAATGGTTCAGGAATTGTTCATTGAGTTGACTTTCATAATTCTTTTGGCACTGATTACAAGTATTATTGCAAATGTTTTGAAGCAGCCATTAATAATAGCATATATTCTGACAGGAGTGTTGGTAACTTCTTTTTTTGTTGATTTGATTACCTTTAGCGAGGTTACATTAATATTTTCAAAGATAGGAATCGCGTTTCTTCTCTTCCTCGTTGGGCTGAATCTGAATCCAAGGGTTATAAAGGAAATAGGGGTCGTGGCGACAGTAACGGGTCTTGGCCAGATAGTATTCACGTCAGTCATAGGATTTATTTTATCCTTGTACCTCGGATTCTCAGTAGTTGAATCATTGTATATCTCAGTTGCATTAACTTTTTCAAGCACAATAATCATCATGAAGCTCCTTTCTGACAAGGATGATTTAGACACGTTGTATGGTAAGATTTCAATAGGGTTCCTTATTGTTCAGGACTTGGTGGCCATATTCATGTTGATGTTAATCCCGCTGCTCTCAAATAATCTTGGAATTAGTTCGTTGGCATTAAGCATATTAAGGGGGGCGTTCCTCATATTGTTTATTTGGATATTGAGTGTTTATGTGCTTCCAAAGATAACAAAACAAATTGCAAAAAATCAGGAGCTTTTATTTTTATTTTCAATTGGATGGTGTTTTTTAGTTGCATCTTTATTTTATTACTCTGGTTTCTCCATAGAAATAGGTGCTCTGCTTGCAGGTATAGGGTTATCGATGTCTCCTTACAGGCTGGAGATAGCATACAAAGTCAAGCCTTTGAGGGATTTCTTCATAATAATCTTCTTCATAATCCTTGGTAGTCAGATGCATCTTTCAAGCATAAATTCAATTTTATTCCCTGCAATAATCTTCTCGTTATTCATCCTGATAGGAAACCCATTGATTGTTATGATTCTTATGGGGATGTTGGGATTCAAGAAAAGAAATGGTTTTCTTGCAGGATTAACAGTAGCCCAAATATCAGAATTTTCCCTTATCCTTGTAGCGCTTGGAGTCAATATAGGCCATATTTCTCAGGAGATGTTGTCACTTGTTACTCTTGTAGGTCTTATAACCATAACTGGATCAACATACATGATAATTTATGCCGAAAAAATATATCCTTTGATTTCAAAATACCTGTCAATATTTGAAAGGAAGGGAAAGTTGAAAGATGATTCCAAACCAAAGGGAGAGTATGATGCAATTTTGTTTGGGTACAACCGAATTGGGTTTAGCATATTAAAATCATTTGACCAGTTGAAAATAAAATATATTGTTGTTGACTTTGATCCCAACGTGATAGTTGATTTGACAAATAGGGGCAAACACTGCATATACGGCGATGCCGACGATGTAGAATTATTGAACGATTTAAATCTTAAAAAAATAAAAATAGTAATATCCACAATTCCAAATATTGAAACCAATTCATTAATAATAAAAGAAGTAAAAAATAAAAATCCGAATTCAGTCGTTATGGTAACTTCACACATCATAGAAGATTCTCTTAATCTATACAAACTTGGTGCAGATTATGTTATAATGCCTCACTTTCTGGGAGGAGAATATGTTTCCAAGATGATAGAGAAGAACGGGACAAATAAAAAGCATTACATGAGGGAATCAAAAGACCAGATTAATCACTTAAATGAAAGAATAAAAGAAGGGCACAGGCACCCAAGAATTGAAAAATAATTAATGTCTCCAGAAAATATGAACCATAGTATAATTCAAAGCTTACGATGAAAAAATAAAAGACATCCCTACTAAGAAATATAGAGATATAAGACTTGAGGTTGAATTAGACTATTTTAATGCCTCCGGAGGGATTTGAACCCTCGACCTCCGCCTCATGAAAGCGATGCTCTACCAACTGAGCTACAGAGGCATAAAAACTATAAGAAACACAACTACTTTAAAAGTTTTCTAATTTTTTTAAGAACCTCTTTTTTCTCATCTTCAGATTCATATTCTCTGCCTGGCCATAGTCTAACTCCATCATCTTTATACCTCGGCATTATATGAATATGCAGATGCGGAACAACCTGCCCGGCAACTCTAAACTGATTGCTCACTATGTTAAAACCTTCAATATTCAACCCTTTGTAAATTGCATTTGAGATTTTCTTGGTTACAATTATTAATCTCTCTAGAGTTTCATCATCGGTGTCTAAAATAGTTTCAGAATGTTTTTTTGGAATTACCAATGTATGTCCCGGATTGATAGGAGTTCTATCCAAGAAGGCAAGAACCTCGTTGTCTTCATAAACTTTGTAAACTGGAAGCTCGCCATTCACCATCCTGCAGAATATACAATCATTCATTTTTCTTGGAGCTTTTGAAAACCTCTTTTCGGTTTTTCCTTACATTCTCCATCAATTGATCCTTCGCAGTCTCCAATAATCCAATTGCTTCCTGAGAATTTATGTTTTTTGTATGAATCTGAGTTTGAATGTTTCCTTTGAGAACTTTAAACTTCACAACCATCTCCTTCTCTTCCATTTTAACTAGGTAATGGTTCCCCTTTTAAATATTTTTGTATTTGGTTGGGTATATTGTTCAATAGATTTATTCTTAAATAAGGAAGCCTTACTTAATGTCATGAAAACCGGCGTGAAAATTATGGATGCTATGACTCGAAAGCCAGTGTGTGCCCCTCCGGGAATATCAATTAATGATGCAGCCAAATTAATGAGAAAGGAGCACGTTGGTTCTCTTCTGATAAAGAAAGGCGATCAGATTGTAGGGATGTTCACAGAGCATGATATTGTTAAATCTCTCGCGCTGGGAATTAATGTTGTAAGTGCAAAGGTTTCGGATTTGATGAACAAAAATGTAATTTCAATTGATCCTTCAAGTGATGTCTACGATGCAATGTTGCTGATGAATAAGGAAGACCTGAGAAGGCTTCCTGTCGTGTTGAATAACCAATGCATAGGTTTAATCACATTAAAGGATATTCTAAAGATTCAACCAACACTGCTTGAGCTAATGGTTGATAGAATAAAATTAAGACACTAAGAAAGCTTTTTATAATTCTGAATTAATTTTTATAGTATGTCTCGTAAGGAAAATCATAAGGAAAAGATTCATCCACGAAATGGAGTTATTATAAACTTTGATGGGAATTTTAATTTGGATTCTTTATACAACGCTATAAAAAAATGGTTTGATGATTACAGATATGATTATTATGAGAAGGAAAACACAGAAAAAAATTTTCCTGAGGGAAATTTTATTGTCCTAAAATTGGAAGGTAGGCGTGAAGTTGATGATTATGTAAAATTTTTTATTGAAACAGAGATTACGGTGTTCAGATTGAATAAAATTGAAAAGGGGTATAAGGGAGAATTGAAAGTGAACCTAAGGGGATTTTACCTCTTGGATTACAATGAGAACTGGAAAAGTCTGCCATTCTTGTTTTACATTTATAGGAAAATAATATTGAAGAAAAAGATTGATGAGTTTTATGAGCCAAAAATTTATGAGGAATTGATGAACTTGACATCCGAAGTAAAATCAAATCTGGGAATTGCAAAATGAGTACGATAAAGATAGACGTCCTTGATGGATTAAAACTAAAATGGAAGGGGGTAACAGATTTTGATGAGTTCTACAAAAAATTAAAATTTTATCTCGTCGATGATCTGGGATTTGCAGAGCAGGAGAATCTTGAAAAGAAATACATTCAAAAGGTAAAGGGAGATGGCTCAACAGATCTCGAAATTCTATGGATTGCTGACAAGAAGAAACCAAATGAATTTTTCAGGTTTATTATTGAGGTTCAATTCAGAGTGTTGGGAATGGAAAAAGTTGAAGTTCAGCAGGGAGATATAAAGAGAAAAATGCAGAAAGGAACTTTTGAGCTTAAAATCATAGCGTACATGGAATCAACAGAAAAATGGGATTCTCTTAAAGGTCTGCAAAAAACATACCAAAGAATGATAATGAAAAAAAGAATTGAAGAGTTCATAGGGATTTTATATTCAAAGGCAATGGGCCTGCACTCTTTGGCTAAGAGTTTCCTTGGTTTGAGGTAATCAAAAGGTTTATTAAAATAAATTCTTTCTAAAATATATGGTTGAAGTTGATGTAGTGTTGAAGGACATAGTGGTTTCTAAGGAGGGGTATCTTGATATAAGGGATTTGTACAAACTAATCCAGAATTCCTTGAAAAATATGAAGTATCCTCTGCTGGTGGAAAAAGAGCATAATGTAACAAGCCAAAAAGTAAAAATAAGATTAGACGCAAAAAAAGCACTTAATGATTACACAAGGCTCGTCCTAAAAACAACAATTGAAGGTTCAGATATTAAAAAAGTCAAGCTAAAGTCAAAGGAAACTTATGAAGGTAAATTCAAAATAAAATTGGAAGCGGAAATTGAAAAGGATTATGAAGACACTTATGAAGACAAGCCAATCTTTAAATTTTTTAGAGAACTATTTGATTATATTGTAAAGGCATCAGATTTCAACAGATTCAATCAAATGTTAAAAAATGATCTTTATTCTCTTAGAGATGAAATAAAAGCCTACCTTGAGATAGAAAAATTCGATTGAAAAACTTTATAAATACCTACTTACATATACTTACTAAGCCCGCCATGAGAATACTCAATGGAGTGAGCCAATGGCGATGACAATGAATTTGGGAGTTAGTGTTGCGGGCTACATATAATTACAAATTAAACATCAGAACAAGACGAAAATTCAATTATTTTCACGAAAAATCATCGTTTTATACCTAAAAATGAAAAATAGGCTTAGATTGTAAAGAAGTGACGATTTAGGTTAATTCTTGTTCTGTTAGGAGGAAAAAATGGGAAAAATTAGCCCAGTATCAGCAAAGTATATGATCCATGCACTAATTAGTATTGAGGGTGTTGTAGACAAACCAGACGTAATTGGTGCAATATTTGGACAAACAGAAGGTCTTTTAGGCTCAGAATTAGAGTTAAGGGAGTTGCAAAGATCAGGAAGAATTGGTAGAATTGAAGTAAATCTTAATACTAAAGGTGGGAAAACCACTGGAGAAATAGTTCTTCCAAGCTCACTTGATAAGGCAGAAACAGCCGTTATAGGTGCAGCAATGGAAACAATTGAGAGAATTGGTCCTTGTGATTCAAAAGTAACTGTTAATTTTATTGAAGATGTAAGAATTTCAAAGAGATTGCAGGTAGTTGAAAGAGCAAAGCAATTATTGTCTGACTTGAAATCAAAAGTACTGCCTGATTCCCAGGACATTACAGATCAGGTTGCACAGTCCGTAAGAATGATGGAAGTCATAGAGTATGGTAAGGACAAATTGGCAGCAGGGCCTAACATAGATGATTCAGAGGAAATAATAGTTGTTGAGGGAAGAGCAGATGTTCTTAATTTGGTTAAGCATGGAATAAAGAATGTTATCGCTTTGAATGGTACCTCAATCCCTGAAACTGTTAGATATCTCGGAACCAAAAAAGTATTGACACTGTTTGTTGATGGAGACAGGGGTGGAGATCTTATAATTAGGGGATTGCTTGATGCAGGTGTTGAAATTGATTATGTAATAAAGGCACCAGATGGCAAGGAAGTAGAGGAAATAACAAAGAAGGAAATTCATAAGGCGCTTAGAAGCAAAATTGCTGTGGAACAGATAAGAATGGAACTATCCAAATCTACTGATGAAACCAAAAAAGGTTTTGTAAAGAGAGCGGCTTTACTGCCTCAGCAGAGACCGCAGATGAGACCTTCTATTTCAGGCAACAACCGGCTGTCAGCAACCACAAACAAGCCAAATAATTTCTCAAGCAGAATAAATCCTGATGAACATAAAAAATTCAAGGAATTATTGGATGATTTGGTGGGAACAAGAGCTGCTTATCTTTTGGATAACAGTTTGAATGTCCTCGGAAAGATACCCATATCCGAACTTGAAAACTCCGTTCAGAATATGAAAAACACTTATGCAGTAATATTCGACGGAATTGTAGATAGGAATGTTGTTTCAAGCATGGAAGGGGCAAATATAAAA
>Ga0209541_10008593_pt1 | contig 16779 bp, 26 predicted proteins | sample RifCSPlowO2_01_FD_184027 | JGI IMG/M metagenome (GOLD analysis project Ga0209541, IMG submission 184027) | Groundwater microbial communities from Rifle, Colorado - Rifle CSP2_plank lowO2_0.1 (SPAdes) (version 2) | ecosystem: Environmental > Aquatic > Deep subsurface > Groundwater | place...
CCTAAATGTACAAAAATCAGCCTTAATGTCATCTTTATCTCCTTTCCCAGGCTTTGCAGATTTAGGGCTCTTGACTTTTGTTTTTAAGTTTCCGTAATCAGTAGAAAAACTTAATAAGAATAAGGCATCTGGAAATTTATTAAATAAATTAAATAATTCTTCTTTGCTTAATTCATTATTAAGTAAAAAAGTTTTTACTCCAGCAAATTGTTTCATATCGACTTGAAAATTAATCTCATTCCTGATATCTTTTGTAGTAATTATCCCACCATTAATTTTGGTTTTCTCAGTAATTGTATTTCCTAAATATCTTGCAAAATCTTCTGCAAATTCAAAGCTCGTTTTTATTTTTAAAGAATTCTTGCTTTTATTTATTTCAATAACAGCTTTGTTTTCATAAACTCCTTTTCCATATCTTTTAAATTGTTTATGAACAGTATTATCTGCTTTTCCATCAAATATTTTTTTTATGTAATTCATTTCCGTTTTTTCCCGGGGCTTTTTCTAAAAAAGGCTCGTCGTTTCTTTGCAAACTTTCTTTTGAAGAAAGCTCTGATGAAACTTTTCCCAAAAGTTTCCCTGAGTCTTTTTTCGTTTTCTTTTCCGAAGTTTTCTTGTTTTTCCCTGAAGGCTTTTCCCAAAAGGCTTCCTTTTCTAAAGAAAAGCTCATTTTATTTCTTTGCTTAATTCTTTTAAATCGTCTTTTCCTTTATCCCTTTTAATAAATTCAGGATCATTAAAAATGCTATAAACTAATCTTTCGACCCTTTTCACTCTATCATTAATCAAATTTACTAATTTTTTAGTTTCAAGTTCTTCTTTAATTTTTTTTCTTTCCACCTCATTAAAAACATAAACAACTTCTTTTTTAATATTTCTAAATAAGTCTAAAAACAAAGTTCTAAAAATAGCCTTGAAAAAAGCATAAAAAAACTTAATCGGCACTATTATTAACTGAACTATTTTTTGGTAGCCATTCTTTTTTTGCAACATATCCAGTTACATCCTTAACATTAATAAGTAAATCATAAATCCAGCCAGAATATACCTTAATAAAAGTTTGTAAGTCTTTAGCTTCTTTTAAATTTAAATTATTATAACTTTTAATAAAATAAGCACCCACTATTAATAGTATAACAATCAAAATAATTAGTTTTTTCATTTTATAATTAGAAAGATTTTTAATGTAAATATAAAGTTTTTTATTTTATGCTCCCATAGTCTAACCCGGCTATTTTAATAAAACCGAAAGGACATAAGCCTCTCGCGCTTGAGATCCGGGTTCAAATCCCGGTGGGAGCATTGTTGGAGCATCGAAGAGTTTAAATACTCTCTTTACTCCAATTTATTTTTATGGAAGAAGAGGTAAAAGATATTTACAATAACAAAAATAAATATCTTAACTGGAAAAAAGAAGTTTCTGAATTTGGAATTGACGGCATTTCTAAAAAAAGCTCTGATTTAATCATTAAACACGTTGTAGATATGGAAGAAGGCAAGAATGTTGCCAAAGGTTCTAAAAAAGGTGCAAGAAGCTTTACAAGATTAAATTCAATTAGAATAAGGCTTATTTTTACTGCAAAATTATTAGAGCAAAGAGGATTAAAAAGCCTGGACAAATTGGATGTTAATTTAGCAACTGATTTATTTAATGATATGAGGACAGGAAGATTAAGAAAAGCAGATGGCGGCATTTACAAAAGTACAGCTGACTATGTAAAAATTATGAAATCATTTTGGAACTGGTTCATAAAAATAAATAAAAAAGAACAAAAAATTGTTGAAAATATAACAGAAGATTTGGATACAAGCAGAGATGAAAATAATTTTGTTTTTTTTGATAAAGAAGAATTAGACAAATTATTGCCTTATTTTTCTATAGACGAGCAGGTAAGATTATTGTTTATGTTTGATACAATAATAAGAAGCCCGACAGAATTAGTAAATGTAAAAGTTTCTGACTTGAAATTTAATGAAAAGGAAAATATAGTTTCTATAAGAGAGGAGACTTCCAAGACATTTGGCAGGACTATAAAACTACTATTATGTTCTGAAGAATTAAAAAAATACATAGGGAGGAATAACTTAAATGATAATGACTTTTTGTTTAATTTTTCTACACCAATTTTCAATAAAAAACTGAAAAGAGTTGCAAAAGAAATATTTGGAGACAAAATGACTAAAGGTGGAAAAAAGTATTCTCAATTAACTATGTATGATTTTAGGCATTCTGGAGCCTGTCATTGGAGAACAGGAGCTTACAAAACAAAAATAGATGCTTTAATGTACAGAGGCGGGTGGAACAATTTAACAAGATTAAATTACTATACTAAAAAAATTGGAATGAAGGATACTATTGAAAAAGATGATTTACTAGTTAATATTGACAAGCACCAATTAGAAAAAGAAATGGACAAATTAAAGGAAGTTAATGAAAAATTGCAGAAAGAAAATGAATTATCTAAAAAAAAGTTTAAAACTTTTGAAAGTCAAATGAAACAAATGCAGGAATTAACATTAGAATTAACACAGAAAGTGAGGAAGATTTAATTTGAATTATTCTACTTATGCAACAGACACATTTAAAGAAATTTATGCTTCTTTGGATAAAAGTGAGCAAAATTGGATTGATAAAACTAAAAAGAAATTAGCTGAAAATCCGACTGGCAAGATTCTTCAATTTAGCTGGTTTAGAGAAAAGAAATTTCTAAATAAAAGGCTTTTTTTCTTGATTGATGATGAACTGAAAAAAATTCTATTTGTTTCCTTTGCTTCAAAAAGAAAACAGCAGGATGTTATTAATTTTGTAGTAAATAACAGGCAAGAACTGCTTAATTATTTAAAAAATATAAAAGATTAAAATTTACTTACTCTTCCGTGCTTTAGGTCTTCTAGACTTAATTTTAATTGAACTAAAGCATCGTCTGCTATTTCAGCCTTTTTTTTGAGTTTTTCGTACTCTTCTCTTGTTATGGTTATTGTTTCGCTTTTCATACTTTTATATTAGCTTTTAACCTTTTTATGTTTTTTGGATTTTTCCTTTTTAATTCAAGAGTTTCATCTATAGATAATTTTGACAAAAATTTTAATGCCTTGTACCAACTTTTATCTATTTTATTCATTTTTGTCCAATATCCTTTACTACTTTATTATTTTTAACAATACCATAACCGCAAAAATCTAATCCTTTCCATCTTGAAAACAAGTCATTTAATTTATTTTGTAGAAAAGCAAAATATAGAGTCATAACAGTTCCGTGAGCAACAATTAGAATTTTCTTGTTTTCATATTTTTTATCTATTTTTTGAACTGCTTTTTTAAATCTATTTAATGCGTGATTAGAAGTTTCCCAACCAAAATCAGTATAATCTAAGTCTTCAAATATTTTAACTTTCATTTTGTCATAGTATTCTTTAGTCATTGTTTTTCCTTTATCTCTATTTAATTCACTTAATTCTTTAATTTGAATTATTCTCTTGTTTAATTTTTTTGCAAATGGTTTTGCTGTTTGATATGCTTTTACTTCTTTAGAAGAAATTATAATATCCACATCATCAAAAATTCCAGTTTTAACTAAATCTTCAGATTTCTGTTTACCTTCTTCTGTTAAAACCCATTTGCTTACTGGAATATTTTCTTCTTTCTTAGTTTCTGCGTGTCTTAAAAATATTAAAGTGTTGTTCATTAGAAATCTCCGTCTTCTTCAATTTCGTCAATAATATTTAGGAGTTCAGGTAATTCATAAACTTCCTGAATAATATTTTTATGACTATTTCTTCTTAAATCTGTTAAATAAATATAACCATTCTTTTTTAAACATCTATACATTTCTTTTAACACCACTATAGGTTTTGTAAAGTGATGAAAAGAATCTTTACAAGTTATTAAATCAAAAAGTTCTTTTTCAAAATCTAATTTATCTGCCCTCATTTTTAAAAACTTAGCCTTAATTTCTTTGAAATTTTCATTAGCTAATTTTATCATTGAACCAGAGCTATCAATACCAGTAAATATTAAATCTGGTTTTTCATAATGCATTTGAGAAATTAAAGCCCCATATCCACAAGCAATATCCAAGACTTTTCCCTCATTAATTTTTATTCTTTTGAAAATATCCTTAATAGTTATAAAATAAGAAGAATCTTTTCTTTCGGGACTAAATTTATGAGCTCTCATATACTCAATAGCTTCTTTATCTTCCATTGATTCTTCAGATTCTGGTATTCTTGCTTTAAGATTTAATTTTAATTTCATCTTAGTTATTATAATCTTATTTCTTTTTCTAACCATTCAATATGCTCTTTTTTTCTTTTCCAAAAAATATCTTCCCAAATATAATGAAATGCAAGTTTCTGATAAGGCTTGAAGCTTTTAAAGAAATTTAATATTTTGGTTGTTGGTATTATCTTTTTATTAAATAACAACATTGACATAATCTTTTGTTCCCAAGGTGGGATTGTTACTAAATTATCCAGAAAATAAAAATCTTCAAACAACAAATATTCAATAGATGCTGGACCTATTCCATATAATTTTAACAACTCTTTTTTAATATCTTCTTTAGGCATTTTTCTTAATTTAAATTCGTCAATCTCTTTGTTTACAAATTGTTGAGTTATTCTCATAAAAAATTTAGCCCTATAACCAACTTTTAAATCCCTTAATTCTTGTTCTGTTACTTTTGCCATCTTCACTGGTTCCCAGAAAGTTGAAAGGACTTTACCATCAAATTCTATCTTTCTTCCAAATCTATTGAACAGATTTTCTAACATTTGAATAGAGCGTCTAACTGTAGCATTTTGTAAAACCAAATAAATAATCAAAGTTTCATAAAGAGAATTAGCTGCTATAGGTTTCATCCCACTCCATTTTTTTACTATTTTGCTAATTTTACTTTCTTTTCGAGGTCTATTACAAAATCCAGATATATCCTGCTCAAAATTAAATCTCCATTTAATTTCCTCAATTAAACTATCAATAAAATCTTTTGATAAGTTTTCTGAAGAAAAAATGTAGACTTTTACTAAAGGATTGTCAATTGTGCCTTTGTTTTCTAATTTTATACCAAGAAATTTACCTCTCCATACCATTGATATCCAATATTTTCCTTCTTTCCATAAACTATCAGAAGAAGGAAAATGAGATGGCTTATGCATATTTGCATCAAAATTATAAGGACGTATTGGTTTTATATTTCTAACAGATTTATAATTTAAAACCAATTTTTCTGTCATAAATTATTACTGAAATCTATTGTTTTTATTGTTTTCGCATTTATAAGTTATTATAGAGACGGAGGCTAAAATAAGAAAAAGAAGCTGATTTCAATTTGTGTCAACAAAATATTCTTGAGAGACTTGTCAGATTGTATAATAAAGTTGGAGCTATTACAATAGTGCTGGAAAATTAGTAAGTATTTCTTAGGAACCTGGAAAATTAGAGTTAACTAAGATTCCTGGTTGGGTTTTAGAAGAAACAGCTATAGAAGAAGCTCAAATAGAATATGAAAGACAAGCTGAAAAAGAATATATGGAACAACATCCAGAAGATTTTATAGATTATGAAGACGAGGAACAAAAAGATTAAATAGTTAATAATTACTTAGAATACAAGCTTATTCTAAAAACTTACAATTGATTAATTGATGCTCTGGGTTGGCTCGGCGGGAGCAATAATATATTTTGTCTAGATTTGTGGGACGTTTATAATAAAAATAAACAGCTCATGAACTAAGACATAATGTATGCTTATCCGACGAGAGCACATATATTTTCTGTCTAGTTTTATGGGATGTACAAGATTTATTATATATGCCAAAAGGAGAGAATTTTATATTCAACAGGCTGGAAGAGTTTACAGTCAAATGTTAGTTACTGAATTTCAGAAGAATTTGATGTTATTACAAAATTAATTATTTAGCTTCATCCCATAGATTATAAAACATTTTTTCAAAAGACTTTTTAGTTGATATGTTTTGTATAAAAACTCCAAATATATTTCCTTCTTCTAAAGAATAAATAATAATTTTATCATCAAATATAACAAAAGAGGATGTTAAATTCTCTGCAAATTTATTCCTTTTTGTTTCTCTCCATACTTTTTTATCTGTATTCCAGTCTGTTTCTTTTATAGGTTCTATTAATAATTTAATTGGTATTTTCCTTTCAATTCTTTTTTGAGCATAATTACGCCAGTAATATCCTTGAAATGTTTTATCATATAAGCTTTTATTTGCTATCCATAGAATTTCAGATTTAGATTGTAAAGTTAAATTAAATAAATTTTTTAGTCCTTCTAAACCAAAGAAAGCTTCTGATGTTATTTCTATTTTTCCTTCTTTTAATTCTCCTAATTTAGGTATTATTTGTTTTAGTTCTTCTTCCTTTTCTTTTAGTCTATTTAGTAATACTTTCGGGTCTATAGAAGAATAATGCTTTCTTTTACCAATTTTCTGCATAGATATATATCCTTTAGTTAACATCTTCTTCATAATATCATAAACTGTTTGCCTTAAAATTCCAGTTTTATCAGAAATATCTTGTTGAGAAGAAGTCCCCCTTTTAATTAGATATAAGAAAATAGTTATTTCGTGTTCTTCAAATCCTATATTTTTTAAAGTTTCTTTAATCTCCATAAATTCTGATTAATTCTTTGTTATATAAATATTACTAAATTAAGTAATATTATTACTTAAAATATTTATATAGACTTAGTTCTTTCTAAATAGTAATTAAATTTAGGGAAAAAAATGGAAGATAAAGTAAAAGTAACTTTTATAGAAAGTTTAGAAGATACTGTAGAAGGACGTGGTATTGGTATAAATATGGTAGATTGCAAACTACCTAGAAATATAAGGATTGAAGATTTACTTGCTGAAATTAAAGAAGATAAGAATGTATCAAAACAACCATACATTAAAAGAGTTAAACATTGGCTTTTGAAAGGTTTTGGACGAGGACAACATCTTAGTTTTTATGAAGAAACTTTTGGTGTTCCGACTACTCAAGGAAATTTTGAAGAAAATAAAACTTACGCAGTTTTTAATCATGATTTCTTCAAGTTTATTGTTTTTACAAACAAATATCTGGAAAAAGAGTATATGTTTTAGAGTAGATTTTTATACTATAATAACTGAAGGTAATTAATAAAAGAGGTATAATTAATGGTAGAAAAACCTAAAGTAGTTTATCCCAATAGTACTTTTATTAAAGATTTATGGAGTTTATTAGGAGAAAATAAATTTTCATTTACAATTATTACAATTGTATTGGCAATAGCTTTCTTTTTAGGTCTCTTACCAGCAATAATAATTTCAAAAATAGTAGATTTTCTTGTTCAGTATTCAAGTGGGCAATCTCTAAAGATATTTTATTCTTATATGGGTATTTTATTATTTTTAGGCGTGTTTAATAATTTTCTAAGGCTTGGTGCTAAACATTATTTTTGGATTTTAACTGGAAAGATTAGAAAGAATCTTAGAGTTGATGCATTTCAGAAGATAATTAATGGAGACTTATTATGGCACGATAAAGAAAATGTAGGCAATAAGATGCAGAGAATTAATGAAGGGGATAACTCATTCCAAAGTTTTCTTGATTTTTTTTCTAATAATATTTTAGATTTGTTAGTTTCTACTGTTTCTATAATTGTTATTTTTGTTTTTTTAAATATTAAATATGCTTTTATTACAATAATATTTATTTTAGTGTATTTATTTTTTGAGTTTAAATTAAATAAAACAATTATCAATAAAACAATTGAGTTAAAAATTGCCCGTGAAAAATCTGTTGGAAAAACATATGAATTCTCTTCAAATATTAACACTGTAAAGTCTTTAGGAATTGAACATTCTCTAAGCAAGAGAATCGTAAATCAAGAGCAAAAAGTCTTAAATTTATCTAATATTAGACAAAAATTAAGTACTTATAAATGGATTTCTATACAAACTGTTGCTGTTATATTTAATGCAGTTTTTATTTTTTTAATTGGACGTGATGTAATTCTTGGATTACTAACTGTTGGTTCTATAATAATTTACATTAATTATTTTAGCAGATTAAGAGAAGGGCTAAATACAATATCAAGAGAGTTCTCAAGATTAATAGATTTAAAGTATGGAATTTACAGAATGCTGGAGTTATATAAAAGTATTCCTTATGTTTATGAGGAAAGAACAGTTGATTTAAGAGAATGGAAAAAATTAGAAATTAAGGATTTAGCTTTTAAATATAAAAATGAAGAAGTTCTTGAAGGTTTAAATTTAGTTATAAAAAAGGGCTCAAAAATAGGTTTAGTTGGTAAATCTGGAAGTGGAAAATCTACTTTATTTAAGCTTCTTTTAAAATTATATCTGCCTCAAAATGGAATGATATATTTTGATGACAAACAAATTACAGAAGTTAATAGAGAGTCTCTTTTTTCTAAAATATCTGTTGTTCCACAAGAAACAGAATTATTTAATTTAAGTTTTCGTGAAAATATTTTGATATCAAGCACTAAAAAATTTGATTTTGAGAGATATGAAAAAGCACTTAAAATAAGTGGTTGTTTGCCAATTATTTCTAAATTAAAAGAAAGGGATTTAACTTTAATTGGTGAAAAAGGAGTAAGGTTGTCTGGCGGGGAAAGACAAAGGTTGGGTATTGCAAGAGCTCTTTACAAAGATAGTGATATTATTATATTTGATGAAGCTACTTCCAATTTAGATTATGAAACTGAGAAAAATATTATCAAATATTTTGATAAAGAATTGAAGAATAAAACTCTTATAATATCAGCACACAGATTATCAACTTTAAAAGATATGGATAATATAATTGTTATTGAAAAAGGAAAAGTAATTGAAAATGGAAATTATAATCAATTATTAAAAAATAAAAGTGTTTTTTACAAGTTATGGAAGCATCAAGAAAGATAAAAAGAGGCATAAAGTGAAAAACTCAAAACTAATAATTTTAAGAGGCAAACCAACTTCTGGCAAATCTACTGCTTTTCATAATTTAAGAAAAGACAAAAGAATGAAAGATTTTATTTTTGTTGATTTTTGTTATATTAAAGGTATGCTAGAAAATTTATCTGATGAAGAAAGAAGAAATTCAGGCAAGGAAATATTATTTTTTATAATGAAGAAAAATATATGTATATAAATGAAGAAAAAAGAAGAATATTAGTCCTTGAAGGAAATTCAAGAGGTTATAATACTGCTACAAGTCTTACTAATTTTATTGATTGTGAAAGGTGGGCAACTAAAGATTACAATGAGGCCCTATCTGGCGGATCAATTAAATGTTAAATTACATACTAAAACAATTTAACAGATTTATGTTAATTTCCTTTTCAAAATTTCATAAGTATCATTTATTTTTTTGATTTGTAATATTTCTCTATACTAAAAAGTAACAACAAAAAGAAAAGTTTTTAAACGAAATTTTGCAGATTTTTCTTAAATAATAAGAGTATACAAGATTATGAAAGAAAATTACATTAAACAAACAGAAAAAGATTATCAACTAGAAAAGACCAGAAGGCTTTTAGATTTAGCAAAAACAAGGCCAGATTTATTTCTCAAATTAATAAGTAATCACACACCAAAAGACTTGGAAACCTATCTAAATCGTCTTGGTTTAGAAGATCATATAATAAGTTGGTATATAGAACTTGCAAGAAGCTTTCATTTCTTAAGAGAAAGTCTAAAAGATAATGAAGTAGTATTAAAAGAAATTTCTAATATAGTACGTAATAGTTACAGAATACTCACTGAATTAGTTGATGCAAAAGAAAAATCAACTAAAGATAGTCTTACTGGTTTTTATACAAAAGGGTACTTTAATAATTTATTAGAAGCAAAAGTTGGTGAATCAGAAAGACACTCCCGTGATCTGTCTCTTGTATTAATTGATATAGATGATTTCAAATTAATAAACACTATTTATGGGCATCAAATAGGAGACCTTGTTATTATGGAATTTGCAAGATATATTCAAGAACAAATGAAAAGAAAAGAAGATATAATTGGAAAGGTAGGTGGAGAAGAATTTGGGATAATTATAGAAGCAAAATCCGAAGAATCTGAAGACATATCAGAAGAATTACGTAAGACTATAAAAGAAAGCCCTATTGCAATTGATGAAAATAGGGTTATAAGACTGACTGCCAGCTTTGGTGTCAAAGAACATCAAAAAAAAGAGCTTTATAAAGAATTATACAGAAAAACTGATGAATGTCTTTCAGTTGCTAAAGCACTTGGAAAAAACAGGGTTGTTTCATATCAAAGGCTTTTAAAAGAATTAGGTGATATTGGCACTGAAAAAATAACAGAAGAAGCAAGAGATATTATAAGATCTAAAACACCATACCAATTAAGCTTTTTCTAAAAGACAATAAAACTTAAATATTTAAAAATTACAAGTTTATTATGCTAAATGACACATATTTAGTCTGTAGAAAATGCAATAAAAAGGTTCACCCATCAGAATTAAGAAAAGAAGACCCAAATAGTAATACTCTAATTTGTAATTCTTGTTTTAATAAACTAAAAGATGTTAGTAACACTTTAGAAGAAATAAAAAAAGAGATTACAGAATCAAAAGAAAAAAAAATAAAATATTATTGTCAAGAATGTGGCTTTAAGTTTACAAGAACTAGCACTATAATAAATAAGACCTGCCCATATTGTAACAAAGAAGGTATAAAACTAGTTAATACAAATTTAATCAAAGAACTAAAAGATTTATAAAAATAGGATTAACTGAAGCTCAAATCTATGAATCTGTTTTAAAATTAGGGGTCTGTACATTTAAGAAATTACAAAATTATGTGGTTTTCATAGAACTAATATTTATGATATACTCGATCAATTAAAAGAGAAAGGATTAATCACTTTCTTTAAAGAAGGCAAGGTTACAAAATACCTAATTTCAGATCCAAAAAACCTTTATGAATTTCTTAAATAAAAAGCTGAAATTTTAGATAATATCTTTCCTAAAATAAAAGATTTGCAAAAAGAAGAAAATGATGAGATTCAAGTTCAAGTATATAAAGGTGAAGAAGGAATGAAAGCGGTTTTTAGAGACATGTTAAGGCAAGGTCAGACTATTTATGGTCTTGGAATTAAAGGACAACTTCGTGAAAAAATGCCAATATTTGCAAAACAAATTATTAGGGATTTAAAAAATTCTGGGATAAAATAAATATTAACATTTGGGAGCCTTCGTTAGTAGCAGTTGTTATAAAATCAAAATTAGTAGCTGAAATGTATAAAAAACATTTTGATTTATTATGGAAAATAGCTAAAAGATAATTTGATATAGATAATTGTTAGAATCCTTAATACTTCTAATTCAGTCTTCTTAATAATTTTTCAAAATTAATTAAAGCCTCATCGCTTAAAAAATCCCATTCTTCTATTTCTAACATTTTTATTCTAAATATTTTGTTTTTAAAGAATATAATCTTTTTCTAAATTCATTATAGGCATCATCATGGGTTTTAATTGTTAAAAACCAAATTGTCTCTCCTTGAACAAAATAAACTAAACGAACATTGTCTGTAATTTCTTCTCCATAGCAATTTTCACCACCAGATAAATGTTTCAACCTTATTGGGTTTTCTTTAATTTTGTTTTTCTTTTTGTAAAATAATTTTAGAATACTACCATCTAATTTGTCTAAATCCTTAAGAAAATCAGGATGAAATTTTATTTCCCATTCAGTCAACTTTTACCCCTCTTTTTCTAAGATAATTATCTAAGTCTTTTTCTGTTTTTCCAATAGAGGGATTTTTTTTAATATCATCCATTCTTTTTTGTATATCTATATCTAAAGCAATCTCTACATCAGATATTAAAGCTTCTACATCAAATAAAATTTTAGTAAAAGCTTCTTTTGAAATTGTAAGAGTTTCCATCATAAATAGTTATAATCTATTCTCTTTTATATGCCTTTCGGCTACTTTTTAATAAACTTTAATAAGTTCTTTACCTTAAATAAAAGACTATGAAGCAATTAATTTATTTCTTTGGACTAGGAAGAAAAGAAAGAATATTTACATTATCTGATCCTATAATAATTAAAGATGATGATTTTTCTGATTTAAATAAATATAATTTAGAAAATTGGTTTAAGGAAAATAAACTCGATTTAAGAGACTACATAGAAGAAGCTAAATACGAAAGAGGAGTTTTGTTTGGTTTGTGTAAAAGCTCTAAAAAGGCAAGTAATTTTTTAAAACTAGGAAAATTTATTTCCCCAAACATAGATGGAGAAAATATCAGTATTTATTTCTTAGATGAAAGAAAATCAATATTGTTTAAAATAAATAAAGAGTTTGACAAATGGAGAAGAATAAAAAATGATTTATTAAAAATTATTAAAGAAATTGGATTCAAATTAATTTACAAGGGAGCGGGTTATTGGAAAAATACAGGTTCTGGAATAAATGTATTTATATTAAAGAAGTGAAATGAATTTATACAATAAAGAATACGCTGAAAAATGGATAAAGAATGAAGAATCAAAATTAGATAAATTTAGGACTAATTTTCTTGAGCCTTTTCTAAAACAAAAAATACAAGAAACTAACAGTAATTCAAAAATTCTTGATGTAGGTTGTGGTCATGGAGTAATTTTGGAATTCATTTCAAAACAAGAATACTGGGGAATAGAAAGAACAAAAGACTTTTTAGATTATATAAAAAGAAAATATAAGGATAAAAAGTTACATTTATTATTAGGGGTTTTACCAAATAAGATTAACGTACCAAAAGATTATTTTGCATAATCAATGCACATTCCAACAGCAACAGTCGCTCCAGCATCCCTTATAGCAAATCTTGCCATATGTGGTATTTCTTTCTGTTTTTCAATTACTAAAGGCTTTGTTGGTTTTATTTTAACAATTGCAGCCTCTCCATTCTTTAAAAAATCAGGATTCTCTTGTAATATTGCACCAGTTGCTGGATCTAGTTTCTTTTCTATTTTAGTAATCTGGCATGCTACTTGTGCAGTATGTACATGAAATACTGGTGTATATCCTGCAGTTAAAACAGTTGGATGATTAATTACTATAATCTGTGCTGTAAACTCTCCATCTTTAAGAACCAAATGAGGAACTTTATCAGCATGTCCTAAAACATCTCCTCTTGCAATATCTTTTTTTGTAATTCCCCTTACATTAAATCCAACATTATCACCAGGTTCAGCTTGTTGTATCTGTTCATGATGCATTTCTATAGTTTTTACTTCTCCAGAAATTCCCTTGCCATCTCTAGCAGGAACTACAATTACTTTATCTCCAACCTTCATTATTCCTGTTTCTACTTTTCCAACAGGCACAACACCTATTCCAGTTATATTATAAACATCCTGTATAGGCAACCTTAATGGTAAATTAACTGGTTTTTCAGGCTCTTTAAATAAATCTAATTGCTCTTTTACAGTTTGCCCTTTGTACCATTTCATATTCTCGCTTCTTTTTACAACATTATCTCCTTTATAAGCACAAATTGGAATAAATGCAACATCATCTATTTTATAACCAACACCTTTTAATAAAGCAGAAGCATCTGCCTTTACTTTATTAAACTTAGCTTCATCCCAGTTTACAACATCCATTTTATTTACTAAAACAGCAATTTGCCCAACACCCAATGTCTTTGTTAATAAAGCATGTTCCTTTGTTTGTGCTTGTATTCCATCAATGCAACTTACAACCAAAAAAGCTACATCAGCTTGAGAACTACCAGTAATCATATTTTTTACAAAATCTCTATGTCCTGGAGCATCTATAATTGTAATTTCTCTTTTATCTGTTACAATTTTTTTATAATTTAAGTCAATAGTAACTCCCCTTTCTCTTTCCTCTTTTAAAGTATCCATAACAAAAGCAAACTCAAAACCAACTTTCCCTACCTCTTGAGCTTTTTCTTTTAATTTTCTCATTGATTGTTCATCAATCATTCCAGCATCATAGAAAAGTCTGCCTACAGTAGTACTTTTACCATGGTCTACATGACCTACAAATATAACATTTAAGTGCGGTTTTTGTTTTGCCATTTAAATATTACTCCTTTTTAATTTTTGATAATTAATTTAAATTATTTATTTATAAAGCTTTCCACTTTTTTCATTTTCTTCTAAATAATCCTTAAAAGCCTTTTTAGAACCTAAATGAAATATTTTCTCATAAGTTTCCATTTGATTAATCTTTTCTAATTCTCTTTGCACTTTTTCTTGAGTAAACATGTTATTATGCTCTCTTAAATGACAATCAACAGTAGTATATCCAATAAAATTCCAAAAACCAAATGCAGCTAAACCAAAATATCCAGCAACTAAAGTTGAATGAACTATTTTATTTACTAAACTTGAATTAATTACACCAGTTATTCCTTTTTTTTCTTGATCTTTTTCTTGCAAACTTGTCATCTTTCCACAAGTACTATCTTTCTCATCATCATTCAAAGATTCATCTTCTAAAACTCTGGTTGAACCACAATTCCTGCAATTATACAATAAAAATCCATCTCCAATCTCTTCAGGTACATTTTGAAACCCAAGATAATCAAAAGTAACATCTTTCCTATTGCAGCTTTTGCAGTCTGCTTTTAATTTTTCTGAATAATTTAGTTCTTCTAATCTTTTCATTTTATTAAAAAATTAATTTTTTCTTATTTATAAACTTTTCCATATTATTACTACTTATTAATAATAATTATATCATTAGAAAACACCAAGTTTAAATAAAAGCAAATTTAAAATTTTAATATGGAAAAAAAAGAGTTTAAAGTAACACCATGGGAAGTTTCTGGAAACATAAACTATGAAAAATTAATTAAAGAATTTGGGTTGCAGCCTTTTCACGATTTGCCTAAAGAATTTCAGGATAATTATTTATTTGGAAGAAAAATAATTTTTGCACAAAGAGATTTTAATAAAATTATAGAATCTGTAAAAAATAAAAAACCATTTATTATGATGACTGGTTTAATGCCATCTGGAAAATTTCATTTTGGGCATAAAATAATTGCTGATCAGATTATTTTTTATCAAAGTTTAGGTGCAAAAATATACCTAACAGTAGCAGACATAGAAGCTTATAATACTAGAAATCCAAATTTAAAAAAATTGTATGAAACTGCAATTAATGAATATTTATTGAACTACATTGCTTTAGGTTTGGATATAAAAAAACTTGATTTTTATTTTCAATCCCAAAGATCAAAAGATGGAAAAAAGTCTAATGCCTATTATAGTTTAGCAAGCATGTTTTCAAGGCATGTTACTTATAATGAATTCAAAGCCTTATATGGTGAAGATATAACTCCTGCAAAGATGTCATCATCTTTATTGCAAGCATCAGATATGTTTCACCCGCAATTGCCAGAATTCGAAGGGCCTATACCAACAGTTGTTCCTGTTGGAGCAGATCAGGATGTCCATATAAGATTTGCAAGAGGTATTACTCAAAAATTTAAAGAATTTAAATTTATACCTATAAGTTCAACATGTAATTTATTTTTGCCAGGATTAAAAGGTGGAAAAATGTCATCTTCAGACCAATTATCTTATGTTGCTTTAACAGATTCATTAGAAGAAGCTGAAAACAAAATAAAGAAATATGCATTTTCAGGTGGTCAATCAACAATTGAAGAACACAGAAAAAAGGGAGGCAATCCAGATATTGATGTTTCTTTCCAAATGTTAAAATATGGTCTTGAACAAAATGACAAAAAATTAAATGAAATTTATCAAGATTATAAATCAGGCAAATTGTTAACTTCAGAATTAAAAGAAATAACTATTAAAAAACTAAAAGAATTTCTGAAAAAACACCAGGAAAAAAGAGAAAATGCAAAAAAGATAATAGACAAATTTATTTACAAATAAAATCAAAAATAATAAAGTTTATATATAAAAAAGTAACTTGTTTCTATAATGAAAAACTTGAAGGTGATAATAAGTGCTTTTATAATTCTTTTATGGAGCTTTACATTTGCTAGGATTGATATTACAGGCAAAGTTGTAAAAAATTATACAACCCAAGGCAGTGGTTTTTTTCCTATTTTATCATTAATTTTCTTGTTGATCAGTTTTAGTTTAGTTTGGTATTATTTAAAAAACGAAGAATCTTTTTCTTAAAAATTTTTCTAAAAGAATTCTAATATGATCTGGCTATGTAAACTAATTCCTTGCCTTTTTTATTACAAATAGCACAATTTTTAATTTCTTTAGGTTGGTCTAAAGGTATATTTATTATTTTTGCACAGTCAATTTTTTGTTTTATCTTATTTTCACATTCTTCTTCCTGGCACCAAAAGGATTTAACAAGCTTTTTTTCATTAACAAACCTGATTATTTCTTCAAATTTATTAACTTCAATTGTATTTTTTTTCAAAAATTCTTTTCCTTTATTCAATAAATTTTCATGAATGTCTTCTAAATTCTTTTCTACAGCAGATTTTATTTTTTTTATTTTCACATTTGATTTTTCACCAGTATCTCTTCTTACAAAAATAACTTGTTCATTTTCTAGATCTTTAGGTCCTATTTCAATTCTTAATGGAATCCCTTTTAATTCCCATTCATTAAATTTCCAACCAGGACTATATTCTTCCCTAAAATCAATTTCAACTAAAAAGTCTTTTAATTCTTCTCTTAATTTTAAACATTGTTTTTTTATTTTTTCCCTTGTTTTATCAAATAAAATTGGAACTATAACAACTTGTGTGTGAGCTACCTTTGGTGGCATTATCAAACCCTTATCATCTCCATGAAACATTGT
>Ga0209541_10008596_pt1 | contig 16779 bp, 26 predicted proteins | sample RifCSPlowO2_01_FD_184027 | JGI IMG/M metagenome (GOLD analysis project Ga0209541, IMG submission 184027) | Groundwater microbial communities from Rifle, Colorado - Rifle CSP2_plank lowO2_0.1 (SPAdes) (version 2) | ecosystem: Environmental > Aquatic > Deep subsurface > Groundwater | place...
CAAACAATGGGAAGTCTCAATCATAAAATTAGAAGAAAACACCAAAACATATTACAAAGTGACACGTAGAATTGCTCAACTCTCTGTAGCGGAAACAAAAATATTTGAAACAAAAGACCAAGCTAAACAACAATTTGAACAATGGTTAACAGACTAAATAGCCAAAACAGAAGAAAAACGTTTCATACTTGAATGTAACAAATTCATTAAATGAGAATCACCATGACTATACACATCAGGAATATCCAACGACAAAATCCGTTTTTGCATATACACCTCTGGAAAACGTTTTGCAAGTTCACTACGCTGCCCATCCTCCATCACAAATATGACATCCGCCCACAAAAGTTGTTTTTGCGTCACTGGTTTTTGATTATACAATCCGGCCGATTTTGTATTAAAAGCAGGGCGAAACATCTCCTCAGCCATTTTACTACGATTCCTATTTTGATTGCAGATAAACAACACATTCATACTCTATAAGAAGTATATGATAAATATAAATGTTACGCCCAAAAACGAGGTCCTCCATGTTCGAACCACTAATCGAAGAATGTAAGTTGCGTAATTACTCCCAAAAAACCATCGAAATCTATCTGCGCTACAACCAAGAATTTCTTACCTTTACTCACAAAAAACCCCAAGAAATCACTCGCGAAGACATCCGCTCCTATTTATTACACTGTATTGAAAAACAACAAAGCAGCTCCACAATCAACCTCGCTCATAACGCGTTAAACTTCTACTACTGCACAATCCTGGGCCGAAAATTTCAAGATATTTCTTTTCAGAAACGCGAACAAAAAGTCCGCAGTATTCCCACAAAAGAAGAAATTCAAAAAATGATTGACGTCACATCCAATCTCAAACACAAAATCCTCATTGGTCTACTCTACGCCAGCGGCATACGAAGATCAGAAGCCATCAAAATTCAAATCGCGGATATTGACTTCGACCGCAAACTCCTTCTGATTCGCCAAGGCAAAGGTGCAAAATATCGCTACACCATCCTCTCAGGCATCATCATCCACCAAATCAAAGAATATTTCAAAAACACAATTCAACATAACTCCTACCTTTTTTCAACTCCTAACGGTCACATCACCGCTCGCACAGTAGAGGCCATCATCCACAACGCCAAACACAACGCCAAAATCACAAAACACCTCTCCCCTCACTCCTTACGCCACTCCTTCGCCACCCACTTAATGGAAAACGGCACCAAAATCGAATATATCCAACAGATGCTCGGCCACAAAGACATCCGTACAACTCGCATCTATCAACACATCTCAACCTCCCATCTGGAAAATATTAAAAGCCCGCACGACATTTAATCTGTCTTATTTACTAATTGTTCTAACTCTAACCGCTATCAATAGAGAAAAATCAAATCACTCTTTTTTTAAAAAAGACACTACTTAAAAATGACAAAATAACCAAAACATTTATAAATCAGAGCCATTTTACCCTACAATAATGCAAATCTCCGCACAAATTGTAATAGAAGGTAACATTCAAGCAATTATAAATTCATTTCCCCAAGATCCTTTTGTTCACAAAGAAGAACACATCCAATTTGCCACAGCTCTCACCCCTCAAATTTTACAACACACTTTAGATGTCCATCTGCAAAAAGTCTCGCAAGGCAAAAGCTTGAAAATTAAAACTTTATTCGAAACAGTCCGAGATTCTGTGTTAAACGATCCTAAATACAACTTCCCTCCAGAAAACGGCTCACAAAGGTCGCAAGCATATGTCAAATCAGTAGACAAATTATTAACCACATTTCCCTGGGAAACATATCTCCAGAAAGAAAATGAAGCTTTTGTTCCTTTTTCTCGTTTTATCGAACTCTTCAAAGTATTTGAACAATTTTCATTTCATTATTACAACCATCTTGCTTTAAAACCAAACTCATTCAATTCCGCCAAAGATGCACTCGCCTTCGAGCGAACTGTCCGTTGGGCACAAGAAAAAGAACTTGGCCTTTTTCAAGGAGAATATTGCCTCAAAATGTTTTATGATTTTGATACAGAAGGAAAAAGAGTTGAGAAACCTACAAAAAGATACGGTCTTACTGCCCAAGTACCAACTAATGTAACAGATCAAATTATCCAAACATATTCTTGGCCACACGGATCTCACTTATTTGGAATACCAGACCGTGAACCATGGCTAACCGACCCTAACAAACTATTTGTCTCACCAGACTATCCCTAATTTTGAACAACACTATTTAGGCTTCTTCTCCTCCACCATCGCCCCCGCAACCAACAAAGGAAACGCAATCGTCGCATCACAATACACTTTCACATGCAACGCCTCAGGCTTAACCTTCCCCCACGTAATTGCTTCCTCAACTCTAGCACCCGAATCCGACCCATCAAACTCCTGTGCTGTATTCACGTACACCACATAATCAAACCCCTCACGAAAAATATTCGCATTAAGCGCAAAATGCTTACTAATCCCTCCACCTAAAATAATCCCGCCCGTCGTAGAAGCATTCAGCGTCAGATCCACAATCGCTTTAATTTCCCCTGCCACATCCACATAAAAATCCGGATGCGATTGCTTGAAAAAGAAAATCATATCCCCAAACGACCCATCAACAAGTCCTGGACAAAAAACAGGAATATCATTTTTCGCCGCCCAATACAACACCGATTTCTCATCATTAATTTTTAAACCAATCTCACGAATCAATTCATGCGGCGTAAAAATCTTTCCTTCATTCTTCTGTCTATCATACATCTCAAGCAAAAACTCCTGCATAAACAAATCAAAATACGCAAATCGATCATTTGGGACAAACACATTTCCAATTCTATTTATTCCATGCTCAAATAACATTCGCCCCGACGCCTCAAACTGCCCAAGCACAAACGGCTTTAGACACTTAATAATATCCTCCTCAATCCCACCTGCCGAAGTTACCAACACCTGCACCTTCTTATGCTTAACAAGATACTTGATAATCTCCCGATTGCCTGACGAAATCATATTCGACGTATACGCCAGAAATATCATCGCCTGCTCCCGCAGCATCACGCGCACAACCTCCATCGCTTGCGCTAAGTTAGTCCCCTGAAAACCCATCTTACTATACGCCTGCAAAAAAGCCGAAAAATCAAGTCCTTTCTCAAAATCATACCCTTCAATTATTGGATACCCCTCAAGCGTCATCGTCTCTTTAGGCATATATTGCGCATGCTTCTCTTTCAATTCATTCTTCTTATTTGTATCAATATTTTCTGTAAATTTCATAATGGTGTAACCCTCGTACATTTAATCTCAATTTAACCCTAAAACCAATAATGTCTCAAAAATAAATAATAAACGTATCACTAATAAAACCTTCAGAACTCTTAACTTCCACTAATTCGCACGCTATCTTGCCAATTCATTTTTTACCCTATCGACTCTCGCATCTCCATCATCAACTTATCTTGCGCTTCTCGATACTGTTCATAATGATCCTGACAGACAAATCGTCCGCCCCACTTTTTTGCCGCAGACTTCGAACAGCGTGGCTCTTCACATTCCTCTGGAATATCTTGTAATACCATAATCTACTAAATAGGTACGATTCTATATAAATATTTCTCTTGGAAAATGATGAAACGGTTAAACTCCCCTCCAATTTAAATCTCCACAATCAATTTCTTCTTACTTACCGGATATACCAACACTTCAGTTCCTTTTTCAAGATCCATTAATTCAATAATTCTTTTAGGAAGACGCACATCTAACGTATTCCCTGCTTCCCCAATCTTGGTCCGTGCACTTATTCCCCATAATCCTTTCGCTTTTGTCACTTCCGTAATCTTCTTTGAAATTTCCTCGCTAAAAAATACTTCTTTACACTGGGTGCACACCTCAGCCTCAAAATGTCCAATCAATTCTCCTAATAGAGTATATGGCACTTTTTCTTTTTTTAGCATCCCTTGTTCACACATATAGCATTTTGTCATAAGTTTCACCTATCAATCATCACTGTTTTAATAATATATTTCTCACCACAAATTTTGTACGCGACTCGAATGTACGTATATACTGCAACTAACCCTTCTGTTTGCGGCGTCTTTGCTCCCCGCTGGATTGCCAATTTCACCTGTTCTTCTGTGATCCCATTCAAATCCATCTTTTCTTGCGCATGACGCGTAACTACTAATATCATGTAATAACTAGTAATTAGTTGTTATATTTAAATCTTTCTCCATCATTTTTAAAAAGGAGAGTATATTCTTAATCCCCATGAAACACCCCAAAACCATTGAACAAGACCTTCAATCCCTAAAAGAATCAGACCTCCTCAAAGAACAACCATCCTCTCCTCTCTCAACACTTGCACTCAAACTCTTCTTCACCCTCGGCGGAATTCTCACCCTCTTCTTACTTGCCTCATTCATCTTCCTCTCCTACCCTATTGATAACATCATCATCAGTAAATTAGAATCCCAATCCCCCATCGCCAACACCCTCATCATCGACAATATAAAAATAATCTTCGAACAACAAACACAACAACAACTCCAAGACATCTACTTTGCTCAACAAAAAGTCGAATTCAGCGTCTGCTTGCGTGGCACAGTAGAAAAAAAATCAGAAAAACAACAAAACCAAGAACAACAAAAAACACTCTACCGCATCACCTCCCTCTACACCCCAAAAATGTACCAACAAACTTTCAACCACGTCGTATTCGAACCATGTAACAAAGACACCTTAATCATGCTCCACTCTCACCCCTACAAAAGCTGCCTCGCCTCTGCAACCGATATAAACACATTACAAAAAACAAAACAACAGAATCCTAACATCCTCATGATCGTCATGTGCGAACCGCAGAGATTTTCTGTGTATAATTAAAATAACCTCAAAACACCTCTTTTCTATCTAATTTTTTAACCGTTACATAAAATCAGCGAGAAAGCCTCAACTTTAGAGGTTGAGGATGAATCGCCGTCCACGCTGATTTTATGTTCCGAAAACTCGCCGATGTAGCGGGGGCGTAAAGCCGCGGGCTTTAGCCCGCGGATAGCCCGAGTAGGCGAGTTTTCGTTACTTCATTTTAATCTTATTGACCACTACTTTCCCAATCATAATCCTCTGGTCTATTCTTTTCTGCATCATATCTCTCTTTCTCTTGCCAGGTCAGCCTATCATAATGCCAACCATGTATTATAGCTGGTCCTAAGCTATCTCCCACATGATAATCTCTATCTAATTCTCGCAGTTTTGCAAGATGGTCTACTTTTTCATCTATTGCCATTTTTTATTTCCTCCTAAATTTTTTATTTTTTTTTTACTTTATTTAATATATATTCTCTCCCCACTACATAAACATTTGTTGAAGAAATTTCTACAACACAATCGAAAAATTTATAAATCAGAACCCTCTTTCATCTCACATGGACATCTTCCAAGACACCCTCTTTCGCGATCTTGAAAAACTCAACTTCACCGTAAACGAATCTAAAGTCTATCTCACCCTTGTTCGGATCGGCTCATCTTTAGCCGGCAACATCGCCTCCCACGCCAAGCTTGATCGCTCAAGCACCTATAACGCCCTCAAATCCCTCCAAGACCGCGGCATCATCTCAACCATCTTTGAAAACGACCGCACCATCTATTTACCTGAACCGCCTAAAAAAATTCTCGACTACTATAAAGAAAAAGAAGCAATCGCCCAAAATATCATCCCTAAATTACAAGAACAATTCAAATTCCACAGCCAAAACAGCACCGTAAAACTCTACCAAGGGTATAAAGGAATCAAGACCATATTCCAAAACATAATCGACAGCTGCGATGAAAAACATCCCTATCTAGTCCTCTCAAGCGAAGGCCACTTCAGCCAAAAAATGCCCTACTACGCCCCGCACTTTCGCAAACAAAAAGAACAAAAAAAAATAAAGACAAAAATGATCATCCGTGAAAGCAGGGAAAAAAAATCAATTGGCAAATATTCAGAATACAAATCAATCCCCTTCAATACCATATCTCCAGTCACAATTAACATCTATAAAGACAAAGTCGCAATTGTCCTCTGGGAAGACAACCCTCAAGCCATCCTCATCGAACACGCTAACATCTCTAAAACATTTGCAGAATACTTTCAATTCATCTGGAAACACGCAAAATAACTCTTGGGATAAAATCTAATCCTTCATCCCCCACGCATCCTCATCACTCTCGTATACTTCTGCTCCTCTAATCGTACTAACCCTAAAACATCGCTAATTCTTCTCCCTAACCTCTCATTCTTCACATCATCACCATTCTTGCACTCTAACTCCAACTCTTTGAATTGCAATCCCCCCTCTAACGTAAAATGGTCCAGCGCTAACTCAATTCGTGTACCATTTTTCTGCAGCACTCGTTTTGTATGCCTCGTACTCGCCCTTGCTTTTACCTCCAAACCATCATAGACCTCTGGCAATTTCAATCGCCGTCTCATCTCCTCTTCATTCAACTCTCGATTGGACCAATAATTCTCTTCATACCTCTCCGTAATCAACCCTTTCTTGTAATCATATCGAAACTTCCCTTTCTCACTTGCCGGAGTAAACTCACTAATCTTGCGCACCGTCTCACTATGATGCATTGCATATAACTCTCGCGTATCAAAATACTCATACCGCCGCGTTACGCTTTCTTTTGGCACAATACTAAACCCAAACTCCAAAACAATCCGTTCTACATCTCTGAGTAACTTCGCTTCATCTCTCTCTAGCGCCACATCATATTTCACTTCTTTTTCCCGATACATACCCCTCAACTCAACCACCCCTATTTTTAAATAAATCGTAAGTAGAGAATAGGAAGAGAAGAAAAGAAGAGGAGTAGGCGGTTACGGGCAGTTACTATCCATTTATTAAATCTGCCAAAGTTTCTAAACCTTCTGCTCTCTGCATCATTCCCGCTTTACGAGCAACAGTAGCAGCATCTCTAAACCTGCCACTAAATTCATAATTCTCAACCGCTCTTTGATATAATCCTTCTGCTTTCTCTTTCATTCCAGCTTCAAGAGCAATATCAGCAGCCTTTTCAAACCATCCTGCTTTTTCATAATCTTCAATCGCTCTCTGCGTCATTCCCACTTTACGAGCAATATCAGCAGCATCGCTAAACCGATTAATTTTTTCATAATAATCAATACCTCTTTGATATAATCCTTCCGTTCTTTCATTCATTCCAAGTTCAAGAGCAAGAGTAACAGCATCTTTAAACCTTTTTTTGTCTTCATAATCTTCAAACACTCGTTGATATAATCTTTCCTCTCTCTCGTTCATCCCAGCTTTACGAGCAGTATCCGCAGCACTTTTCCAATTGCCTATTCTTTCATAAACTTCAACAGCTCTCTCGTTCATTCCAGCTTCAAGAGCAATATCAACGGCTTCTTCAAACCATCCTGCTTTTTCATACAATTCAATAGCTCTCTCATTCATCCCAGCTTTACGAGCAACATCAGCAGCATTTTTCCAATAACCTCTACTTTCATAAACTCCAATCGCTCTCTCGTTCATTCCAAGTTCAAGAGCAAGCTTACTAGCATGTTCAAACAAGTTTGCTTTTTCATAATTTTCAACCGCTCTCTCATTCATCCCAGCTTTATGGGCAACTTCGGCAGCAGCTCCCCACTCCTTCATTTTTTCATAATAAGAAACAAGTTTCTCGTTCATTCCAGCTTTACGAGCAACATCTCTTAATTTTGTCAACCAGACTCCTCCTCTCCATTCACATTCTTTAATAACTCTTTGATATAATCCTTCTGCTTTCTCTTTCATTCCAATTTCAAGAGCAATATCAGCAGCCTCTTCAAACCATCCTGCTTTTTCATAATCTTCAACCGCCCTCTCGTTCAATCCCGCTTTACGAGCAATATCAGCAGCTCCATTCCAATAACCTCTTCCTTCATAAACTTCAAGCACTCTTTCAATTTGTGGAAGAGGTAAATTTACTTTTCCCACTAATTGAGAAATTGCCGCAGTTCTTGCTTCATCTGAACTTAATCCTGCAAGTATTTGTTCTAAATCAATGTTCGTTGTCATTTTTATTCTCTCATTTTTGTGATTGTGTTATTGTATTATTTTACCAATCAACATAGCAACAGAGTCAATTGTTAATCTACTCGTTAGTAGTTAATAGAAACTATATCAATATTTGGTTCAAAAATAACTAAACCATTTAGTTCAAAAAAAGAAACATTTAAATAACCCCTCTCATTACCTCTTACTATATGCCAATCTCCCTCACACTCCCCCTCCTCGAACAGCCAAAATCAATCAAAGATATGGTCTTCATCATTCTCACTCATCAATACCCTCTTTCTTTGATCGAACTGCTCAACATCATCAAAAAACAATACGCCGTATCTGTCAGCTTTCAAGCCGTGCGTAAAGCCGTACTTGAACTCCAGCACGCCAACGTCATCATCAAAGACGGCAAAAAATTTTCGCTCAGCCGCGAATGGATTCTTCAGCTAATCAAATTTGGCAACACACTGCAAAAAAATTATTTCACTTCGCCCCAGAGCAGGAAAAAAACAACGCTGCAAGTTGGCCCAAACCTAACAATCTACACCCTGCCAAAATTAGTCGACCTCGATTACGTCTGGAACGGCATCATCCGCGAAAGCCTCTCTCAACCCCAGGCTCCAAAAATAATCACCTTCAAAGCCGTCCACTTTTGGTTTCTGCTTGCAACCCTTGCCCAAGAAACCCAACTCATTCAAGAAATGCTACAGCATGGCATCAAACTCTATTACATCTGTTATGGCAATACACCTTTGGATAAATGGGCGGTACAAATGTACAATCGTCTCGGTGTGCATTGTATCCATCGTTCAAAACCACACGACTATGACCTTGGTCTTAACATTGGCACCTATGGAAACTACTTGATTCAAACCACTCATCCGCAGCAATTAGCCAAAAAAATTGACCACTTTTTTCGCACAACTGCAAAAGTTGAAGACGCCTCCCTTACCCAAATAACACAATTAGTCATCGATGAGCAAGACATCCCCTTAACCGTCCAATACGACCCCCTGCTCGCCCAAACTTTTCGTGAGAATGTGCTCAGAGAATGGAAAAACACCACCTAAGAAAAATCATCCCAAAACTTTAAATAGAACAATATTATTTAACATCGTATGGCAAGACCAATTCAACCAACCCCTATTTTGGAAGGCGAAGACGCAAGAAGATTACTCAGAGATATGGCAAATGTAAAGTACTCTGCAAAAAAGCAAAAATTCCTCGATGAATGTAGAGAAATTTATCAAAAAACCCTAAAGTGATGATACGTGATAGATTTTTCTCAAGTAAAAGTATTTCGTTTATCTAAAATATATGATTTATCTGACTTTGATTGTGCAGATAAAGATATAAATGAATTTTTTAAACAAGATGCGTTTCTCTACCAAGAAAAAAAAATTTCCACTACGCTTCTTTTTACGTTTAACGACCAAGTAATTGGATTTTTTTCAACTGCTGCCGATTCAATTAAGTTAAAACTATCTGAAAAAGAAGAACATGACATTCAACACAAACCAATTTCAGAATTTCCCGCTATAAAAATATCACGAATTGGAAGAGATATAAAGTACAGGGACCAAAAAATAGGAGAAATGATTTTAAGATGGGCAATTGGATATATCTTAAAATGTTCAGAGATGACTGCCGTTCGTTTCGTAACGGTTGATGCTTATCCTAATAGAGTTGAATGGTATAAAATATTTGGTTTTGTTCCAAATTTAGATGAGAGATACATCAAAAAAAGCCATCACATCAGCATGCGCTATGATTTATTAAACAAAGAGGTAAATTAAAGTTATGACAACTATGAACCTAATCGACGACCACTGCCACTTAACCCACGTACTCTACAAAGACGACCTCAACGACGTACTTAAGCGAGCCAAAGCCGCAAATATCAAACGTATCTTAGTCTCCGGCGTCAACCCCCCATCCAACCGTGAAGTCTTAAAACTGGTCCAACAGCATCCCGGCATCCTCAGAGCCTCACTCGGAATTTATCCCATCGACGCCCTCGGTTTAGCCGAAGGCGACTCCGGCCTCCCCCTCCAAAAAACACCAATCGATATCGATGCAGAACTCCAATTCATCAACCAACATAAAGACCAAATCACCGCCATTGGCGAAATCGGCATGGACTTCCATTGGGCAGACAAAGAAACAACCTACCAACAGCAATCCGATAATTTCCGCAAAATCATTCGCTTCGCCAAACAGATAAAAAAGCCCATCGTCATCCATTCTAGAAAAGCCGAAGCCGAATGCATCCAAATCCTAGCCGAAGAAATCCCAAACAAAGAAATTCCAATCGTGCAACACTGCTTCTCTGGCAAAAAATCATTAATCAAACAAGCCCAAGAATTGGGGCACTACTTCTCCATCCCCACTAATCTCATCAAATCAGACCAATTTCAAACATTGATCAAAATGGTCCCCCTTCAACAAATCACAACCGAAACCGACGGCCCCTGGCTCTCCCCATATAAAGACCAAAAAAACGAACCCGCCTTCGTGTTAGACGCAATCAAAAAGATTGCCGAATTAAAACAACTATCCGAAACAGCCGTCGCACAACAAATTTGGGAGAATTATTGTACGGTGTATGGAGAGAAATGAATAAAAGTTATCTACTCAAGACTATTCAATTTCTTATGGATTAACGCTATGTTAAGAAGTGTAAATGCCTGTATCGCTTTATCATGAACATAAGTTAAAGACACTCGATATCCCGCTCCACTAACACATGTTTTTTTTCCTTTTTGGCAAGTAAATGTTTGTACTGGTTTACTTGCTTCATTCTCAACAAATCCTTTTGGTAACTTTAAATAGCCATTAAATGTGCAATAGGGCTTTCCTGGTTTACATTCAACTCTATCTATAAAATCACCTGCAGTCGTCGGCGTCACCATATCTTCGATACCCACAACTGTCGGTGTCACCATATCTTCTATAGTAACAGCTCTCTGGCCATTGGTAGAATTATACATCACTGTTTCTTTCCGTTGTTGTGCAAAATTATCTGCTACAACTCCAATTGGAACACGTTCATTTCCATTATAAAGGACACGTGCTTCCATATGCAATCCCTCGCCATCTCCACACGTTTGACTCACAATTCTTCCTAAGTCATCTTTAACAGCCGCATTATGCCCATACGCCACACTTGGCATAGCTGCTAACGCTACTGCCACAATTCCCGTATATAATTTTCCAGTTAATGTATTCTTCATAGTATAATTCCTCCAAACATAATACAATCTCAAAATCACCCTTATTTATAAATCTTTCTCTATTTTTATTACTATCTAGTAGTTTTATAACTTCTTAAATTCCTTCCAAAAGATTTATATACCTCCAGTACATAATCATATACCAATGGTACTCACACAAAATGAACAAAAAGTAATTTCCTATTTATTTCATCATTATAGAGAACAGCTTAGCATCAATGGCCTTGCCAAAAAGACTAATATCACTCCCAAAGGCACCCATAAAATACTCTTAAAACTGCAGCAAGATGGCCTCGTAATCAAGAAAACCATTGCTAATGCGAATATCTATCTGCTTAATTTTCAAAACGAAAAAACACAAGACATCGTACAATACGTACTAAAAAGCACTCTTTCTCCTAATTCATACGTCAAAGTCCTCCAAAAAGATCTTGAACCTCTCTATAAAGTAACCAACGCCGTTATTCTCTTTGGCAGTACATTACACAAAGGCATGCAAGCTCAAGATATCGATCTTCTCATTATTCTAAACAAAAATAAACTCTCATTGATTCAATCAACCATTAAAGAAATCAAAAAAATCATCCCCAAAAAAATCCATCCTATTTTCCAAACAACCCAAGACATACAACAAAATATCCAAAAACAAGACCCCGTTCTCCTCAACGCACTCCAAAAGAATTTTATACTTAAAGGTCATAATCTTATATATTCTATAATTAAACATGACGCAAGCCGAAAAGAAAATTGACTGCAGTAAAAAGAATAATAAAGCGAGAGGTATAATTTCACTTGCAGGAATCTTAAAAGGTCCAAAATCCGCAAAAGAACTAATTACAGAATCACGAAAAAATATAAGTAAATTTGATTGATACTAACAATACCTCTAACCATGTCTCTCACCCTCCCTCAAACTCTCCATCATCACGCCAACAAAGACAGAGCCCTCATCAATCAACGCTTCTTCAAAACAAACAAAGGCCAATACGGTCATGGCGACATCTTTCTTGGCATAACCGTACCACAGCAAAGAATCATCGCCAAACAATATCACAACCTCACTTTATCAGAACTGCAAACCATCTTACACACCAACATCCACGAACAACGCCTCACCTCTTTAATCATTCTAACCGAACAATACAAACAAGCAACAAAACAACACAATCTTAAACAACAACAAGAAATCTACCAATTTATCCTCAACAACACAAAATGGATAAATAATTGGGACTTAGTCGACACTTCTGCTCCACACATAGTCGGCACATATCTCTTACAAAATCCCAAAGACAAACCCATCCTCTACACCCTCGCCAAATCAGAAGACCTCTGGGAAAAACGCATCGCCATCGTCGCAACCTTCACATTCATCCGCAATAACCAATACCAAGACACATTAAACATCTCAAAACTCCTCCTCAACGACACGCACGATCTCATCCATAAAGCAGTGGGGTGGATGCTAAGAGAAGTCGGCAAAAAAGACCAATCTATTCTCGAAAAATTCCTCAAGCAACACCTCAAACAACTTCCCAGAACAACCCTCAGATACGCCATCGAAAGATTTCCAGAACACAAACGAAAAGAATATCTTAAATTATAAATGATTCATCATCCTGCTCATCTTTTCTAATTTTCTCTTTAATCTCTTGTGTAGATTTTTTAAAATGAATTAATCCTCGCAACTTCTTTATTTCTTTCATAAACGTTATATTTTTCCATCAGTTAATAAATTTCCCCTCCAAAAACATTATATAGTGGCGGACATAAATAATCGAACAATAATTAGCCGCCACTATATTCCGAAGGACATAACAATTAATTCGATTAATTATGTCCTTCGTTATAAATCCCCCTCAAAAATAAAGTAACATGTTCAAACTCCAACAAATCTTATATTACATCATTCAAACCCCTCAAGGATATCAAGCAAAATTCGATCCAAACGATGGGTTGTATATCCAAGAAAAAATCGCAAGAGTACAAAACCACCCCATAATCCACCAGGGTACACTCCTCGATCACTCCCTTGCAGACATAGTTCTCCAAGAAGTCGATTCTGCCAACCAACTAAAACACTTCAATCCCGCATACTTAGAACAACGTTTAAGTGAAATTTACTAATCACTCCACTTTCCGAAACAACTTCTGATAATTAAACCGCCCCAGCATATAATCCGGCTTATATAACAAATACGCCACCGCCTCTTTAAGTGAATACGCATCTTTATAATCCACAATCGCTTTAATCTGCTCCGGCGTAAATTTATAATCACTAAAAAATAACGTACAATACTCAAACTCACTTTGTTTCAACTTCTCATACGTCTTAAAATGATGAAGAAGCTTCGCATCATACTTTCGAATCACACCTTGAAATAACCAGAGAGGATGCTTTTCCCTGCGATTAATATTAGTCACTTCCAACATTCCATTTCGTTCCAACGAGAATTTTTGAAACGCCAACTGCATCATGGAAGTTACCTCTGTAATCCCCTTCTCCATTGTCCATCGACAAATATATAAAAACGCATCATACGTCGCTTTGCCACATTTCTTCAGCAGCTTTTCTAACGGCTCATGTTCCTCAAAAATATGTTTTCCTTTCTTTTCCATAAGATATAATTTTACATTATTTATAATAAATAAATTCTTAAAACATTGAAACAACCGTTGCTGCTCTGTAAAATTCTCAATTGACCAGATATTATGTGTTCTATCTGCTAATTTTACCTGCATTGCCTTCTCTCGTATCTTCTCATCACGACACTGAAAAATCCCAATAATCGACTTATAATAAAAATCCCGCTTATGCCGTGTTAATAATTTAGTGATTGCAATAATTTCTTCAACCACTCTCAAATCTATTTTTTCTTGTACCGCAACAACACTCATTTTCTCCTGCAATTCATACAATACTACCTTTTCATATGCATCTAACTTTTTTATTCCTTCACTATCTTCCTTAATTTCGACCTGCTCTTTATACAAATCCACTCGTTCCTCAACATAATCATGAATTAACCCCGCACATAATGTCACAACATCATTCACTCCTGCTTTCTTTAGATTCATCACCACATTCAACGGATGGATAAACGGTTTTTCTCCATTTTTTCTTAGGGGCATTTGTGCATACAACTCTTTTGTGTCTATATACAAATAACAAAACAATCCATACAACAAATGATTGGCAGCAACAAACTCTGTCGCAGCAACAATATTTTTCAACGGCCTCCAATGCTCTAACTCTTTAAATATTTTATACTCTTTAGAAAACTGATTACGTTCTGCCATACTTTCCTCACTCTCTGCACCTATTTATGTGTATCATTCCTTCCCTCTACAAAAAATCAAAAAACTCATCCACAATCGTCTCCTCTTGCGTCGTATCCCTATCATCTTCAAAAAAAGAATCCCCCGTTTGCGTATACACCATTTATATCAACACCTCTAAACCCTAACTAACCAAAATGAGTATATATAGTTAACGCACTAAATTTCGAAAATTTTACTGCGTTAACTATTATCTGAAAGCACTAAGTATTATTTAATTAATTAGTGCCTTCAGTATAAATTCACCGATTAAAAAGTGTACTATTTTCTAAACTACACCCCTACAAAGCAAGCGTTATCCGAGTTCTTCTTTTAGCCGTTTAATGATGTTCTTGAATTCCAGTTCATTCCGTTCGAGGTAATCTTTCTTGATGGTTAATCCTCTGTAATTGATTTCGTTTCGCACTTTCCGTAATTCATCAATTTTCTGGGTTTCAAAATCAAAGTCTTTGATCTTTTCTTTGAGATAAGCAATGAGGCAAAGATGATTCGTGCAATTATAGCCATTCTTGTAGAGATGAGCAAAAAGAAGCTCTTTAATGATGTCGTAATAAGCTTCTACTTTCAAGACAATAAATTCATCTGCCACTTTCTTATCCCAGAACTTCAGCCGAAGATTAGCCATCATCAACATCTGATTTGACCGTTCCTCATCTGGAACACTTTGAGTAATGACTCCCTCATCAACACATTCTTTCCAGCTCATTTCATTTGCCATAGTCAGCCCCCATTAATTTTAATGTGCTCAAAAATGATGAATTTTTGGCGTACAAAATTCTTATTGAATTTTGATAAACCCATATAACACAACACCATTAATGATATTATTCCGTAACTCTTTAGAGAGACTGTTAATATTTTGCTCAAATAAGAGATTGATTTTGCGGTTTATTTTTTTCTCGTATTTGGTAAAGTCTAATTTTGTTTCATTTGCTTCTACAAAAATATCAATATCACTTTTCTCCGTAAAAGTAGCTTTTGCTCCACTGCCAAAGAGAATGATAGATGAAGGTAATGCTTCTTTTTGAATATAATCAATTAGTCCTGATTCGTTGATTTTGAAGACAAGCCAATTTCTTTTATAGAATTTGTACCTTTGGCTTTCAGTGTTGGCAAAATAAGTGGGGTAGAGGGTAGCTTCTTTCTTTCTGATAAAAGTTAATTTTTGCAAATCAGCAATGTATTTTAGCACAGTCGCATGGCTAAGCTTCAAATTTCGAGCAATTCCTCGAACTGAAAAGTCTTTGGTAGGAAATTCTATAAAGAGTTCTAGTATTTTATATGTGTTGTTTTTAAATAATTCATCCATTTTATCATTGGTTAATTATTTAACCAGCTGGTTATAAAAATGACCAACAAGTATAAATATCTTTCGGTTTTTATAAATAACCACTAAAAAGTGATAAAATAAACGAAAGATTTATAAATAAGGGTGCTCTTTTAGTATCATAAATGATAAAAAGATGGTGAGCGTACACCTAAAAAGCGGAGATAAACATGACTGAGACTCAACCAGCAAATCATCTTGAACAACTTGTGAAAACAGATTACAGAAAATACATCGCCGGGACTATAGGTGGTCTTACAGTAGTCGCTGGAGGAACGTATCTTCTTGGCGAGTGTTCTGGCAAGGATTCTCTCCACTCACTGCCATACTTCTTAGGTGGTGCAATTGCTTGGGTGACAGGATTAAATATGTTGGAATACAGTGCTGCAAAATATTTAAAAAAATAAACAGAGTTTCCGTTAACAAAAAAAATAATCCCACTCAATCCTTCAGCGCCTGAAACGCCAAAATATCTTCCGTACTCAACTTCTTCCCTTTTTTCAATTTCTCTTGCACTTCTGCCGTTCGCTCTTTTGCTTTCTGTGTATAACTGCGCGTATCATCCTCTTGAAACAACTTGCCCAACTCATCCACTCGTGCTGTAAGCTCATCCAACTTCTTCTTCATCTCTTCAATTGTCGCTTTCTGCGCTTTGCCTTTATCCTCTAACGGCTTCTGTTGGTCCCGTAACTTCTTAATCTCCTCAACTAATACCATTAACTGCTCATGTCGCTGTTGTGATTGCTGTGCTTTACCTTGAATAGAATGATGCGCATCCTGCGCCTCTCGTCGAGCTTGAGAGAAATCAGCCGTAACTGTATTCACTTCTTTCCAC
>Ga0209541_10008597_pt1 | contig 16777 bp, 21 predicted proteins | sample RifCSPlowO2_01_FD_184027 | JGI IMG/M metagenome (GOLD analysis project Ga0209541, IMG submission 184027) | Groundwater microbial communities from Rifle, Colorado - Rifle CSP2_plank lowO2_0.1 (SPAdes) (version 2) | ecosystem: Environmental > Aquatic > Deep subsurface > Groundwater | place...
CCTACTCCAACACCCACTTCAACTCCTATACCAACATCCACACCCACTCCTACCAAAACTCCCACACCAACAAAGACTCCGACGCCGACAAAGACACCAACCCCAACCCAATCAGTGCCCACATCCACGCCGACTTCCGTACCGACAAAAAAACTGATTAATACAGTCATACCAACTTCGCAGACAACTACATTAGGTGAAACAACGGTGGCCGCTCAAGTGTTATCATCAGTTGATATTTCTCCTCAGACAGAAAGCACACCGTCTGGAGGATCCGGGAGAATTCTTATTATCTCATTTCTTTTTGTAGGATTGGGACTGGCACTTTTGTCATTTGTTTTCGTTTGGAGAAAGAGAAAAGTAAAATGAAATATTTACGTTTATGGGTACCTGCAATAATCTGGATGAGTCTTATATTTCTCTTTTCAACGCAAGAAAGTGTACAAGTTTCCGAAGAACAGATTCTCAATTTTCTTTTTTTCAAAACACTTCATGTTATTGAATACGGGATTCTCTTTCTTCTTTACGTCCGTGCAACAAAAAATTCACTTGTTTCCTTTTTTCTTACAATTATTTATGCAATAACCGATGAAATCCATCAAACCTTCATTCCATCCCGTGAAGGGAGACTGCGTGATGTTATAATTGACACGGTTGGAGCAAGCATAACATGGTATTTCCTTATACACGTATTACCAAAAATGCCCAAGAGACTGCGGAAGTGGGCGATCGACTGGCAGATTACCTAAAAAAACCACTGCCCATTTGTTTGTATGGTGATCTTGGGAGCGGTAAAACAACATTTATTCAAGGATTAGCAAAAGAATTTGGAATTACCACTCGCCTACTCTCTCCCACTTTTATTATTGTGCGACGTTATCAGCTCAGGAAACCTTTTTCTTTTTTCTACCACATTGATCTCTATAGAATCGAGTCAAATTTAGCTCTCGAAGGACTTGGAATTTCAGAAATTCTATCTGATGCCTCATCGGTGATTGCCATCGAGTGGGCGGAAAAATTAGGGGAATTAATTCCAGAAAAGCGAATAGATGTGCATTTTAAAGTATTGGAAAATACTAACCATGAAATCAGATGTAAAAAGAGCTATTGAGGTCGTACGGGAGGGTGGGATTGTCATATATCCTACGGATACGGCGTTTGGAATTGGGTGTAGGATCGATGATCCTAAAGCCGTTGATCGATTGTTTAAAATCCGGCGGCGTCCAAGAGACCAAGCAACCCCTGTTTTAGTGGATAGCATAAAGCAATCACTTCACTACCTCGATTCCCCATCAGATATTGTACGACGTTTAATGAAACAGCATTGGCCTGGCGCATTAACAATTATTGCGCTCTGTAAAACAAATCTCGTTTACTCCCCTATTCGCGGTTGCGGAAAAACATTGGGGGTGAGAATGCCGGATCATGAAACTGCACGTTCAATTATCCGTGGGGTTGGGGTACCGATCTTAGGTCCGTCAGCTAACTTTCATGGCGCTCCTACCCCCTATCGATTTGAAGATCTGGATAAAAAACTAATTAAACTTGTTGATTACGTTGTACCGGGTAGATGCATGCTGGGAAATGTTTCAACAGTGGTAGATTGTTCGGTCGATCCGTTTCGCATAGTAAGACAAGGCGCTATACATATTGGTTCGACACTTTTTATTGATACATCGAAGCAGCATGAAATTATTGTAGCGATTGAAAAAGACGGGAAACGCTATGAGGAAAAATCATCTTCTAAGCAGGCAAACGCACAGATGGTATTACCGCTTATTGAAAAACTTATGAACGAAAATAAAATGAAAATGACAGACATTACTCACATTCGTGTTGCGACTGGTCCCGGATCATTCACCGGTCTCCGCGTCGGTGTTGCTGTTGCTAATATGTTGGGAAACTTACTCAATATTCCCATAAACGATCTTCCGGTCGGAACTTTTGCATCCCCTTTCTACGAACCAAAAGCTCGTGTATGATGACTATATGACCAGTTTTGTTAAACATTTCTTTATACCGTATTCAGGCAATAATCACAGAGCAAAGGCGATACACATAGACGTATTATTCGTTTACTTACTGCTTCTTATCGTATTTCAGAATGGCCTCAAACTTGGTCATAAGATATTCCCGGATGTTCTGGGATATGCCACGGATATTCATGTTGAACAGCTCCTGTCTGGAACCAATCAAAAGAGACAGGAACAAGGGTTGTCCCCCTTGAATCTAAACAGTGAACTTTCCGCCGCCGCTGCAGCTAAAGCAGTTGACATGTTTGCCAAAAACTATTGGGCGCATAACAACCCCGAAGGAAAAACTCCATGGGACTTCATTGTTTCTTCAGGCTACCGCTATACGGTTGCCGGAGAAAATCTCGCCAAGAACTTCGGAAATAGCGGCGGGGTTGTCGATGCGTGGATGGCATCGCCGACACATAGAGATAATCTTCTCAAAGAAAGCTACAGGGATGTAGGCTTTGCCGTAGTTAACGGAGTTCTTAACGGTGAAGAAACGACACTGGTGGTCCAAATGTTCGGTTCATCTACAGCAAAACCCGTTGTGCAAGCTCCTCCGCCGGTTGCTGCGGTTGAGGTTCCGGATCTGGCCGCTCAGGCACCTGTTGCTCCCCCGGAGACTGTGGCGAGTGCATATGAGCAGGTAACCAAAAAGCCGATTATCAACATCCCGACACTCTCCCGTGAGGTTGCGTATCTATTGTTAGGTATTGTTATGACTGTGTTGGTACTTGACGCATGGGTGGTATCCCGACGAAAGATCGTACGCTTTGCCGGCCACAACTTAGCTCACTTTGTGTTTTTTGCAATGGTTATTATAGCTCTATCGTTTATTGAGCGTGGAGCACTCATATGAAAACGCGCCTATTCCACTACTTTGTATTAGCTGTAATTCTCTTAGGTGGTATATTTATGTTTTTTTCAAGTCAAGGCAATACAGGAATACAGCTGATAGTGGGGACGATTACTGCAATAAGCTACATTTTATGGGGAATTATTCACCACGCTCTCGAGCGTGAACTGCACCCAAAAATTGTGATAGAATACATTCTCATTGGAGGTATTGCCATCGTCCTCATTTGGTCGATGCTCTCGTAAATAAAACTTATATGAAAGGTGTCATTCTCGCAGGCGGCCTTGCAACAAGACTTCAGCTTTTAACAAAAGTAACCAACAAGCACTTATTGCCCGTATACGACAAACCAATGATTTACTATCCGCTGGAAGCTATGAAGCGGGTGGGAATTAAAGAAGTACTTCTTACGACTGCAGGGGAACATGTCGGGGATTTTGCAAACTTACTCCAGTCGGGGGATGATTTTGACATACGCCTCTACTACGCTATTCAGCAAAATAGGGCTGGTGGAATTGCAGAAGCATTAAATTTAGCCAAAGAGTTTGCCCGCAATGAGCCAATACTGGTTATATTGGGGGATAATATTTTTAACTTCGATCTCAAAAAGTCTCTGTCGGCATTTGAGAATGATCTTAAAGTAAATAAGAAAGGAGCCATGGTTTTTGGTGTCCATTTGCCTGCACTTGCCGGTCAATACGGAGTTATAGAGATGGGGAAAGACGGCAATGTTATATCCATTGAAGAAAAACCGGCGAAGCCAAAATCAGACATAGCACAAACCGGAATATATGCATACGATGATCGTGTATTTTCTTTTATTCAGACATTGAAGCCTTCTCCCAGAGGGCAATTGGAAGTTACCGATCTAAATAACATTTATCTTCGCGAGGGATCATTAAGATGTGAAATCATTGATTGGTGGATTGACGCAGGAACCTCCCCCGACGAACTTCTTAATGCAAATATTCAAGTTGCTGAACGTGTGAATGGGAACAAATGAAAATCCTCGTAACAGGCGGAGCCGGGTTTATCGGATCAAACTTTATCCTCTATTGGATGAAGCATCATGCTGATGATGCAATAGTTAATCTCGACAAACTTACTTACGCCGGAAATTTAGAAAACCTCACGAGTGTTGAAAAAGATCCCCGCTACACGTTTATGAAAGGAGACATATGCAATAGAGAAGATGTTGATCGCGCAATGAACGGAATTGACATGGTCGTCCATTTTGCCGCAGAAAGCCATGTAGATCGTTCAATTGCCGAGCCTGCTCCGTTTGTCACCACAAATGTTGTGGGAACACATGTGCTTCTTGAATCTGCAGTTAAACAAAATGTCAAAAGATTTCATCATGTATCAACGGATGAGGTATACGGAGAACTAAAACTCGATGATCCGAGTAAATTTAATGAACGAACACCTTATTCCCCCAGAAGTCCATATTCAGCAAGTAAAGCTGGGTCAGATCATTTAGTACAAGCATACCATGCAACGTACGGTCTCCCCATTACAATCACGAATTGCTCCAATAATTACGGCCCTTATCAGTTTCCTGAAAAATTTATCCCTTTGGCAATTACGAATATTCTAGAAGGAAAAAAGGTTCCTGTATACGGTGACGGGTTGTATGTCCGCGACTGGCTCTATGTGGAAGATCACTGCCGCGGCATTGAAGCAGTACTCACAAAAGGAAAAGTAGGAGAAACATATTGTTTAGGCGGTGTTACAGAAGACATCAATAATCTTGCAGTCATTAAAAAAATTCTCTCTCATATGGGTCGGGACGAGTCAATGATTGAATTTGTTAAAGATAGACCCGGACATGACCGCAGGTATGCTATGGATTGGACGAAAATTAAACAAGAGCTTGGATGGGAACCATTGCACGATTTTGACACATGGCTTGTTAAAACTATTGATTGGTATAAAGAAAATGAAAAATGGTGGAAGAGAGTTAAAACCGGAGAATATAAAAAATGAACATTATCGGTACAGGGCTTTCGGGGCTCGTGGGCTCACGCGTTGTTGAACTTCTTTCAAAACATCATTCGTTTGAAGACCTTAGTCTGGAGACCGGTGTTGATATAACGGATTTTAAATCTATTACATCCCGTATTTCGGCATCAAAAGCGATCTGGATTTTCCATTTTGCTGCTTACACAAACGTCCAGGAAGCGGAAAAAGAAAAAGATATTGCATGGAAAATTAATGTAGGGGCAACAGAAAATATTGTGTCTATTGCAAAAGAGACAGGCAAAAAACTTGTTTATATAGATACAGACTACGCCTTTGACGGAAAAAAACAGTTCTATACGGAACAAGATTCCCCAAACCCGCTCGGTTGGTACGCAAAAACAAAATACGAAGGCGCAAAACGAGTGCTATCATTGGGAGCAAACTCCTTAGTTATTCGAATTTCGAATCCTTACCGGGCAAACCCGGTAGGCAAGAAGGACTTTGTTCATAAAATGATCGATAGACTTCGTCAAAAACAAACAATACTAGCTCCAACAGATCAGATTTTTGTCCCGACATTTATAGATGACATAGCAACCGCTCTCGAAACTCTCCTTGCGCGTATAGGATCGGGTTTGTTTCATGTCGTCGGGAGTACTGCACTAAGTCCTTATGATGCAGCCATTGAAATTGCGAAAATATGGAGGTTATCCAACACCCTTGTTCAAAAAACCACGTTTGCGCAGTTTTTCAAAGATAGAGCGCCGATTCCGCAATTAGCTGCACTTAAAAATGATAAAATACGAGCCTTGGGAGTTACTTTACGTACATTTGAAGAAGGATTGCAGGAAGTGAAACGTTTGGAATATAATAGCGTATGACCATTGCAGTTATCGGCCACGGCTACGTCGGGCTTGTTACAGCTGCTGTATTTGCAGACCTCGGAAATACAGTCTGGGTTGTTGGGAGAACAAAGGAAAAGATAGAGAGGCTTAAAGTGGGCATCGTCCCGTTTTTTGAACCCGGACTCGAGGAACTCGTGAAAAGAAACCTCCACGCCGGACGGATGAAGTTTACCCTCGACTACAAAGAAGCAGTGAAACCCTCAGAAGTTGTAATTATAAGCGTCGGAACACCATCTAAAACCACAGGAGAAGCGGATTTAACACAAGTTATGGCTGCTGCCACTTCTATTGCCAAGGCATTGGTTGGCTATAAGGTTGTTGTAACCAAAAGCACGGTTCCTCCCGGAACCAATAAAAAAGTAGCGGATATCCTCAACACGCATAAACCAGCAGGTGCTTCGTTTGCAATAGCATCGGTTCCTGAATTTTTGCGGGAAGGAACCGCTATTGATGACACACTCCATCCTGATCGCATCGTCGTCGGGACCTCATCAGATAGAGCACAAGAGCTTTTAGGAGAACTTCATAAACCGATTGACGGAAAAATCGTCTGGTGCAATGTGGAAACCGCAGAGCTTATTAAATACGCAAGTAACTCCATGCTATCAACGAAAATCTCTTTTGCTAACGCAATTGCATTTCTCTCAGAAAAAGTTGGTGCAGATGTAGAAAAAGTTCTTGAGGGAGTGGGTCTTGATAAGAGGATCGGTAGAAGCTTCTTGTATCCCGGGGTGGGCTACGGCGGTAGCTGTTTCCCGAAAGACGTGAAAGCACTCATTGCAATAGCAGAGGATTACGGATATAACTTTACGCTTCTCAAATCCGTCGATAATGTTAACGAGGAAGCAAAAAAGAATTTTGTTTCAAAGATAGTCCAGCATTTCGGCGGTAAACTCAAAGGGAAAACAATCGCAATTTTAGGTCTTTCCTTTAAACCCAATACAGATGATATGCGTGAAGCTCCCTCGATTGGCATTATCACTGAACTTATTAAATATGGGGTAAGCATTACAGCCTACGATCCGGTTTCTATGGAAAAGGCAAAAACAGTACTTCCCAAAGGAGTTCAGTTAAAAGGGAGTGCATATGAAGCGGCAAACGGAGCTCATGCGGTTGCTGTTGTCACAGAGTGGAATGAATTTCGCCAATTAGACCTTGTCCGTCTTGCGAAGCACATGAAAAATTTGGTACTCTTTGATGGTCGAAACATTTATGACCCCGTCACAGTTAAGCGGTTAGGATTTATGTACTACGGGGTGGGGAGATCATGAAAAAAGCACTTATTACCGGTATTGCAGGATTTGCTGGCAGCCACCTTGCGGAACTGTTGCTTTCAAGGGGCTATGAGGTTTACGGCTTAAGTAGGTCCCGTACCAAAAAAGATCATATAGAAGGTATTATCGATAAACTTCACCTGGAAGATGCAGACCTTCTTGATTCGCACAGTCTCTACACAACAATCCAAAGAATTAAACCTGACTACATTTTTCACCTTGCAGCACAATCATTTGTTCCCACGTCATGGGGGTCGCCCTCGGTTACTCTCGAAGTCAACGTTGTGGGATCAGCTAACGTTTTTGAAGCTGTGCGACAGGTGGGGATAGATCCGGTTATTCAAATCGCATGTTCATCGGAAGAGTACGGACTGGTTAAGCCAGATGAGGTTCCGATTAAAGAAACCAATCCGCTCCGTCCTCTTTCTCCCTATGCAGTAAGCAAACTCGCGATGGATTACCTTGGGTATCAGTATTTCCAATCCTACAAAATGAAAATTATCCGAACGCGGGGATTTAACCACACCGGTCCCCGACGAGGTGAAACGTTTGCTGAAAGTAATTTTGCAAAACAGGTCGCCATGATTGAAAAAGGGAAGCAGGAACCTGTCATTCGTGTCGGCAACCTTGAGTCCAGTCGCGACTATACCGATGTCCGCGACATGGTGCAAGCGTATCTTTTGGCAGTTGAAAAGTGCGATCCCGGTGATGTGTATAACATCTGTACGGGAAGATCCATAAAAATTGCTGACATTCTTACCATGCTGCTTTCTTTCAGCAAAGTAAAACCGGAGATTAAAGAGGACCCATCCCGTATGCGGCCGTCTGATGTGCCTGTACTCACAGGAGATAGCAGCAAATTTGTTTCAAAGACAGGCTGGAAACCGAAAATTCCGATCGAGCAAACAATGGAAGAGCTCCTCAACTATTGGCGGGAAAGGGTGTGAGGTGGCATGAACGTGGTTGTCATCATCCCCACGTATAACGAGCGGGACACAATTGTTGAACTCCTTGATTCCTTAAGAGAAGTTACAGCATCCAATAAACGGTATACCATATCATTTTTGGTTGTTGACGATACATCTCCCGACGGCACTGCAACTCTTGTTTCGGGATATGCCAAACGGCATAAAAATGTATTTCTTTTATCCGGAAAAAAAGAGGGTTTGGGGAAAGCATTACTTCGCGGTATGCACTATGCGATTGAAAAGCTGCATGCAAACATTATTGCTCAAATTGATGCTGATCTTTCGCATGACCCCAAGGTATTCCCGAAGTTTCTCGACAAACTTAATAAGGGTGCTGATTTTGTTGTCGGCAGTCGCTACATTCCGGGAGGATCCATACCGGATAATTGGGCGCCGTACAGAAAAGTATATAGTGTTGTCGGTAATAGTTTCGTGCGATTCGGTCTTGGATTTCCGCAAGTGCATGACTGGACCGGCGGGTATAGGGTATTTGCGAAAAAATACTTTGATTTAGCCAATGATGAGCTTTCTAAATACAGAGGATATGTTTTTCAAATTGCACTCCTTCACAAATCAATACTAAACGGCGCAAATGTAGGAGAAGTGCCGATTCATTTTACCGACAGACGGTTTGGTCATTCGAAAATTGCACCAGCAGAGTATATACGGAATGTTTTTGAATACGTGATAACAAAGCGATTTTACTCTTTGGTTGCCGGAACATTTGGAAAATTTGCCGTGGTTGGTACAGTAGGATTTATTATTAATACGATTGCTCTTGAAGTTTTTGTCGGTTTGGGATTTCATCCGGCAACGGCGAGCGCCTTTGGTGCAGAACTAGCTATTGTTTCCAATTTTCTTTTTAACAACAGTTGGACATTCCGTCACAGAAAAATTACCGGTCTCAAAAGAATCGGAAAATTTTTCCAGTTTAATATGACGAGCCTCGGGGCTCTCCTTATCCAGTCAGGAACGGTTGCATTCGGCGTGTGGGTAGCCGGACGGGATAGTTACCGCTACTATTATGTCATCGGCGTGGGCTTAGGATTACTCTGGAACTACACAATGTATAAGAAAGTTATTTGGAAGAAACAATGAAAAAATTCCTTCTGCTTTTCTTTATCCTGGGCGTTGCCGCGTATCTCCGGATCTGGCACATTTCAGACTACATGACTTTCCTTGGTGATGAAGGAAGAGACATGCTTGTTGTTAAGAGAATGATTGTTGACGGTAAATGGACACTTCTGGGACCAACCGCCTCTGTGGGCGGATTTTTCATGGGACCTATCTACTACTATTTTATGCTCCCTTTCTTATGGTTGTGGCGATTGGACCCCACTGGCCCGGCAGTCATGGTTGCGCTTTTTGGTACGGCAACAGTGTACGTTGTGTATCGAATTGGCCGTGATTTCTTCAATGAAAGGGTGGGATTAGCCGCTTCGGCTCTCTATGCGCTTTCACCGGTAGTGATTGCGTTTTCGAGGTCGAGCTGGAATCCCAACGTGGTTCAGTTTTTTTCAGCGCTTCTTATTTACATGCTTTGGAAAGCAGAGCAAAAAGCAAAGAGAGAATATTTCATCTTTGCCGGTATTGCCATAGGCATCGGGTTACAACTGCATTACCTTTTTAGTTTTTTGGGAGTCCTTACCCTCATTTGGTTTTTTCTTATAAAAAAGAAAGGATCATTATTATTTACCGGCATGGGGTTTTTAATTGGGTATGCTCCGTTTCTCCTTTTTGAACTGCGCCACGGGTTTCCTAACACGCTGACTCTCTACAGGTTTCTTTTGGAAGGTAAAGAAACAGGATTTGGCATACTCTCATTTATTCGAACCATATCTGATGTGAGTTTCCGCCTTTTCGGAAGGTTGATTCTCCGGTTCCCGCAACCAGAGTGGTGGTATAGGTATTCTCCCGTTGTCAAAGTTTTGTGGAATTCAGGAACTATCCTACTTTTATTAACCGGAGTCGGGAGCGCTTTGTTTTTTGCTAAAAAAAAGGCAGGTGCAAAACTTCTTGCATTATGGTTTTTTGTCGTCGTGTTGCTTTTCGGATTTTACAGGAAAGGAATTTTTGATTACTACTTCGGAATATTTTTTGCATTGCCGTTTCTTTTAACGGGACTGGTCCTTTCTACTCTTTCAACATACGGAAAATTTTGGAAAGCAATTAGTTTTGCAGTACTTATTGGTTTACTCTACTTTAACTGGTTAGGGCGGCCGTTTTTGTTTCCTCCGAATAAACAATTATCGCAAACGAAAGAAATCTCAAAAGTTGTGTTTGACCAGGCGAAGGGTATGCCGTTTAACTTTGCACTCATTACCCGGAATAACTCCGATCATGCATACCGCTACTTTTTTGAAATTTGGGGCAATTCTCCTGTAACCATAGAAAACGAAGCAATTGATCCGCAAAGGAAAACAGTTGCAGACCAACTGCTGATTATCTGTGACCTTTATCATACTGACTGTCAACCCCTGGGCCATCCGTTGTGGGAGATTGCGGGATTTGGGAGAGCAGAGATAGTCGGGACATGGACGGTGCCGTTTGTTACAATATTTAAACTGGAGCATTACAAACAGTGAAAGATATTCACCTTTCCGTCGTTCTCCCGGCCTACAACGAGGAAACCAACATTCGGTTGGGGACCCTCGATAAAGTGCTTCGGTATCTGGAGCACCAGAGCTACGCATGGGAAGTAATTGTCGTCAACGACGGCTCATTAGACGCGACAAAAATGCTTCTCGATGAGTTTGCCCAAGTGAATAAAAACGTCCGAATTGTCCACAATCCGCACCAAGGCAAAGCCATGACTGTGGTGACCGGGTTCAGAGAAGCCCGGGGAAAGATTACATTATTCACAGATTTTGATCAGGCAACGCCAATAAATCAAACCGAGAAACTACTTCCGTGGATTTCCAAAGGATTTGATGTCGTTATCGGATCGCGGAGTGGCAGGCGTGAAGGCGCGCCGGTTTTTCGTCTCATCATGGCTCGGGGATTTATGATTCTCCGAAGTCTTATTCTGGGGCTCCATGGCATTATCGACACACAGTGCGGATTTAAAATGTTCCGGACCGCTGCCGCTCAGAAAATATTCTCAAGCATGGTTCTCTACGGAAGTCAAAAACAGGGAAGTGGTGCTATGGTGACAGCAGGCTTTGATATTGAGATTCTCTTTATCGCAAAGAAATTAGGGTACAAAATTAAAGAAGTGCCGGTTGAGTGGCATTACGTAGAAACGCGCAGGGTTAATCCGATCAAAGATTCATGGCAGGGATTTTTGGATATTATGAAAATTCGCATGAACGCATTGGGCGGAAAGTATAAAATTTCATGATACAAATTATTGCCTCACTCCTGCTTTTTCTCTACTCATATACGCAAACAGATCTCAATATGACTCTCTCGCGCGTTGGGATTCTTCAAGCGGTCCAAAAAGTATTCCAAAATATTGGGTACTACCAACGACCACTTTCTATGTGGCTATACCTAGGGCTTCTGGTAATTCTTTTTGCCGTATACGGCAAAATATTAGCACACATACGAAATAATAAGATCGATGAGAAACAGTTTTGGCGGATAGTGCTTGTCACATCTGCTATTCTTCTCTTTTCCTACCCAGCATTTTCCTACGACATGTTTAACTACATGTTTACGGCAAAAACGGTTGTAGTTTACCACCAAAATCCCTATGAAGTGATCCCGCTTCAATTTTCTGATATAGATGTCTGGACTAATTTCATGCGCTGGACGCATCTGCCGAGCGCCTACACTCCTTTTTGGATTGCACTTACAGTCCCTGCATATATATTGGGATTCGGGTTTTTGCTGACCACCATGTGGAGTATTAAACTTCTCGTTCTTCTTTTTCATCTGGCAACAATCGTAGGAATCGGGAAAATATTGAAGAGAATAGAGCCAAAATATAAAGTTTTGGGAATGGCGATTTTTGCATTTAATCCGTTGATTATTGTCGAAGATTTAGTGAGCAGCCATAACGATGTTGTCATGATGGCCTTTGCCGTCTGGGCAATCGTTTTCTTCCTTGAAAAGAAAAAACTTGCATCGTGGTTTGCACTTTCCTTGTCAGTTGCAGCAAAACTAATTACCGCAGCAATTATTCCGGTTTGGTTTTTTATTGGCAAAAAAAGCTGGCGGAATTGGATACTCATTTTTATGGTCGGAGGACTCTTGGCAGTTATTGCAACAAGGGAAGTACTCCCATGGTATTGGGTATGGATCGTACCCTTTATTGCTATTCTTCCGTCAAATAGTACCCTCACGTCATTCTCGAGCGCGGTTTCTTTGGGATTACTCCTTCGCTACGCACCGTTTCTTTATGCCGGCAGTTGGGATCCTCCTGCCCTCATTCTTAAAAATATCGGCACCGTCCTTCCGATTGCCGTGTGGACACTCATCCGATTCCGCCGTGAATTATGGTCATAAAGTACTCTAAATTCACGCTATATTGACAAAATTACGTGAATTTGATGAAAGATTTTTTTGAAAAGAAAAAAGATTTGACAGAGGGTGTTTAACGGTTTGTTAATGTTTTAACCATGCGACTTCCTAGCAAGCCAATCCAAGTCTCTTGGTTGATGGCGATTTCGATTCCATGGTACAGTTTTTGCAACGACGGAGTTTCAGCAATCATCTGCGATATTTCTTTATTATGCGCTTCGCCGGTAACAATATATAAATCAGTTCGCGGTGATAGCAAGCCCGCTCTAGGAAATCCTTGAGGATTTACAGATAAATTCGTTGATTCTGTTTGTACAGGAAGACAATGAAACGTAGCATACGTCCTATTTTCTTGAAGCATCGTAGGGTTTTGTATTGGTAGGCCGACAACTGATGCAACATCCTCTCGCAAGTTATTTAAGTTTGGATGATAGCCATAATTAAACCTTTGTCCTTTTGCGACAATAGCAGCGCTCAAGTCCTCTAGATCATTTCCTGCTTGGTTAATAAGTTTTTGAAGAGGGTTTATTATTGGTTGTGGTCCTGCCTCACTTGCAGCTATCTCTAGGGCCCATCTACGAATTTCTAACTCGTCCTGGCGGGTTAATTGAGGAGTTAATTTTGCGTCGCTTTTCCCGTTACCTGGGGGCAAAAGTTTTATCAATATATCGAGAGTCGAAGACGACAAAGATCGATTAATTTGTAATAGTTCTTCTGGATTGAGCCCAGCTTTTCGTATATCTCCAATACTCGTTTGTTTAAGAGTGTCAGGCAGACTGCCAAGTCTGATAAATCGAGCTAATTGATTCCTCACTATGGGTTCAATAAATGGTTGTAACTCTTGTTGAAATTCTAGTTCAATTGGTGCATCCATAGATAGTTTCTGACTTGTCTTTATTGTAGAGATTATTGAATTAGACTACAACAACGATATAAAATTCTTATTTTTGACGAAAGTGGTAGAATCGGGACATGCGATTTGCATGGAAATATTTCGTCTTGGGGCTCGTTTTATCGCTTTTCCCCTCAGCACTTTTGTTTTCCCGACAACAAAAACCCGAGGTATTAAGCGTCACGGTTACCGTTCCGACTTCGACGCCCACACCTCCTGCAGAGCAGGATCTGGCTTTGCCAGACACACCAACACTTACTCCGACTCCCAAAAACACCCCTACGCCCAAACCGACCCCGGTCAGTTCTTCGGAAATCAACGGCTTTATCGAGCGGTATGCGAGAGAGTATTCCGTTGACGCCAATGCTCTCCGTCATATAGCCGTCTGTGAATCCGGTTTTAACCCCAATGCCAAAAACGGCCCGTACGTAGGGCTTTATCAATTCACCACAAATACCTGGTCAAACAATAGAAAAATCATGAATGAGGATCCCAATCCGGATTTACGCACCAATGCCGAAGAATCCATCCAAACCGCAGCATTTATCCTCTCCACCCGCGGCTCCTCCCTCTGGCCCAACTGCCAGCCCTAAAACCATGCGATTTATAGGGTAATTTGTCTAATATCCACGCTTAATTTACAATTCATTGTGCATGGATGAATCCACAGGTGAAAAAGCACGCGTAACTGAACACTACACTCCTGATGCGGTTTTAGAACAACAATTACAAGAGTTGGATTTACAATTGCCAAACGGAGAGCATTTCAGAGGAATCCATACAAATCATCCTGACTTTATGTCCTTAAAAAGCGCAATGCTTGTAGGAACAGCTCTCTATGGATGGAGTGATTCCTTTGCGGATAAACAACAGACAGATGTAATGCGGCGTCATGAAATGGTTCATGGAATTATTCAATCTCACTTAGTTCCTAATCAGTCTTTTCCTCACATAGAAACAGGTGTAATTACAGAAGAAGACATTGCAGCCCTAGCCGCGGGCGTTGTTGTAGTGGATGAGAATAATTACCCTTATATTGTGAGTGACGCAATTAAGATTGAATTATTAAATTGGGGTAACTACGAGTCAGATCCAGTGCATGCCTTGACTGCTGTAAGCAAGAGTATTGACTCAGGACGTATTGAAGACGCACAATCACGAAAATACTTAGAAGAGGAAACAGCCATTAGGCCAATATCTAATTGGCGAATAATGAGAAAACCAAAATATGATGTCATTATGACAGGTGTTACACAACATATAACAAGCGCACTGAGAAAAAAGGTTTATACACCGTACGGATATTCCGCGACTAAAGATGTTGAAGAAGCGCTGCTACCTATTTTGCTCACATGGCAGATAAAGATGTTGGCGAGTGGTCTTTACACCAGGGCGAGCGAGCTGCTGCAATGACAAAAACATTACATGAAAATTATAAACAACCAAAACTATTAGCACGCGCAATAAATACGGGTGGCATGGAGTTTTTTCTTCGATTAAATTCACAACTACTGATTAAATGAAACTACAAAGTTTCCAGGACCGTCCCTTAATTCTTTTTTTGGAGCCAATTGGCGAGGAAGAGTATGCCTATGAGGAATGCCGGCCCGGCGACGATAAAGGAATAGGAGATCATGTATCCTTCGAACGAATATTTTATCGCGTTTGCTACCATTATTCCGATATAAAGGAGCCCTGCCAAAATAAATGCAACTCCTCCGACTATTTCATATTTCCAGGAAACCAAAAGAACTAAAAGCAGAATAAGTGCAGGAATGTTATGCATCAAAAGCCCAATAGCAATTTCCTTCGCACTTAATTCTGGAGAAAAAACATCCAGGGACATGAGCATGAGAAAGAGGATAAAAAGAATGGAAATGATTCTCGGAGCCCAGTACAAATACTTATTCGTCTTTTTCTTCATGCATTCTCATTCTACTACTAAAGACCGTCCCTGAATCTTATGCATATCTTGCAGTATTGTGCAATATCTTGCAATGTCACTCGGGGACATTCACTCAAAGTGACCCAAAAGGCGTGAATTTAGGTCGTTTTTAGCCCAAATTCACGGCAAATTGACAAAATATCGTGAATATGCTATACTCCATGCATGGCCACAGGATCAGCAGTTAAAACGTACATTGCGCAGCTAAAGAAATCATACGATACCCTTCGAAAAGGGAAGGATGCACTTCTTGCGATTATAGACGAAGCAGATGTACCAGAAAGTGTCTATAACTCTAATGCTATTGAAAACTCTACTTTAACTCTCAAAGAAACAGAGCGCATACTCATGGAGCTGGAGGTGTCAAGAAAGATATCGTTTCGTGAAGTTTTTGAAGCTAAAAATCTCGCTCGGGTCATAGAGTATACGCGTGAAAAATCCATAAGGACAGATTTGACACTCGATCTCGTGGTCTTTCTACATCGAATGCTTCTCTCTCACATAAACGATAAGGTTGCCGGGCGGATGCGGACTGCAGGCGAGTATGTGCGGATCGGGACCTTTATTGCTCCGCCGCCGGAACACGTCGGACGGCTCATGGACGAGTTATTTATTGAATATAATAGTGATCTGACGAGTTATTTTTTGGACAAAATAGCCAGATTTCATCTAGGATTTGAAACGATTCATCCATTTGGTGACGGTAATGGTAGGATTGGTCGAGTGATTATGAATTATCAACTTTTGCGACTTGGTTTTCCGCGGATCACTATCAGAGATAAGGAGAAGGTAACGTACTATCGGGCATTTGTTGAATTTCGGGATGACAAAAAAACGCGGACTATGGAACGGGTTATAGACTTGGCACTCATGGAGTCGCTCCATAAAAGAATTGCCTATCTTCATGGCGAATCAATTGTGCCGTTATCTGATGCAATCAGAAAAAAGAGTGTATCCGCATCTGCTATTCTCAATGCCGCACGTCGACAAACAATTCCTGCATTTCGTGAGAAAGGCATTTGGAAGATCGGTGCCACCGTCCCACTTACCGTGGGGGTAAAAAAGGAGGAAGAATGACTAATCTTGGCGAGCTTGAAAAAGAAATAGAAAGTATTAAAGCCCGAAACCACAGAGTTGAAGCTGATAAAGCATGGGAAACGAGCTGGACGAGGCGGATATTTATCGGTGTCTCCACCTACCTCCTCATTGCCATATTCCTTATTATCATCAAAGCCGAGCATCCTTTCGAAACGGCCATCATCCCGAGTGTTGCCTACATTATCTCAACCCTCTCCCTCGGCCTCCTCAAATCCCGCTGGCTGAAGAAAAGAATCGATTTCCGTTAATCGTTTCGAGTATAATAGGGTCCGTGCAAACACTGATTCATCAACCTCGATTTATGCTTCTGGGTCTCGTAGACCCACGCGATACACAAGACCGTATCCTTAAGGATTTTGAAGAACTCGCTTCTCTTGTGGTCGCCTATGGCGGGAAGG
>Ga0209541_10008600_pt1 | contig 16776 bp, 21 predicted proteins | sample RifCSPlowO2_01_FD_184027 | JGI IMG/M metagenome (GOLD analysis project Ga0209541, IMG submission 184027) | Groundwater microbial communities from Rifle, Colorado - Rifle CSP2_plank lowO2_0.1 (SPAdes) (version 2) | ecosystem: Environmental > Aquatic > Deep subsurface > Groundwater | place...
TTTTAGAAATTGCTAATGCTTATAATTTTATATCTTTTAGGCATAAAGTAAGTTTTGAATCATTAAGAGTCAATAAATATCTTTTCTATGCTTCAATGATTTCTATTGCAGCGACTTTATTGATTATTTACTCTCCTTTAAACAAAATTTTTGAAACTGTCCCATTAGGATTTATTGATTGGGTAATAGCAATTGGGGCTTCACTTTTAATTATAATTATTTTTAATATTTTAAAAAAAGTAAATGAAAAAAGAGAGTTTTTTAAACTTGAATCCTTTTAATTAGAAGAGGTGAAAATGTCAGAGCAAATATTCTTTCAATTAGCAATTATTCTTGTTATAGCTTTTCTTGTCTCGTATATAATTCGTTTGTTAAAACAACCCCTAATTATTGGATACATTATCGCAGGAATTATTGTCAGCCCTTTTTTAATTTCATTCGGAGCAACAGGCGAAATAACTAATGTTTTTTCAAAAATTGGAATCGCTTTTCTTTTATTCATCGTCGGTTTGCATTTAAATCCAAAAGTCATAAAGGGCGTCGGAGCCCAGTCCCTGTTGATTGGTCTGGCTCAGGTAATTCTTACTTTTGCTCTGGCTTTTATTGTTTCCCTTAAAATTCTCAGGTTGGATATTCTCACTTCACTTTATGTCGGAATTGCGATTGCTTTTAGCAGCACAATTATTATTATGAAATTGTTGTCCGATAAAAAACAATTAGATTCTTTTCCAAGCAAAATGTCTATTGGCATTTTAATTGTTCAGGATTTAATTGCTATTCTGGTTTTAATTTTAATTTCGACAGCAAATTTCAATAATGGGTTTGAAGGATTTGGTTCTATAGCAATTAAAACTTTTTTAATAGGGGCTGGATTAGTTCTTGGATTATTTTTATTTGGTTTTTTTATTTTGCTGAGAGTTGTCAAAAGTGTTGCTCGTTCTCAGGAGCTTTTATTTTTATTTTCAATTTGCTGGGCTTTTTTAGCGTCGGCTTTGTTTGCTTTTTTTGGTTTTTCACTTGAGATAGGCGCGCTGATTGCAGGAATGATTTTGTCTGTTTCCCCTTACAGCGCAGAAATCAGCTCCAAAATAAAACCTCTTAGAGATTTTTTCCTGATTATCTTTTTTATAATTTTAGGATTAAATCTTGATGTATCCAATGTCGGAATTGTCGTCGCCGACGCGCTTATTTTGTCCGTAATTGTTTTATTTTTTAAGCCGATAATTTTAATGTTTTTTATGGCTTTGTTCAAATACACAAAAAGAACAAGTTTTTTAGTCAGCACCTCTCTTGCGCAAATATCTGAGTTCTCATTAATTATTCTTATCTTGGGAGTTTCTTTGGGTCATATTTCAAGCGAGATTCTCTCAATGTTGACTCTGACCTTAATAATTACCATTATTGGTTCAACCTATATGATTATTTATTCTAAAGAACTTTATAATTATTCTTATAAATTTTTATCTTTTTTCTGGAAAAAAAATGTCAAGGAAAACAAAAAACTTTTTAGAAGAAAATACGACGCAATTTTATTTGGATATAACAGGACAGGTTTTGATATTCTTAGATCATTGACTAAACTTAAAAAACATTATTTGGTTGTTGATTTTAATCCGGATACAATCTCTGCATTAAATAAATTCAGAATTCCAAGTTTATATGGGGATGCAGAAGACCCTGAATTTTTGAATGATTTAAAATTAGATAAAATTGATTTGGCAGTTTCAACGATTCCGGATTATGAAACTACCTTTTTATTGATAGAATCTATCCGATTGGTCAATCCCAACGCAATAATAATTGTCAGGGCAGAAAACATTAATGAAGCTCTTGAATTTTATGAAAAAGGAGCAGACTACGTTTTAACTCCGCAATTTCTTGGCGGAGAGCATATTGCAAAAATGATTAAAAATATTAAGACAAACAAAAATGGATATAAAAAAGAAAAAGAAAAACATCTGAAAAGAATAAAAGAAATATTAGAAAAAGACAAAGGCGCTTTAAGAATTTCTTCTTATTTTGACGGGAAGTTTCATTATTAGATTTATCAAATTTTAGTTCTCTTCTACATCTTCTTCTAGTTCAGTTCCGCCCTTTTTTTCAAACATAGAAAGTAAAAAATTTGAACTTCTTAAAATTAGTTCAATAGCAACTATAAAATAAATATACGGGCTTATTCCCTGGAATAACTGCGGAATATCAGAAACTCTTGCTAATATTTCTTCTGAATTAAAAAATAAAGGTTCTGTAAGTCCAATTGCTAATAGAGTGAATGGAATAACTTTCGCCGCTTCTCCAGAAGCGTTTTCTCCATATTTTGGGATATAAGAGACAACTCTTAATACGGCAATGGTAATTGCAGCAAGCAAGATAATTGCTCCAGGTTCCATTCCTCTGGCTATGAATACAAGCAGGATAGCAAAAATCAGAAACCAAAAGAAAATTAATATTGGCAGGATGATAAGATATTCTAAAAAGTAAAGAAATCCTGCAAATATCTTTGCAAGAGCGGGGTGTGTTGATTTATTGTATTTATTCAAATTTAATCTAAGAATATTTTTTGTAGAAATGAAAATATGAAGTTTCCAGATAAAAATTACATAAATTGCAACAACAATTGTTGGGAACAATAAACTAATAAATATCTGACTTTGAGCCATAATCACCTCCACTAAACTTATGAAATTAAATTTATAAAGGTTTTGAGCTATCTACATTCATGATAGACATTAAACTAATCAGGGAAAATCCTGAATTAGTTGAAAAGAATATAAAAAGAAAAGGACAGAATGAAAAATTAGTTCTTTTAGATAAAGTAATAAAACTTGATGAAGATTGGAGAGCGGTAAAATTTGAAGCGGATAATTTAAGAAAAAACAGGAATGTTATTTCTGAACAAATTAATCAGGCAAAAAAAAATAAAGACGAGAAAAAAGCAAAGGAGTTTATCCAAAAGGCCAAGAAAATCCCGGAAGAGATTGCAGAATTAGATCAAAAAGATAACAAATTAGCAGAAGAAATAAGTGAAATTATGAATCAGCTTCCTAACTTTTTTTCTCAAAAAGTTCCAATTGGAAAAGATGCTTCTGAAAATGTTGAAATTAAAAAAGTTGGAAAGCATGGTAAATTTAATTTTCCAGTAAAAAATCATGTTGAATTAACTGAGAATTTAGGCGTCGCTGATTTTGAGGCGTCTGCAAAAGTTTCCGGAAAAGGTTTTTATTATTTGAAAAATGAATTAGCAATTTTAAATCAGGCATTAATTATGTATGCAAGAGATTTTTTAGGAAAAAAGAAATACGAATATATTGAAACCCCGTTGCTGTTAAATGAAAAATCAATTTTTGCTTCAATGGATAAAGCTGCAATAGAGCAGTCAGTTTATTCAATTAAAGACGAGGATTTAAATTTAATTGGAACAGCAGAGCAGTCTCTTTTAGCAATGCATTCCGGAGATGTTATTAATGAATGGGACTTACCAAAGAAATATTATTCTTATTCAATGTGTTTTAGAAAAGAAATTGGAGCCCACGGAATTAATGAAAAAGGACTATGGAGAACTCATCAATTTAATAAAGTTGAACAATTTATTTTTTGCAAGCCAGAGGATTCTGAAAAACTTTATGATGAGTTGTTAAAAAATTCTGAAGAGATTTTAAAGGGCTTGGAACTGCCTTATAGAGTTTTGGAAATTTGCACCGGAGATTTAGCTGATTGGAAATTTAGATCTGCGGATTTAGAAGTTTGGAGGCCGACGACAAAAGAGTATGGAGAAGTCATGTCTTTGTCGAACTGCACAGATTATCAAGCAAGAAAATTAGATATAAAATGCATTGATAAAAAAGGAAATAGACGGGTTCTTCATACTTTAAATGACACCGCAATGGCGACTTCAAGAATTTTAGTTTGTTTATTGGAAAATAATCAGCAAAAAGACGGCTCAATCAAGATTCCAAAAGTTCTGTGGAAATATACTGGATTTAAAGAAATTAAGAAGAAAAAATAAATAACCTGAAGGTCACAAGATGAATCAAAATTTAGAAAAAATTGCTAATGAAAACTTGTTTGTTTTAACACCCCATCAAATGAATTATCAAATAGATAAATTAAGATGCAAGATGCCTTTTGGATTAAAAAATTTTTCAATAAGGGCATATATTTTAAAACAATATTTTAAACTTTTTTATGGTTATATTCCGGAAGAGAAAAAATAAAAAATTTAAAAATTTTAATCAGTTGAATTTACTAACCATCTAGGTGTATAATCTTTGTATTTTTCTTTTAATTTTTCGGGAAGAAATCTGTAACTTTTGATAACCTTTCTGCATTTTTTGTCCTTGCATCTGCATTTCATTTTCCAGGTTGGGTCGTCTTCTGTGATAGAATAATCTAATGTAATCTCTTCATTTTTATTGATGTTTTTCATTGCAACAACTTTATTTTTTCCAACTAATCCGGCATTTGGATTGCAAGAATGATTAATAAACCACCAAATATTTTTTCTTAAAGGAATTATCCATTTATATTTTCCGACGGCCAGCCACCTCGGGCCCCATAAATAATATTTTCCTTTGTAATATTTATCGTCTTTTATTGCTTTTCCTTTGACAGCAAATAAAAATTCATTTTTTTTAATTTCCTCTTTTGCAAATAATCCTTTTCCATTGATGGATTTAGATACAAAAACTTTTTTATACATCATAAACGCCCCGACCGAGAATCGAACTCGGACCTCAACCGTGACAGGGTTGTGTTCTAGCCACTAAACTACCGAGGCAATATATAAAACAAATTATTGTAGATTTTTAAACTTATTCTGAGCGAGCGACTTTGCGAGATAAACTTATTTTTATTTTATCAATTACGAGCGGGGTCGGGAGTAGTGGTGCAGAGTAGAGGCATATAAAAAAGATATTAAATTAACTTTTAAATTTTGCCTTTTAATATATTAGATAAAAATCTATTTTAAATCTCTCTTAGTAAAAAATATAAACCCCTGCATCTTAAATTTTTTATGTCTAAAACTTTATTATGGATATTAGTTTTATTAATATTTGTTCTTCTCATCTGGGGATTTGTAGGCGGAAGCAAAGCAAAAAATATTGGAATAACTTGCGATTTTGGAATTGGCGACGGCAAAACTCTTTGCTGGAAATGGCATAAAAATCTTGTTGGAGAACTTCAAGATGGATTGAGCGCTTTAGGCAAAGCCATCGATGAAAGTATTCAGAAGTTAAATTAATTTTAAGGCGAATTAATACAAATTGTTTTTAAAAACCTTTTTAGTAAAAATATTTGTTTTAGAAATCTTTAAAAAGGGCATTTTATTGAGTGTTTTTATTAATTAAACGAGGTAAAAAAATGAAAAAAAAGCCGACTGAAGAAGTTGAGGAAGAAAAAGAAGAAGACGACCTTGAAGAAGACGAAGACGACGGCCTTGAAGAGGACGATACTGACTTCTAATTTTCTCATTTATTTTTTATTTTTTATTTTTTAATAACATTTATATATAATTTCAACCATCATTTTTTATGAAAATTTTTAAAACTATCTTAGTTGTAATTTTTTTAATATTTATGGTTTCAATGTTGTGGATATATTGGTTTACTGGGTTCGGAGATGTGCAACTGTCAAAATCCGCACTACAAGATTCAAATTTTAGCATTAATCTGACCTCTGATAATATGCAGTTTTATGAAAATTTGAGATATTCAGATTCAAAAATTTCTTATCATATTTCAGACAAATGCACTTTGCAAAAAAAAGCAGACGCTGAAAGAGCTTTTGAAATTTTGGAAAATAAAACTATTTTAGATTTTTATCCTGTAAACAGCAACGAAGAGATTCTTATTACCTGCGAAAGCAAAGAAAAAATTAAAGAAGATTATTTTGTTGCCGGCGAGGGCGGACCTGTAAATATTTCAAGAGCAGGGCAGTTTAATGTTATATATACTGGACAGATTTTATTAATAAGACAATCAGAGTGTCCAAATCCAAATATTGCTTTGCATGAAATTTTGCATGCGTTAGGGTTTGGTCATTCTTCTAATAAGAATAATATAATGTATGAAATAAGCGAGTGTTCACAAACTCTTGGAGATGATATCCCGCGTTTCATAGATGAATTGTATTCTATTCCAAGTAAACCGGATTTAGCTTTTGAAGAAGTCGTTCCATTGATTCACGACGGCAAATATCTTGATTTAAATATGAGCATTAAAAATATCGGCCTTAAAAATTCAGGAAAAGCATTTGTTAATATTTATTTAGACAATGAACTTTTTGAAGAAATAGAATTAAAAGAGCTGGAAGTTGGTTCTGGAATGAAAATTACTATCCAAAATTTAAAGTTTAAAAAAACTAATTTTAAAGAAATGAAATTTATTATTGTAGCTAATTTTGAAGAGCTTAATAAAGCAAATAATGAAGCTAGTTTTGATATAGAGGAAAAATAGGAAATTTTTCATAGATGCCTCACCTTGTTCTGCAAAAGAAAGAACGGGAAATTCTTTCATAGATGCCTCACTTTGTTCGGCATAAGAGAAATAATTCAAATAACAATCTTTAAAAATTAGATAATTTTTATTATATTAATTCGAAAACCCGCTATATCTGCATCAGGGAGTTGAGAATAGCGGGGTCATTTCGAGGATCCCTCCATAGCTCAGTGGCTTAGAGCGCCTGGCTGTAGATAACTAAGGTGGATATTCCCTTCTGGAAATTAAATGAAACCCTAAAAGCCAAAGGTTCTAACAGAACCCGGGAGATCCCAAGTTCGATTCTTGGTGGGGGGATTTCTGGGATTCGAAAGAATCCCTTTATTTTCAAAAATCGAATCTTGGTTAAATTCAAAAGAATTTATTGAAATTTCTTATTTCAAATCCCAAGTTTGATTTTGGTGGAAACGATTTTGCTCTTGCATTAATTTAAAATTTATTATATATAAGAGTAAAGTCGTTTTTTGGGATTTTTAAAATGTATTCGTGAATTCAGGAAAGAATAAGAATACATTTTCCGTCAAGGATGGCTAAATATTTTAAAGCGGAAAGGAAAGGTTTCGAGAGCAATTTCGCGAGGCAAAATTTCACGAATTCACAACAAGCAAGATTGTGAATTAAGGAAAACCTTGGTTTTCATTCGGTTCGATGAAGAAGGGGGATTTTTTTATTGAGAAGTAAAACCTTTTTATATGTAACATTATTAAACATTTTATGATTAAAATAAATCTTCCAAAAGGGGATAACCCTATTAAACAAATTGAATCATGTTTAGATGTCACTGAACAAATTGATCTTTTAATAAAAGAAAAAAAAGAAATAGGACTTAATTTCTCTGATGTTGAATGGATTTTGCCTTGTTCTGCATTGTTGTTGGCTAGCAAGATTGATGAATTAAGAAGCAAGGGAGTAAATGTTAATCTTATCCCTCCAAAAAAAGAGATGGTCAAAAAACATCTCTTAGACATAGGATTTCCTTTTGGAACTGAAAAACAAGGAGAAACATATTTTCCAATAAATCATTTTGGAAAAGAAGTTCTTATCAACAAAAAAGTTAATGAACTTTTAAACAGCATACAGAATAAGCTTCCTAAACAATTTGGAGATAGTATTCCTTATCTTTTAGCTGAATTGACAGATAATATTGAACAACATTCTAAATTTACACACGCCTCTATTATGGCGCAATATTTTCCTCAGAAAAAATATATTGATATTGGAATTTTAGATAATGGTCTTAGTATTCCAAAAGTCTTTGAAAACAACACAATTTCTTTCATAGATGATTGTAATGCAATTACAAAAGCGATGAGTGGAACAACAACCAAAAAAGAAGACGGGACAAGAGGATTTGGTCTTCAATCTACTAAAAAAATAGTAAGAGATTTGTGTGATGGAGAATTATATATAATTTCAAGAGGAGGAACATTAATTTTTGAGCCAAATCTATTATCTAAAAAACATAATCTTTCTAAAAATGTTTTGAAAGGAACACTTATTTACATACGCCTTAAAACTCCTTCAAAAGATTTAAATATATACCCTTACTTAGAATAACATGAAAAAGATTATGTTATTGTCTAAATACTTTAACAATAAAATCTTTACTCGGAGCACAATTTCTTTATTTTTTGAGAAGTTAAAGAAACTAAAAGAAGATAAAATTGTGCTTGATTTTAGAGGAATAGATTTTATTTCGAGATCATGCGCAGACGAATATTTAAAATTGAAAGAGAAATTGAAATCAAAGAGTTTAGCAGAGACAAATATGTCTGAAGAAGTGTGTTTAATGTTTAAAGTTGTTGAAATTCAATATCAAAATCTAGGCATTGTGTCTTCTATTAATAATTCTATAAAAAATAATTGTTCTGTTTATGCATAAAAATAAAATTGTTTGAGGGGATTTTTTAAAATGTATTCGTGAATTCAGGAAAGAATAAGAATACATTTTCCATCAAGGATGGCTAAATATTTTAAAGCGGAAAGGAAAGGTTTCGAAGAGCAATTTCGCGAGGCAAAATTGTACTAATTCACAACGAGCGGGGTTGCGAATTAAGGAAAACCTTGGTTTTCATTCGGTTCGATGAAGAAGGGGGGATTTTTTTTATTTTAAATTTTCCAACAAAAAATTTATATATTCCACGTATTTTAATTTAATATGACTTTTTCAACTCTTGGGTCTTTAGTAAAAGAAAATGATTTAGAAATAAGAACAAAAGATTTATTGCGGAAAATTAATCAAGGCGAAAGACCATATAATTATTCAATTGGAGAAATTGACTTTTTACTTCTCAAAGAGTATATTGTGCTAAAAGAAGGAACATTAGAATACTGGATTACTTCCAAAGGTAAAGAATATGCTCTAGGACATTTATAACATTTAATTATTTAAGAAACAATTAATTCCCTTTCTGCTCAGTTAAAAAATAAGCCATATTCGAAGAGGCCTCATGAATTTTTCCCTCTCTTTCATAAAATCCTGCAGTTCTTGGAAGCGCGAATTTTCCTAAAACGCCCAGCTTAGAATAAATCACATAATTAATCATTCTTTTTTCCCCGGCTTCTAATCTTTTAAACTGCCATTCTATTTTTTTGCTTTTCTCGTCAATTCTTGTCGGAATTTCTCTTCCAAAAACTTTCTTATACAAATTTAATAATGGCGGAATTCTCTCAACTATAAGTAAATTATCTAGTTGTTTTCTTGCATCAACAAGCAAAGAGACCTTTAATGCAAATTCCCCGCCCTTTGATTTCACAAAGGTTACTCTTTTCTTTATTTTCAAATCAGTTTTGACATATTCTTTTACAAAAACAACAATCGCAATAATTAGAATAATAAAAATTAAAGGAAGAAACCAGTTTGTTCTGATTTTAACTGCTAATGCCTCTCCAGGTTTTAATTCTCTGTTCCAAGAATAAAATATTTTAGAATTGTTTCTTTCAACATTGTCCGGCTGTGGATTTACTGAAGTAAAAAGTCTTGAGATTATATTTTTTTGGACAGTTGTCTGCACAATTTCTGGAAGATTTCCATTATTGGATTTAGTAATTGTAGTTGTGCTTACAAAAAAACCCTGTTTCTCAGTCTCTGTTGTTATTGATTTTTTTTCAGCAAATTTCATAAATCCTTCAATATTTGCGCTTTTACTATTTGTTGTTATATCTGCTGTAAGAGTGTAAAACCCTGCTGTCAGCTGCTTGAACTTTTCTTTGTCAAGAATTATTTCAAATTTTTTTGTCTCTTTTGAAGCTAATGGAAACTCTTTATCAAGAGTAAAGAAACTAGATGAAAATTTTGCATTCAAATTTTCAAAATTAAAATTTATTTTATTTTTAATATAAATTTCCACAGAACTTGATTCAGGGTCAAAATCTGCCGAGCCTATTTCAAATGCCTCGTTTAAGTTTATTGCTTTTGCATTTAATGTGCCTTTATATTCGGAGTTGTCTGAACCGCGAATAAAATAATCAAAAATTGCCGGACCTGTTCTTGTAACGTCATATGGTGGAGAAACTATAAATTGAATTTTTTTTGTCTGTCCTGAAATAATTGTAAATTTTTCTTCCGGAAGAGAACCAGTGCCAAAAAAAGTATAAATCATAAACTCATCGGTCGGCCCGTTATTTTTTATAGACAAATCAAAAACAGCCGGCTCGTTTAAATCAATAATCATGACTTCATCTGAACTGCTTTTTTGAACATCCAAGTTAACCGCCAAAACTACAGGCAAAAATAATAACATTAAAAATCCAGTTAATCCTAAAATCAGTTCTCTTTTCATTTGACCACGCTTGGGCGAATGCGTCAAAAAACTTCTTGTTTTTTGTACTCTTTTCATGTTAAACCCAGAATTAATTTATATTTAAATATTTCTATTTGATAATAATACAATATTAGAAATTAAGACATCAAAATAATTTTAGAAATACTAATTATCTTTAACAATAAATCTTATAAACATCAATTTAGTTAAAAATTTATAGAAAGATTGACAAAACTCAAAATTAAAATTTTGGTTGAGTCCTCGGGCAAGCCCTGCGGAGTCATCTTTAAAGAAACAAAATGGAAAGACTGACAAAAGAGATGACTAAATCTCAAATCGAAAAAGAAGTTTCTCAATGGGGAGAGTATGTTCAGATTGATAATTTGACGCGATTTTTAAAAACAAATCCTAGTATTCCCGTCGATGTCAAGAAATTTGTCCATCAAAAACTTGGAGAGGTGTATGAAAAAAGAAAAATGTTTTTTGATTCTGCAATAAGCTATGAAAAAGTTGCAGAGCTGTGTGTTATGCGTCAGGAAAAAACAAAAAATTTTCTTAAAGCCATTGATAATTATATAAAATCTGGATATTTTGACAGAGCAGATGAATCTGCTAGAAAATGTTTGCGCGAATCAAGCTCACAAGAAAGAGCAGAAATTTTAAAATCTCTAAGAGAATCTTACAAAAAAGAAGCAGAAAGAGGCATTAAAGAAAACAAAAGAAGCAGCACTGTAAAAGTATATGAAAAAATGCTTGAAATGGCGACAATTCCTATTCCAGAAAAAACAGAGATAAAAGAAAAATTGCTTAAATTATATTTAACCCTCGGAATGATGCCTCAGTACAACAAAATTAAGGGCAGAACATTTACTCCACCGCAAAAAAAAGAGCCCGAAAAAGAAGAAATTGAAGGATTGGAATTTTTGTATAGATGATTATAGATTTTTATTTTAAATGAAATTATAGAAAATATTTAATATTGTTTTTATTTTAACCAGATGTATCATTTATGAACTGTTAATTAGAGTTTTGCTGTTTATGGTAATTGGGCGGTGGGTGGGCATTGGTCTTCCAAAAATTATTTTCAAAACCCGGCACAAAACATTTAAAAATAATAAAGCATATTAAATAATATGAATATTGAAATGGAAAGTTTAAAAGAAGAAAATTTGGAATTAAAAAAAGCTCTGGCTGTCCTTATGAATAAAGCATTAGTTCAAGAATTAACTGAGGCGCTGAAAAGAATAAATTCCGGAAAATATGTTTCAGAAAAAGAATTTTTTAAGAGTTCTCTTCAATAATTTTTATAATTCCTTCTTTAGTTAATCCCCTTAGAAAATTGTTCTGTTCATCTTTGTGTAAAACAGATAACACCAAAACTTTTATTTTAGTTTCTTCAACAACATAATATATTCTGTACATCCTTAAGTGTAATTCATACAAATTAGGAAAGAATTTTAATGGCTTACCAATTTCTTTGGGATTTGATTTTAGTTTTATTATTTTTTTATCGCCTTCAATTTGGAGAGAATTGTCTAATTTTCTATATTCTTTAACGAATTTTTTATCAAATAAAATAGTATATTCTTTCATGCAGGATTATTAATCTTTAACTTTATAAATTAAATACCTACCTATCCCTCCAAACCACAAATCTCCCAGCACAAAACATTTAAAAACCGCATTTCTCTTTCTTAAACATTAGAAAGATATTGTAGATTATATCACAATTACGATCACGTTCACATTATTTAATTTAGCATATTATGCTATTAAAGAGGAAGCAGTGAGAAGTTGAAAATATTTTTCTAAATGAAATCATAGATTTCAAATTAATTAAACAAATTAAAAATAAAAATGGCAAAAATAAGTCCTGTATCAATAAAATACATGATACACGCGAATTTTACAGCTGAGGGCGCTTTAGAAAAGCCCGACGTAATCGGAGCTCTGTTCGGACAGACAGAAGGTTTGCTTGGCGCAGATTTGGAAATGAGAGAACTGCAAAAAGAAGGAAAAATCGGCAGAATTGAAGTTGACTTGGAAAGACAAGGCAAGATGACAATTGGAAAAATCCATATTCCTACTGCTTTAGATCAATCTGAAACAACTTTAATCAGCGCGGCTATTGAAACAATTGAACGTATTGGTCCGTGCGATTCCCAGATAGAAATAGACAGAATTGAAGATGTTAGAGGAAGTAAAAGAGATTACATTTTAGAAAGGGCAAAAAAACTTATGCAGTCAATTGAGGGCTCTTCAGAATCACGGGAAATTTCAAAGCAGGTTAAAGAATCCCGAAGAACAGACAGCATCCAAAAATACGGAGACGAAGAACTTCCATGCGGAGATTTGTCAGGCAATGAAATTATTGTAGTTGAAGGAAGAGCAGATGTTATAAATTTGCTAAAAGCAGGAGTTAGTAATGTTATCGGTATGAACGGCACAAAACTTCCTGATTCAATAAAAAAACTTGGAAAAGAAAAACAATTAATTTTATTTGTTGATGGAGACCGCGGAGGAAAATTAATTATTCAAAATGTCTTGGATAATGCAAACGTCAGAGACATTGCAATAGCGCCGGATGGAAAAGAAGTTGAAGAACTTGCAGGAAAAGAAGTTTTAATGTGCTTAAGAAAAACAATCCCAGTGAAAGAATATCTAAGGAAGGGTTATTTTCCTAAAGAAGAAAAAGCTGAAAGTCTTGAAGAAGCAGTAAGTGAAAAGATTGAGTTAACTGCTGAAAAAAAAGAGAAACTCAAAGAGATTTTCAAAGAAAATTTAGGAAAAGAAAAAGCCCTTCTTTTAGATTCCGAATTAAATGAAATAAAAACAATTTCTGTAAAAGGTTTTGGACTATCTCTTGAAAAAATAAAAGAAAAACCAAAAATTATTATAATAGATGGAGTTGTTACAAAAAATATTCTCTCAGATGCGGAAGAAGCAGGGTGTCAGATTATTGTGGCAAACAACTTTGCAGCCACAAGCGACAAAATAAAACTTCTTAGCTTCTAAATTTTTAAAGTTAATACTTTCCGTCGGTATTTTATTAACTAAAAATTTTTCATTAAATGTCCCTAACAATAGGTAACTTATAAGTTAATAATTTGTGTTGTCACCATAAAGTTTATAAAGTACTTTTTAGGTATATATAATATTGAAAACAATGTTTTCAACTAACTAAACAAAAAATGATAAAAATGAATACAAAAAACCTATGGGTTTTTTTCTTTGCATTGGCGAGCATCCTTTTAGTTGCTAACAATTTTGTTAGTGCTAGTGCATCAGAACTTGTAACAATTAATGCAGTTGAGATAGATGATGTCTCTGCATTAGGAAATGAAGTAGCTGTTGTTGCTGGTGAAACAATAACTGTAAAAGTATTTTTCACATCTCTACAAAGCGCTTCAGATGTCAAGCTTAAATTAGAGCTTGAAGGCACAAAAGTTAATGAAGAAGCAGTAACTGCTCCTTTTACTGTTGAAAAAGGAAAAAAATACAGTAAAACATTGACTTTAACAATTCCTTACGAACTTCAAAACGAAGTTAGTGATGAATTAACTCTAGATATAAAAATCTGGAATGGTGACTTCAGAACAGAAAGCAATAGAATAAGCTTGAATGTACAAAGACCTTCATATAATGCAGCAATAATGTCAATAGATACTGCACAAACAGCTAAAGCTGGAAAAGTTTTTCCAATTGATGTTGTTTTAAAAAACACAGGATATAATAATCTTGATGATGTGTATGTAACTGTAAAAATTGGCGCATTAGGTCTTGAAAGATCCTCTTATTTTGGAGATCTTGTAGCTATTGAAAACAAGTATGATGGCGACACTACAACAAAAAGATTCTTGATTGAGATACCCTCAACTGCTAAAGCAGGAGCTTATACTCTTGAAGTAAAAGCTTTCAATAATGACTTTAGTGTTAGTCAATCTAAGCAAATTGCTGTAGACAATGAATTCCCAACTAGTGCTGTTGTAGCAGAAATTAAAAAATCTGCATCAGTCGGAAGTGAGGCTGAATTCGAGTTAGTTATTGCTAACCCAACAGACAAATTGAGAGTTTTCAGAATCGTAACTGAATCTAACGGCGATTTAACAACTGGCTCAAGCGCAACATTAGTTTCTGTGCCTGCTGGAGAAACCAAAACAATTTCTGTAACAGCAAAACCTCATTCACAAGGAGAATATACATTCGATGTAAGTATCTTTGCTGGAGAGAAACTTGTTGACAGCGTTAAACTTGGTGTTTTAGCAGAAGGCAGATCAGCTAGCAGCGGTTCAATTGTTGCTTTAACAATTATACTAGTGATTATTTTCCTAGTATTACTTAGCGCTTTAATTGCTTTGATGAAGAAAAAACCTGAACAATCTGAAGAATTCGGGGAAAGCTATTACTAATTGCTTTTTTATTTTTTTATTTTTTCGTTTGCAATTTTGCTTTTCCCTTTTCTTTTTATGAGCTTTTGCGAATAAAAAGAACCGCAGAGTATAAACTCGAGGACTCACCAAAATCTTTGATTTTGAGTGTTCTTCTTCAGAAATAAAAACAAATTAATATTTATACAATAAAAAATAGATTAAGATGAAATCGTTAATTAACAAAATAATTCTATCTTTAGCAATCATCACAACATTTTCATTTAATTCTTATTCTCAAAAAACTGAAAAAACTAAAGATGGTTTTAAGGAATATAACAAAAAAGGTCAATTAATAAAAGAAACTTATGCGGATAATGGTCAAAAATTAATAATTGATTATAAATATGATGAAAAAGAAAATAAGATTGAAACTATTTATAAAATTGATAATGAAAATGATGGAAAATTCGATGGTTTAACACAATGGAATTATAAATATGATGAAAAAGGAAATAAAATTGAAAAAATTTTTAAAAAAGATAAAGAAAATGATGGTAAGTTTAATTATATTGAACAAACAAATTTAAAATATGATGAAAAAGGAAATAAAATTGAAGAAATTATTAAAGAAGATTATGAAAATGATGAGAAGTTTGACATTTTGATACAATATAATTATAAATATAACGAAAAAGGAAAGAGAATTGAAACTATTTATAAAAAAGATAAAGAAAATGACGGGGAATTTGACGAATATGAAGAATATTAAAATGACTTCCTTAACAAAATTTTTAATCCCAGTTCTTATTGGAACATTTTCATTTAATTCTTATGCTCAAAGAACTAAATTAGAGAGGTATAATCAAAGAAACAAAAAGATTCATGAAGATTTCACAAAATTTTGCAGTGATAATGAAAATAAAATAGAGGGTAAATCACGACAATATAAAATTGAATTTCCCAACAAGAAATATTATATAGATTTTGACGAGGGCGGACTTTTTTTAAGCATCCATATTAATGCAGACACAGTTCTTTATGATATTAAAGGCGATGGATTAGACAATAAACTTTTAGATTCATATTTTTTTAGAGATAAAAATAAGTTTATAGACTTCGGATACATTCAAAAACTCTTTCCAGAAGAACAACTATTAATTGCAGAGAAATATACTGATTTTAAAAAACAAATAATGCATGATGAGAAATATCTGGAATATTAAAATTATTAACCAAGAAGAATATTTTTTATCTTTTCTTGAATTTCTTTTTTTACAGAGCCATCTTTAACCATGCCTATTTTATTCATAACAAGGCTTTCATGCAAGGTAAAAATCATATCCAAATAAATATTTGAATCAAATCTAATATTTCCTTCACAGGACTTTTTGTTCAAAATAACTTCATATTTAGATATCCCTCTTTTTTTGGTCGTAATCTGGCAAAGAATAATATTTTTCCCTTCTAATGGATTAATAACAATTGCGGGTCTTATCTTTTTAATTTTAAGATTAGAAAACGGGAAATTTACTAAAAGAATATCAAATTTCTGAAATCTCATTTTTCTTGAAGATAAGCAAATGCTTTTTCATCTTCTTTTGATAACCATGCTTCAGACAGGGATTTTTCAGATAAAAGAGCAGTCTCAGAAATCGCCCTTTTCAAAATAATCTCATCATCTTTTCTAATTACAATTAATTTTTCCCCTTTATTAATATCTTTTCTCATATCAAGAGGAATTACTATTTGCCCTCTTGAACTCATTTTAGTTGTATCAATTTGCATAAATAAGATTAATCTTACCTCATATTTAAATCTTTCTTTTTCGTTTTTTAATTTTGTTTAATTAACTCTGCTTCTAAATTTTGCTAAACTATTTTCAAACTCTCATGCTTGTTATTTTTGAAATTCCGTCATGCATACTAACTCCATAAAGATTATCTGCGCTTAAAATTACTTCATCATTGTGAGTTATGATAATGTACTGGCCTTTTTGTATATATTTTTTCAGCAAGTTGGCTAATCTTTCCGAATTTCTTTTGTCAAGAGCGGCGTCAATTTCATCAAGAATATAAAAACAATAAGGATTTAATTCTTGTATTGCAAAAATTAAAGAAAGCGCCACAAGAGTCTGCTCTCCTCCCG